>Ga0115546_1000608_pt1 | contig 23911 bp, 18 predicted proteins | sample COGITO_mtgs_1004_FD_87186 | JGI IMG/M metagenome (GOLD analysis project Ga0115546, IMG submission 87186) | Pelagic marine microbial communities from North Sea - COGITO_mtgs_100413 | ecosystem: Environmental > Aquatic > Marine > Epipelagic | place: Germany:Helgoland, sampling site Kabeltonne...
GGCCCAAAAAAAGAATCGACTCGACCAAAGGCAGAAAAAGGAAAACCTCACGTATCAACAGCCAAGCTTTTACTGGGTCGAAAATAATTGATTAATTTATCACCTTGAAAGGGCTGGTCAATAGACCCACCTTATCCACACCTATCCACAATGGCTGTGGATAAACCTGTGAATGAACTTTGTGTAACGGCCGCAAAGCTACAACTACCGGCGCCTCAACAACTGTGGTTGTTTTTTAACCGCACACAAAGAGCAAAAGCTCATTTTCTAACCTTGAGTTCAATTAAAGCGGGACTTGTACATTAATGTACTAATATGGAAAAAAACCTTGACCCGCGCTCGGGGTCTGTGGACAATTCACCACTATACATTTTTAGAAAACGTTCCATTTTTATCACTATAAGGCAGCAACACTGTGCGAATCCATGCCACCAGCTTTTTAAAAACAGGAACTATATTCACATTCATCATGTGGACCATTGGATTTTGCCATGGGGCGATAGCGCAAGACACCACCTACCCGCAAGACATGAAGCAAATTATTGGGGATGCTCGCTCGACAAGCACTGACGCCCAAAGCGTCTGGGTTTTAGGTCCACTTGTCAATGTCCATTCAGGGCCTGGTAAAGGCTATCCAATTGTCAACACCTTAGAAAAAGGCGAGCAATTGCAGCTTGATCGTCAATACACCAATTGGATTGCAGTAAAGGCTGATAACGGCGCTAAAGGCTGGGTAAATGCAAATAATTTAGAATTGTTAGTTGATGCGGATGGTCGCCCCCTCACAGATCGTAACGTCAATGAAACTGCTGGTCGTCTTTCAATTCATATAGCTGCAGGCACTTTAGATGGACAAAAAGGGATAGATGTAGGCATAGGATATGGCATCTCTGAATACCTGCGCTTTGACGGTGTACTGCGCCACACTACGGAAGACTATTTGCAGGGCCGGGAATTGTTCGGCAAATTGAGCTTAGACTTAGCAAAATTTGGCCAGTATCAAACCTTTGTAAATATAGGGTATGGCACACTCTCAACCGATGGTACTATCAACGGCCGCTCCGACTTTGACACGTTTAAATCCGGCATAGGTGTACGTCGTCACTTATTCAGTAATATTTCGGGTACTTTTGAATATGGACGAGACCTAATTCTTATTTCGGGCCCTAGTAATATTCACGCTGAAGCTTTTCGAATTGGATTTTTAACCTATTTTTAATACCAGTCCACGCACAGGCTTTTTAAAATCGATCGCTGGCGCGACATAATGTGAGGCAATAATGATATACCAACGCCAAATCTGTTCTCGAAATCAGCGTCTAACGCTCGCTGTCGGGCTACTCATAACTCTATTGACGTCTCCCCTTTTCGCTGCAGAATATTTACCGAATGTAGAGCGTCGGGAAATTGTAACGCCGGGCATAGACACTGAAAACTTTGAAATAAGCACTTTTTTAAGCTTATTAAGCGTGCAAAATGCCAGTTTAGAGCCGCATTTTGGGATGAGACTGGCCTATCATGCTCATGAATTATTTTTTCTTGAGGCAAGCCTGGGGCAAACAGATGTCAATGGTGCATTAGTTCAAAACTTGGAAGATCAACGATACACAGATTACCATCTCAGCATGGCGCTCAATATCCTGCCTGGTCAGGCATCCTTATTCGGTGGGCGGAGCCTAATTCATAACACCTATTTAATTGCTGGCGGTGGTGTCACAAATTTTGCAGAACAAAACAATTTTACATTCAATTTTGGCCTTGGCTACAGGTTACTACTCAATGATAACCTTGCGATTCGAGCAGAAACTCGAGACTACATAGTCACTTATGACACGCCTCTACCAGGCACAAATACTCGGCAACACAATCTTGCGATGTCACTTGGCGTTAGCTTGTTTTTCTAAATTCGCACGATTAAAAAGGAAGCGTGATGTTTTTTTCTCGCAAGAATACACAGTATTTAGGCCTACTCCAATTAAGTGTGCTTTTGGCTGCTGGATCAGCAAGCCACGCAAACGAATACGAGCGAAACTACAAAACCTTGTTTAACGCAAGCCAAAGTGGTGCCACACTAACAGACTATTTAGGCCAACCACTTGTAGTGTATTCATGGTCTGATAACTGCAGCAGTTGTGTTAGTGATCTTATTCAATTAAATGAATTCGCCGAGCAAGGGTCATTTGCAGCAGTGTCCATACTGACTCAGCAGCAAAATAAGCAAGCGCCCCAACAATTAGAGGGTTTAACCCACATCAATCATTTGAGTCGTCCATACCCAACCGCCAAAGAACGTCAACAGACCCAAAGGCCAGTGGTCAGAGTCTACAATCGATACGGTGAACTTGCCGCCTTATACCCTGGCATCGTTACCAATCAATGGCCCGAAGTTCTCGAACTTGTCAAAAATTTAAGAACTGCAGAATTTGCTGACTATGCTCGACAAGGTCGGCAGCCTGAAGCGCCCAATGACGGTAATATTTTTAAACTAGACTCAGTGATGGATCCTGGCAGGCCAGCACTAGAGCTTTCGCAAATCCCCTTAGGGCCCCAAATCGGTGCTGTCAACAATGTACAAAGATCCACTCACTCATTAGCCCTGTCAGCGCCAGAACTACAACTTGCCTTTTTATTACAAGAAGGTCGCACCACCACTGCAAATTTTTTAGGTATACACTCGCAATATGTCCACCCATTAAGTATTGATCAACGACTTGTTTTAGAAGGCCAGGCATTAACTGCCCCAGATTACGAACTACAAACTGTGTTCGATTCAGCAAATGCTCCAGAGGACAGTAAGCTTCGTCTTGGTTATGAAGGCTACTTTGCACACCTGCGCTATGCCGTTGATGTATTTTATCAAAATTATGCCTATCGATCTCAGCAAGGTTTGCGCCTTAACGGCCAGCATTTATTTTGGAATGATCGAGTTAAAATCGAGCTTGGGGCCGAGAATTTTAGTGGATCACATGATGGCTTCGTCACAGTAACAGAGGCTGAAGACGACACTAACCGAGGTCACCATGGCATGATCTCCTATCGTCTCAATGATGAAGATCGACTGGCCCTGCGCTGGTATCATCAATCACAGCAAGGCATTATAGAAAACCCTGACGATCTCGTGGAATTCGGCCAACCTGGTTTTACAGGACAGCAATATGCGCTTTATCCGTCAACTAGAACATCTCACAACTATGTTATTGAATATGGTCAGGATGGTGAAAAGTCTCGCACTGTCGGCTATGGTTTTTACGATGATACCTGGGGCATAGAACAACATACATTATTTGTAGGCTTTGATGACACGATTAACCAATGGCAAGTGCAAACCCAGCTAAGCTTAACACACCAAGTGGACAGTAAATTTTTTAACGACCTATTTCCTTTTGCAAATGCTCAGTCCTTATTGACTCGTAACCCTCATTACGCTGGGTTTAACCGTTTTCAAATGGATCTAAAAGGGCTTTTTCCACTGCCAACGCGCTTTCAAGTCTGGTCAAAACCGACGTACTTAACGCTGGGCGCACAACTTGGGTACTATAATTTTGAAACCCTTTCAGAAGGTGGACAAACACAACCTAGAAAAGCCATTGATGAACTTGTGTTCAGTTCATCTCTTGGCATTCGTATTCAGCTTTAATTTTTGTTTAAAAAGGTACACATGATGACAAGACTATTTAAGCACTATTCAGCCTTGAGCATTCTTTGCTTCGGTATAAGCCTTAGCTTGATCGCCAATACTCAAGCGCAAACGTCAACCAATACTGCTCAAACACTCTCTGAAAAAGCCATTAACGACTTAAAAACAGATATTGTAGAGCTGAATGCAGAATTTAAAAATCTTGAAGAACAGTATTTTTATCCAGATGCGGTCAGCGCAGCGCTCTTTATTTCTCTAGACACCGGACAATTTTTTACTCTCGAATCTATAGAAGCTCAGGTTGACGAAAAGCCTGTTATTGGCCATTTTTATACAGAAAAACAACTCGTTGCTTTACAAAAAGGTGGGATTCAACGTCTTGGACAGTTCACCTTAAAGCCTGGGCCGCACGACTTGGTGATCACTGTTGTCGGCAAGAATGAAAATGGCGACACCATTAAACGCGGTATTACCAAGACTTTTGATAAAACCAATGCAGCTATTGGCTTAGAGTTAAAGATTAAAGATAGTGTTGAAAAACTAGCTGTTGAACTTGAGCTCAAAACCTGGCAGCTTTAGTCACGATCCCACAAACTTTAAAATTCGGAACTTGCTTGTGAAAATTCGGACAAAAAAGAAACAGTTAAAGCCTTCAGTTATAATGGCACTCTCTATTGTTATGTTGGGGTTCTCCTCATCTTTGCTAGCAGAGCCAAAAATTCGTGCTTATAACGAAAATTACTTCGAAGACGAAGACCTTATTAATCAATATGCCCACGAGGTGGACTCCCTGGCGTATGGCGAAGCTTTGTTTTTAGTGCACAGTGAACAAGATTTAGCAGCGCTTGTGCGATTGCAGCAAGAGTCGGCTAAAGGTGAGAAATTTGGCGTCTTTCCAACTTTACTGCAAGGCTCTATCGCTGCCAAACAGGGCATGCATGAGTTTGCACAAACTGTTCTTTCAAAAGTACAAACCAATAATTCAAGCCTTCGAGACCTTGATAGGCTGTACCTGTTTCAAGCTGAACTCGCGTACGAACAAAAAGATTTTGACCTTCTCAAAGACACATTAGAAAAAATTCAAGAACCTGATGATTTACCAGATCCAGATGCTATGTCGTTTTTAGAAATTGAAGCCTGGCTTGCTCGAAATGATCGTCTTATGGCAGACACAATTCTGGAAGAGATGGGACGGTCGCCTTGGCGGGCTGTAAGCCGAACTAATATCGCTTTATGGCATTTTAGAAACGAAGAATATGCCAAGGGTATTCCATTACTGGAAAAAACGCTTGATGAAATTGATGCCAGCATTGATTTGGATGCTACCTCTTACTGGAGTAGTAAAGGTCGCCGTGGTGGACGCATTTTAAGCCCAGCAGAGCATGAATTTAAAAACCAAGAAATGGCCGTGCTTACAGAGAAGATTTTAAGCCTTATCGGCTATGGATACGTGAAAATAATGAACCAAGACCCCCTTCAATTCGAAGAGCGTCTTGCCAAAGCTCAAAATATTATTTTTCAAATTCCGCAGAATAGCCGCTATTCAAGTCATGGTTTAGAGCTTTTAGCCCAGCGACTGATGCTCACCTACAAAGTGCCTATGGCCGAAAGCTACGTTATCAATGATGAGTTAGAACTGGAAAAACGGCAACAGCTTCGACAACAACTTATCGTTATTTTGCAGGCGCTAACACCAGCTGAACGGCCGTTGCTAACGCGCCTTCGCAGTTACTTTACATTATTGGAGCTTGCAAAAGATGATGGTCGTCAAGCCCATCTAGATCAGCTTGAAATTGTTGGCGACATTATAGACACTGAAATTAAAAGACGCTCTCAAATTTTAAATCAACCGCAAGCGTATTATGATCGTATTTTAAGCCCATTTTATACACTTGAGCAGCTGGATAATCCAGATGGGTTTTCCTTTAAAGATGTTGATCTCGACACTTTACCAATTCATAAAGACCTACTGGTTGATTGGCTGAGCGAAAGAGAGACTGAAGCCCATCTAAAAACACTGCGGTTTTTTAGTGAAGGCGTGGCCTTTTCGAAAGAGTGGCAGGATAAAAAGCAATTATTTGCGATGCCGGTGCCATCAATCACCGGCAAATTGGCCGATGCCAAGGCGCAGCGGCAACAAGTGTTAGCTCGCCTTCAAGCAACACAAACCCAACTTAGTACAGCATTGGAACAATCAAAGCAATCACTTTCAAGTGACCAAGAGCAAAAACTACTCAAGACTATCGAAGGCATTGAGCAAAGGCTTTCTGAATTCGAATTACAAGCTGCGGCAGGCCCTGGCAACATTGAAGGCGTCGCTTATCAAAAACAATTGCTCAAGATTAAAAAAGGCAGTGTCATTTGGAATCAAAGTCAATCGACTCAACAACGTATCGTTAAGATGCAAAAAGCATTAGGACAGCTTGAACGGACTCTTGCCAAAGTTGACGTGATGGCAAATAGATTAGCCAATGCCCCACCACGACCAGCTCCAGATTTAAAAGCAATTAATGCTATTGATAGTCGAATAACTAAGCTTGATCAAAGAGTCACTCAAGCGCTTGCCAGTAATAAAATCTTATTCGCTGACTCGTTTAAAAAACATGTTCAATTAGAGCAACGCCAATTACAAGCCGCTTTGGTTAAACTTCGATTACAGCAAGCTGTCGCTGTTCAACCTGCAGGAGCCAAAGATGAATAAGCCACCCTTAAAGGCCCCAAAGCTTGCATTGCTTGCGCTAGCCACACTGCTTGCTGGCTGCCAAACGCCTCCAAGGCATAGTCAACCGACACTTGGTGACTGGTACGGCAGTCAAGCTAAAACCACAGCCCAAGAACCAACTAAAGTGGCTATCGCCAAGCCAACCTATAAGCAAAAATTACCAGATATTACAGCTGATAATCCACAGTTAGACCCAGTGAACGACGCTGACTTACGCATTGCTGTTGCTCAATCAGCGCAGAAAATTAAAGATGAGGCACCAAGTAAAAGCCAACCTTCTAACACACTTAGATCAACGTCAGCTGCCCCAAGTGTCAACCCAAATATCAATGCTATCGCAGAACTTAATCAGCAACTTAAGATTTATAAAAATGCTCGAGAAAGCCTGAATAGTGCTCAAGCCAATCCGGCGCTTGTGGGCGATCTTGAGACGAAGATCTTAGCTCTAGAAATCAAAAAAGCTGACGAACTCTATGCAGAGTCACCAGACAAACCAGAGATTTACGCCCTTGCGTTAAGAGACTTAAAAACTTGGCTTGCAGCTAACCCTAACCATAGTTTTGCAGAAGATTACCGTTATCAACTTGCTCGATTGCAAGATATTACTGGCGAAACCGACGCTGCTGAAGCAACATTGACACAACTAAGAGAAGCCAACCCAAATTTGCCAAGTAAACGTCAACAAGAGATCGATTTTCGAATTGCAGAAGGTGCCTTCGCTAAACGAGACTATGCAAAAGCAATCAAAAATTACTCTGCAGTCTTAGTTGGCGTTGAAAGTCAAAACAATGATTTCCAACATCTAAGTAAAGCACTGTACATGCGTGGTTGGAGTCAACTTCAAGAAAACCAGTTTAAGCCAGCTTTGCAAGATTTTTTACTGCTTTTAGACCGTAAGTCTACTGATGCCATCGATCAGCAAATGTTATCTGATACTTACAGAGGTATAACGCTTGCTATTAACGATGCAGGAGGTCTTACTGAGCTACCAAATTTAGTTGATCTTGAGAAATTTAGACCACATGCTAAAGATATTTATAATCGAATGATCACCTTTTATAAAAAAGAAGAGCGCTGGAGTGAAGTAATTGAAGCCTACCAGCAATTTCAAAATCAATACCCTGGTACTGACGATGCCCTCAACATGGCGCTTGAGTTACTCACCTTTCTTGAAGAAAACGATCAAAAAGCGAGCCTACGAGAAGAGAAATCTCGTTTTATTGCTCAATATGCCAAACAAGCACCGACGAAATCTGCAGAATTTACACTTGAGCTCGCTGAGTATTATCGCGCCGAAGCATTAAAGAAAACTGAGCAAAGCGATGACTTTTTTCAACAAAGCCTTGGTTATTACAAAATGTATCTTGAGCAGTTCTCAGATGAACTTGATCGCAATAAATCTATCTTCGACTATGCCGAAACACTTATAGAAGCTGGTGATATCAGCCAGGCTAGAGTACAGCTTGCTAAACTTAATTCAGATAAAGTGCCTGCCAAATTGCGAGAAAAGGCAGCTTATCTGTCACTCACGAGTATAGACAGCCAAGATACTGATCTTGACACCACAGCTGTTATGCTGCGCGATGAAAAGATTCAACTTGCCAAAGCGTTCATAAACGATTACCCACAACACAAGAAAGCATCAGAAGTGCTTGAATGGTTGATGGTGAATAGCTTTAAAACTGAGCAATTTGAGCAAGCTATTGAATACGCCGAGCTCGCTGAAAAACAACACCCAAGCATCGGTGAAGTTACACAACAAATTAAAGCAGACAGCCTGCTCTCTCTTAAACGCTGGGCACCAGCTGCTGCGGCTTATGAAGCGTTGATAAAAGTGTCCAGTAAGCCAAAAGCAATCTGGCGAACCAACGCATTAAAAGCGTATTATCAGGCCGCAAGGACTAGCGAGCCAGAGCAAGCTCTGCCATTATTTGCGAAAGTCTATAACGCCAATGAACCAGAGCTCTCCGCTGCTGCATTGTTTGATGCAGCATTGGTCGCTGAAAAAATCAAGCAACCTTTGAGTATCGAACTCTACAAGCGATACCTGCGCGACTATCCTAAAGAGTCAAATGTAAAAGATGTACGACTTAAATTAGCCAGCATCTACAAATCTCAAGAAAACTGGTTAGCAGCAGCGCCATTACTTGTGGCTGCAGCGCAAGATCTTACTGATCCAGAGTTAAAACGCGCAGCAGATCTTGAAATTGCTGACCTCTATTACAAAGGTGACGATAAAGCAAAAGCCTTAGCAGCTTATAAAGCTTTATTACAAAGCAATAACTTGCAAAAGTATCAACAACAAGCAGAGGCTCGAGCAAGGTTAATTAGCCTTTATAAAGATCAAGGTCAAAATCAAGCAGCGTTTAAGGAAATGAAAACCTACGTGCAGCAAGACACTAACGCCAGTAGCGCTACAAAAAAGACCCGTGAGACAGCTGAAGACTATGCAATGACCCTGGCTGGTTTAGAGACCAAGGTTTACGAAAAAATGCGCTTGACTCAAGATTTGCAAGGCTCATTTAAGCGTAAACAGGCGGCTATGGAGGCGGCTATTCAATCCTATAAGAAATTAGAGGAATTTGAGTCAACTAAAGCTCGTAGCTTTGCAACTGCTGGTATAGGTAATCTCTTTGCGGACCTGAGCAAAGCCTTGCTCGAAGCACCTGTGCCGCCAGGCCTGAACGAGCTCGAACGAGAAGAATACATGATTATTGTTGAAGAGCAGGCTTTTCCACTAGAAGAGAAGGCGCTTGAGTTTCACGAAAAAAATATAACATTGCTACATGATGGCGAATGGTCCGAGGGTATTGAAACAAGCTTAAAAGCCTTACGAACCATAATGCCTGCAAGATTTGATAAACAAGAACGGTTTGAAGGAGCCATCCCCTATGCCGAATAAAGCGCTCATTCTGTTTGGACTTATATTATTATCAGGCTGCTCAAGTGTAGAATGGCGAGAAGGCTCTGTACTTGAGCAAGATAATGATCGCGTTAGTGCTGATAAATCTCAGTCTGAGCCGGCGGCTGCGTCAAGCCGGGGGTCAAGTCCCCCTTCCAGCACAGCAAAACCAGCAACATCATCGGCGGACATTAATACACCGAAAAAACGCCAATTAACACCGCCGCCCTACCCAAGCGCGGATGCCAATCCTGCTAATTCGTCGGCTACAAAGTCGCAAATCGAGTCTATACTTGCCAAACGATTACAACCGACGTTGGCAATGGATGCCTTTTTAAGACTGGAAAAAACAGCACCAAAATCAGGCAATATTAAATATCATCTCGGTCGACTTGCGTTCGCCCAAGACAAACCTTTGGAAGCCATCACCTATTTGGAAGATTCAGTGCAACTCGCGCCGACGCATTTTTATGCAGAAAATTTGATGGGATTAGTGTATCGATCAATTGGCAAGTTTGATAAAGCGGCTGAGCATTATGAAAAGTCCCTTGCCATTTGGCCCGATTACGCGACCGCCTGGTACAATCTCGGTATTCTAGAAGATCTTTATCGAAACAACCTTGCAAAAGCAATTAACGCATACCAGAACTATTTAGCAATTGAAGCATCTAAAAGCACCACAACCGCTGCAAATAAAAAAACAAACCAGCAGGTAGAGCTTTGGATTAAAGACCTCACCATGCGATCAAATCAGTAACATGTATCAAAACCTAGCCAATATTGTCGCCATGGGTATACACTGCGGCCAATGCCCAACTTTACCCTTGTTTTTGGTCTTTAATTGAGTACACGCTATGAAAAATAATCTTTTTTTAATCGCTCTTACAGGTGTTACTATAACGGCTTATAGCCTTATTAGTAGCCAGGCGTTAATGGCAGCCGAAAACCGATTGCCAAGCACGCCCCAGCAGATGCAGCTCGAGAGTAATGTTCAAGGACAACAAAGCCAACCAAAAGTCCTTTTCATTTTGCCCTGGGAAGAAAACGTACAATCAAAAGAAATACAAGTTGATGATAGCCTTATCAACGAAGATGACTTTTTAGCACCTATCGATCGACACATTTTTCGTCAAGAAATTAAAATGTACAAACAGTTGGACAACCGGAATTAGTCTGAGAGAATGCTGCATAGCAATTAGTCATCACTACGTTTTTTCTTTATATTAACATGAGTCTCGGTGAGCTACTCACTTGACTTTCGAATTTAATCGCATCTACATAAGAGGTCACAACACATGGATAAGATGGTACTTTTCTTTCAAAACGGCGGCGCCTTTATGGTTCCAATCGCATTTATTTTAGTTGCAGGTTTAGCGATCGCGCTGGAACGAGTTTTATTTTTATTAGTATGTCACTCACGTAACAAATCACTTTTGAAAGAATTAAATCCTGCCTTCCAACGTCGAGACTACCGTATGCTTGACACTAAATCCTCAACTTCTACATCAGCTGTAGGCCGAATGATTCAAGCGACTATTCAGTTGCTACAACGTAGTACTGATCGCGAAGCGCTCGCCAATTTGCTTGAGGAAAAAATTCTTGAGGCAACACCTGCTATTGAAAAACGAACTCACTATTTAGCAACGCTTGCAAACGTGGCAACCCTGCTTGGCTTACTTGGCACAATCATGGGCCTTATCGACGCATTTACAAGCTTAAGCGGCGCAGAAGCCAGTGAACGCGCCACATTATTATCGAGCAGTATTTCAGTGGCGATGAACACCACCGCTTTTGGACTGATGACCGCAATCCCACTTTTGCTTATCCACACGTTTTTACAAAGTAAAACTAATCAAATCGTTGACACTCTTGATATGAGTGAAGCCAAGTGCCTCACCCTTATGAACCAAGACTAATTAAAGTAATCCAGTTTTTTGAACAATTGAGGTATTCATTGTGTCACGACAGTCTAGATCCCATAAGCGACGAGCGCAGGCAGAAGAAGTAGATCTTAATATCACGCCATTTATGAACCTCATGATTGTGCTGGTGCCAGTGCTCTTGCTGTCCATGGTGTTTACTCACGTACGAGTTCATGATATTCAACTTCCTGAGCTCTCTCAGCGCATTGCGGATGAAACAGAAACTAAAGAACTTGAACTTTTAGTGAAAGACACTGGTTTCGCGCTTTTTTATCCTGCAGGTGAGCTCCTTAAAGAGCTTCCTGCCAACAACGGCAAATTGCCTTTTGGCGAGTTACAACAGTATTTACGGTCAGTCAAAGCGACTTTTCAAGGTAAAGAAATGGAAAAGTCAGAAATTACGCTGTTAGCGTCTGCTTCAACGAGTTATCAAACGCTGATTAAAACTCTTGACGCTGTGAAATTTATACCTGAAAAAGTTGAAGAAGAAATGGTGATGGCTGCATTATTCCCCAATGTATCGCTTGGAAGTGCACCGGCTGACGGTAGCAAACCTTAACTTCGAGAAATTGTGGCCTGTAATCACGAGATAAATTTATGAAAAGACATCGTAGTCGACGACAAAAGTCAGAGGCAAAACTTAATCTTGTAGCGCTTATGGATATTTTCACTATCCTGGTTTTTTTCTTAATGGTGAACTCCTCTGACGTACAAATTAAAGACACCAATGACGCAGTAGCCTTGCCTGAATCAAGCACAACTGAGCTACCAACCGATACTCTTAAATTATATATAGCTAAAGGCTATATGTTTTTTGATGAGAAGCCAGGGAAAATTGCTTTAAATACCTTTTCTGCAAAAAGCGGCACCTTTCCAGAACTAGTACAGCGGCTTGAGGCAATTGCTGCGGCTCAAGGCGACATTCCTAAATCTCGAGAAGAGAAAGGAAGACCAATTACTATTCTCGGCGATGAAAATACAGATTACGCCACTATTCAGCAAGTATTGGCGTCTTGCGCTCAGACTTCGTTTCGAGATGTATCACTTGCGGTCATTTATGAAGAACAATTGACGCCAAGCACCGATGCCAACAGCGCTGCCTCTATCACTAGCGGCAACTCAACCACAATTGCAAGTCTGAACGCCTCTAGCGTCAGCCAATAAAAATGGAGCTGTGAACACGATGGGCGCTGCATTCTCAATTATAAATGATTCAGACTTCTGGAATACCAGTCGTCAAGACAAATTTTTTCGCAAGCTATTTGCGATCCTACTCTGTTGTGCAACTCTTTTTGGACTACTGGTGTACATCTATGATGTGCCACCACAACCCTTGTTGGATGAACCAGAAAAAAAGCCGGCCATTACTAAGATTCAGCTAAAAAAACAGCCTGAGCCGGCGCCACCAAAACCTGAGCCTAAGCCTGAACCACCAAAACCCGAGCCTAAGCCTGAACCACCAAAACCCGAGCCTAAGCCTGAACCACCAAAACCTGAGCCCAAGCCTGAGCCGGCGCCTGCGCCACCTCAACCCAAGCCTGAGCCAGCACCACCTAAACCTCAGCCCAAGCCTGAGCCGCCAAAACCACAGCCGCCGAGCCAAGCTGAGTTGCGGCAAGCTGCTCGACAAAAAGTGCAAAACACTGGTTTGGCAGCCCTATCAAGCAATATGCAGGGCATGACAAATACGGCAGATGCGAGCCCAAGAGTAAGTGCATCTAAAATAGTGGCGGCTGAAGCAACTTCTGATCGAGGTCAGGAAAGACTGTATGCCTCAAGCTCTAACCAAGGCCAGGCTAATTTATCGGCGTCAACTTCAAGTCAAGACTTAGATGCGCGATTGGATGATGCACGAACTGGTGGCGCTACCAGTAATTCTGGCGGCAACGATGCAGTGCTAGCATCAAGCGGTGGTGGTTCATCAGGGTCAGGTACTACCGGCGCCGGCCAACGTGATGAAGCATCCGTGCGACGAATCTTTGAGCAGAGTAAAAGTAGTGCTTCTGCGCTTTACAATCGTGCTTTACGTAAAAATCCTACTATGAGCGGTCGTGTCACATTTAATGTTGAGATTGCACCCAATGGCAGTGTTACTAACGCAAGTATTGTGGACAGCCAATTAAATGATCCAGAGTTAGAGCGCAAACTGTTACTTAAAGTTCGATCTTTGCAATTTGGTGCAAAACCAGTGGCGGTGTTGAACCTTACCTATAGTTATGACTTTCTCCCAAGTTAATATTATAAGCACCTTCATCAGGCCCAGTCGCTTCAGACTGGAGCCGCTGTCAATCAAAACCGCAATTACTTTGACGCCATATCTTAGCTTCTAAAAAATCAGTATAGTGATCCCCAATGTTCCCGCCTTAAGCGTTATACCCAAAGCGTTTGGGGTTTAATTTTATTCAAGGAGGCAGCAATGTCACAGCAAATTGCAGCTGCAAAACCGCAAGTTAACCATGCTCTGTTAAAACAAGACATACGCTTACTCGGTGAACTTCTTGGTAATACTCTTAAAGAACAAGTGAGCGATTCGATTTTTCAACAAGTTGAAAAAATTCGACAGTTGGCAAAAGTACACTCGACGCATGACCAACAGCCAACCGATTGGCAAGCCCTTATTCAACTACTGCAAACCATGCCAATTGATGAGCTTTTACCCATCACACGAGCTTTTGCGCATTTTCTTCATTACGCCAATATTGCCGAACAACATCACAAAGCTCGACATGTCCATGCGGCCTCTGATTTACCAGAGGCCGAGGTGCATGCCAATTCTCTGCAAAAAACCATTGACCATCTTTTTCAAGCTAAAATTACACCAGAAACAGTCTATGACACTATCTGTAACACTTCGATTGAACTGGTTTTAACAGCACATCCTACAGAAACCACCCGTCGTAGTATTATTCGTAAACACAGTGATATTCAAAAAATACTGCAAAATCTTGACCAAAATTTAAATGAAAAAGAACGTGCATCTCAAATGCGCCGTCTTAATCGACGAATTCAAGGCGCTTGGCACACAGATGAAATTCGTCGAGAAAAACCAACACCGGTTGATGAGGCTAAATGGGGTTTTGCGACTATTGAAACCACATTATGGGATGCTGTACCAGATTTTTTAAGAGACCTCAGCACTTTATTAGAAGACACCACGGGACACGCTCTACCGCTGACGGCCAGCCCCATTAAATTTGCTTCTTGGATGGGCGGTGATCGAGACGGTAATCCAAATGTGACTTCAACAGTCACCAAGGAAGTGCTTTTACTTGCTCGCTGGCAAGCAGCTCATTTATTATATCGAGATATTCACGAGCTTCGCGCAGACTTGTCAATGAGTGAGAGCAATCAGGCTATACAACAAGCCACCCAAGATCACCCTGAGCCCTATCGCGAGTATTTGCGGCCTTTACGTGATCAGTTAAAAAATACTCGCGACTGGTGTCAAGCTCAGCTTGACAGTACAGAGTTTGATCTGCAACAAAGACCAATATTAAACCATAATCAAGAGATCCTTGAGCCGCTGCTTCGAGTCCATCAATCCTTACTGGATCTCAACATGCACGCCATTGCCAACGGCAGCCTGGTTAATATTATTCGCCGGGTTGCTACCTTCGGCTTATTTTTATTGAAATTAGATATTCGCCAAGAAGCTGATCGTCACACCGACACTATGACAGCAATTGTTAAGACTTTACAAATCTGTCCTGAAAAAGGCGCCTATTCTCTATGGAGCGAACAAGAAAAGCAGACTTTTTTAGTTGCAGAACTGCAATCCACCAGACCACTAATACCTCATCATTTTTCAGCAAGTGAAGAAGTGAACGAAGTACTCGCTAGCTTTAAAATGCTGGCGCAGCAACCACCTGAAAGTCTTGGAGCCTACATTATTTCCATGGCTCAGTTGCCCTCAGACGTGCTCGCAGTTCGACTATTGCAAAAAGAAGCTGCAGGCCAAGCTGGCAACCATTATCAACAGCCTGTGGTGCCCTTATTTGAAACTCTCAACGACTTGAATAACGCCTACGACACTATGCAGGCTTTATTTGCCGTGCCATGGTATCGACAAGACATAGCCGATCAACAACAAATTATGATCGGCTACTCAGATTCAGCAAAAGATGCTGGTTTTTTTGCCGCTTCCTGGGCCCAATATCGAGCCCAGGAAAAACTCACAACTTTGTGCCAAGAGCAAGCGATTGAGCTTACCCTATTCCACGGTCGCGGCGGCACTGTGAGCCGAGGCGGTGGACCAGCTCAAGCCGCCATCTTAACTTTACCGCCCGGTAGTGTGAATAATCGTATTCGTATTACAGAACAAGGCGAGGTCATCCAGTTTAAATATGGGCTGCATGAGCTGGCGCTGCATAATTTAGAACTGTATTTAAGTAGCACTCTACGAGCAAGTTTAAATCCATTGCCAAAACCTCGTCAGGAATGGCGAGATATTATGGATCAATTGTCAGATAATTCCAGCCAGATATATCGAGCATTAGTGAAGGACAATCCAGATTTTGTTCGCTATTTTCGGCAGGTCACGCCCGAAACAGAACTTGCACGCTTAGCCTTAGGCAGTAGACCGGCCAAACGTCGACCTACTGGCGGTATCGAAAGCCTTCGAGCAATACCTTGGGTGTTTGCCTGGACTCAATCACGATTAATGCTTCCAGCATGGTATGGCTCATCCCAAGCCTTACAGGCCCTTATTGATCAAGGGTATAGTGCACAATTAACCGAGATGCTCCAAAACTGGACCTATTTTGGCACTTTAATTAACATGCAAGAAATGGTCTTGGCAAAAGCAGACGCGCAGCTGTATCGCTATTACCAACACAGGTTATTAGAAGACACCAGACTACAAGGCTTTGGCGATACATTGATTGAAGAATTAAAACGGGCTTACACGACAATTCACCAGCTACAAGATCACGAGGTACTTGCGGAAGCACCGTTTTTGGCCAGCTCAATTCGTACTCGAGAGCCCTATATTAGGCCACTGCATATTATTCAGGTGGAATTAATGCGCCGACTTCGAGAATGGCAAGCATCCCCTGAGACTCAATCTCAACATGAAAAAACTGAACAAGCCTTGATGATTACCATTACAGGTATAGCTGCCGGTATTCGAAATACTGGTTAAAAGACTTAAAGCGTTAAAGCAAACTACTGCTACAAGGATATGTATGCCAGGTGTTTATAATGGACTGTTAAATAGTTGCACTGTGCTTGATAACTTGAGCCATCCAACCACATCAAATCAGTACCAAGCAGCCGGGGGTTGGCTCGCAAAGATTGTAGAATGCCCAAACCCTGCGTCTCGAGGATCAACAGCCACTCTCGAGTCGCCAGCTAAAAAATGTAAACTTGCTGATACGCAGGCTTCAAGTCTCAATGAAAAACATGTATTTTTCGATGTAGAAACTCATGGCCTCAGTAAAGTATGCCTTGCAATTCAGCTTTGTTTTTTAGTGACTGAAATTAAACCAACAAGCACAGGCGCAGCGCGACTTACCATTACTGATTACTTTGATGGCTGTTTTGCTGCAGATTATATCTCACCACAAGCCAGTAACATCCACGGTATCACGCTTGCCACGTTGCGAATCCTGGACCAACAAAACCAACTCGAAGACTGGCGTAAAATTGGCCCTCGCCTTCTTGAGCACTTTGCAACCGCCGATCAAGTTGTTGGCCATAACATCGCTTTCGATTTAAGATCTGTGGCACAAACCCTGGCTTATCATAATTTACAAACCACAGCGGACCAATTCACTTATTTAGGCAACCTTAAAAAAAGCTGCACCTTACAAACGGCTAAAGCCTGGAGTAAAACTGAATCAGTTCCACCACCAGACCATAAACTGACAACCTTATTTTCACACTTTTTTCAGCAAGACTTGGTCGGCGCTCATGACGCAGCAGCCGATACTTTGGCCACCGCAGCTCTCTTTTTTACCCTTAAAGCCAAGCAAATCCAATTACCTAAATCCAGGCCAACGCGATCTAACCCAAAACTATCCGAGCCAGAGGAAGTTCATAATAGCCCCAACAACTCAATTAACTGGCTGTTGATGAGACACAATCATGATCGACGGCATATTATCCCTAAAAGTCTGCTGAGGTTATTGGTAACTCAAGGCAATCAACAATTCGGCGCAGCCCACATTGCTCAGCAATTACAAACTCATACTCGATTCCACGCTTTAGCGCCAACTAGTTTGAACCAAGCGGCCGTGGATAGCCTTAAACAAGCGGATGGCGTAGACATAACTGCTATTGCCTACATTATGCTCAAACACCTTCGATTTAATTACTTTTTAGGCGAATCAAGCTGGAATCGGGCCATTGGCGCACCCATGCGTTTTTTAAGAGCGTCAGAACCCTCCAACCTCGACCAGCTGCAAAAGTGTCAACAGCATGACCAGATTAAAACAAGTATGGACTCTATTTTCTCTGGTCTTTATCAGTGCCTTGATCAAACGCATCAAAACCCAAGCTTTAACGTCAATTTTGATGATCCAAGAGGAGACACAGTTGAAATTGAGAGCAAGCAAGTGATCGTCGATTTAAAACTTAGTTTAAAAAACATACAAGTCGCTTTTGCAAATACCCTTTTACAATACCCCATATCTCAAGCTCGAACTCAAGCTAAACACATGATCCAACATTTACACGATAGCTTTGCTTTCGATCTCTCGCAGAGTAAAAACCCAAACATTCGACGACGGCAAAACGCCCACCTCAGCCACACTTATAAGCTTATACAGACTGCGCTCACCACCAATTTAGAGCAGGATTTTAATCGAGCTTTGGCCTGCCTACTCGACTCTGACCACAAAATAAACTCTACGAGTAATATTGAAAACACAGACATTTATAACGCAGAAAATCCAATTTATGCAGCAAGACAGCTAGACAAGTTGATTGCAAACCAGTAACATTGTGTTGATTTCTATAGATTTAGACCTTGCTATTGTTAAATAGCGACGAAAAGAGATGCTTGCAACTCCTGTTATGCCCATATTTTTTAGGTGTAGGTTAAAATCCCTCAGAAATTGAAACCAGCGACTAATTAGAGGTCTGGTGCATTACTTTCGCGATTTGGGAATGAGTGACGAACTCATATGAGAAAGAGCTGTAACAAGCTAATTCCATTTAACCTACCAAGACGATATACTGCTCGCGAGCTTGTGAACCTCTCTTCTTCACGTTTCTATTTTTTTTATGCATTATCTATAGGCAATTTCGAATGACCGAAAAAATGACTTTTAAAGACTTAAAGCTAGCACCTGAAATTCTACAAATGCTCGACAAAGTTGGCTATGAAACGCCATCACCAATTCAAGAAGCAAGTATCCCCCATCTTTTAGCAGGCGAAGATATCCTTGGTGTTGCCCAAACAGGCACAGGCAAAACAGCTGCTTTTGCCCTTCCGCTGCTAAGTAAAATTGACTTATCCAATCCAAAGCCTCAAGTTTTAGTATTAGCACCTACCCGTGAGCTTGCAATTCAAGTTGCAGAAGCATTTCAGACTTACGCCAGTAAACTCAATGGTTTCCGAGTAGTGCCCATTTATGGTGGTAGCAATATTGGCAATCAACTTCGTCAACTTAAGCAAGGTGCTCAAGTGGTTGTTGGCACGCCTGGTCGAGTTATGGATCATTTAAGACGAGATACTTTAAAGCTGAATACTTTACAAGCCGTAGTGCTTGATGAAGCGGACGAAATGTTACGCATGGGCTTTATTGATGATGTGACTTGGATTCTTGATCAAACCCCAAAAAATACCCAAGTAGCGCTTTTTTCAGCAACTATGCCGAAGCAAATTCGAGCAGTTGCTGAACGTTACTTAAAATCGCCTAAGGAAGTACGTATTCAACCGAAAGATGACGCTAAAGCCACTATCGAGCAATTTTATTGGATGGTCAATAACCTCCATAAGCTTGATGCATTAACCCGTATATTGGAAACAGAAAAAACTGACGGCATCATTTTATTTGTGCGAACAAAGAATCAAACGGTAGAACTTGCAGATAAATTAAACGCTCGTGGTTATAATGCCGCTGCTATCAATGGTGATATGGTTCAAAAATCTCGAGAACACACTATTGAGCAACTAAAAAAAGGCTCTATCGATATTTTAGTGGCTACTGACGTTGCAGCGAGAGGGATCGATGTTGAGCGTATAAGCCATGTTATGAATTACGACATTCCTTATGACGCAGAAACCTATGTTCACCGCATCGGCCGGACAGGTAGAGCTGGCAGAGCCGGTAAAGCTATCTTATTTATCGCGCCTCGAGAACGTCATTTACTCCGAACTATCGAGCGTACAACGAAACAGCCGTTGCTACCAATGGTGATGCCAACGCGAGAAGATGTTAACACCAAACGACAAACTGAATTTATGGAGGCGGTAGGCCATTTACTTGGGTCGAAAAAAATAGATCAGTTCGAAGATCTTATTCAAACCATGGAAGCTACCATGGACACAACCCCTACTCGACTTGCAGCAGCATTGGCTTATTTATCTCAGCGTGAAAAGCCAATTTTTCTTGACACAAGTCACGATCCTTTACATGCTCCTGTGCGTCAAAGCCAAGGTCGTGAGCGCAATGAACGTAGTGGACGACCAGATCGAAGCGCGCCACGCCGAGAACGTTTTGACGGCAAGCCAGACAGTAATCGACGAGAACGCACGCCTGGTGCAAAATTTAACAACGATCAAAAAATGGATTGCTATAAAATTTCTATAGGTCGTAATCAAAATGTTCGACCGTCAGATATTGTCGGCGCTATTGCCAACGAAGCAAACCTTAACAGTCGAGATATTGGGCGAATTCAACTGCATGATAACCATTCAACAGTAGAATTGCCGCGCGATCTGTCGTCGACAACATTTACAGCCTTGAAAAAAGTGCAGGTTCGTAATCAACCCATGGGTCTTGAGCGAGTTGCTCAAGATAAAGTGGTAGAAAAAGCCACAGGCGGTTAAAAACGCTTGTAGTTTGTGATTTTCGTCAAAAGCCAGACATTGTCTGGCTTTTTTCGTTCTACCGCTACCACGCCCTCATCCATCAAGACAACTTATAGACCTAAAGTTAATAGATTTTCTTCGCGCTCCGGTCTTTAATAAACCTATAAGGATTATTACAATTTCTACAGGAGTAGACAATGAGCCGAGCCATCTCACCAGAAGAACATCTTCAAAAAGCCCAAGCAGAAGGCGCAATACAACCTGGTTTAACACCCAACCCACAGCAAACCAATCGACCAGACATCCTCAACGGCAGTATTGAAATCGATGGCGTGCGTTACCTATCACCATCGGAGCTGGATAGACTCGATCTAGACAGCAAAATACTCTATCTCTTTTTATTGACGCAACAGCAAGATAACCAGAAAATTGGAAAAAAAATTGCAGCCATTGATGATGTTGGCGATAAAGTTGAAGGCGCTGGTGAAATTTTTAGTATTGCAGCAGGTGCACGCAGCGAGGCAGGTAAAGACAGTAAGACCAAACCGCCAGAAGCAGTTGTCGCATTTGCCGATCAACATAATTTGAGCATTGGTAAGGACACCAAATATAGTCGTGAAGATTGGGATGTCAATATGGAGCTTATTCAAAAAAAACAAAACGACTGGATATTTGACTCAAAAACCATAACTTATGATCTCGATAAGATCATGAATCAAGCCGCTACAAATATGAATCTTGCCACTAAAATGCTCGGTACGTTACAATCAATGCGAGAGAAAACTTTAGGCGGATTGCAATTTAGATAAGCGCACCACCTTTAAACGTATTGAATACCGATAAAACCTACATACGCCATCACCAATATCACACCTAAGGGCCGACGCAGGGTCAAACCTGCGAGTAACCAAGCGGCAATAAATGCTGCACTGCCAGCCATTACCCACAAACTAATACCAGTTAAAGCTGGATCCACACTGATGGGCTTAATCATGGCTGTAATGCCCACAATCGATAGAATATTAAATACGTTTGACCCAATAATATTACCGACCAACATATCCGTGTGTTTTTTTGCCGCTGCAATAATACATGTTGCCAGCTCCGGTAAAGAGGTGCCGAATGCGACGACTGTAATGCCGATAATCGCCTCTGGCACTCCAATCGCAGTACCAATAGTAACAGCGCCTTTTACCAGAAGCTCAGAGCCCACCGCTAAGGCACCAAAACCAAACAACAGCATCAAAATTGCATTTCTTGAACTGCCCAATGTAGCGGCTTCTTGTTCCTGCGCCTCTACTTGCTGGGGATCCATATTAAATGCTGTGTCGGTGGATGATTGTAAGCTTGCCCGATACTGATACACCACAAAACACACTAAAACTGCAAACATGCCAATGCCCATTGAACGAGTAATAATGTCCAGCTGCATGCTGAAATAGAGAGCAATAGACGCGAGGATCATCATGCTGACATCCGCTAAAATCTCTTTTGGTTTACACACCACCGGATAAATAATAGCCGTTGCCCCGAGTACCAGTAAAATATTGGCGATATTGGAGCCAATAACGTTGCCAAGTGCAATACCAGGGAAGCCGCTTAAATTAGCATTAACGCTTGCGAATAGCTCCGGAATAGACGTGCCAAAAGCCAAAATAGTAGCGCCAACAAACAGCTTGGACATGCCGGCTTTCTCGGCAAAGTAAATAGCGCCATCAATGGCCCAGTCACCGCCTTTAATGAGCAAATAAAAGCCAAAACAAATGGCGCCAACCGCCAAAACCATCAAATCATATGTGCCGAGTGTGTGCATCCAATTCTATCCTTGAAGCGAACTAAGTTATGAAGACCGACTGACACAAAATTCATCATAAGTGCCTTCGTAAGTGTGCAGTCGCTGGTCTTTAATTTCAATAATGTGAGTGGCCAAAGACGAGACAAATTCTCTATCATGACTGACAAAGATAAGCGTACCGTCATAATGAACCAAGGCCAAATTTAAAGCTTCAATGGCTTCCATGTCCATATGGTTGGTAGGTTCATCAAGCACCAGCACATTAGGGCTTTGCATCATAAGCTTGCCAAAAATTAAGCGGTTCTTCTCACCACCAGAGCAAACCAGTGCTTGCTTTTCATAATCATCCTGACCAAATAATAGTCGACCTAAAATACCACGTACATATTGATCATCTTGATTACTTGGTCGCCATTGGCTTATCCAATCAAAAACCGTCACGCCTTTGTCAAATACGCCTGTAGTGTCCTGTGGACAATAGCCTGTTTGCGCATTCTCCGACCACTTAATAACACCGCCGACAGGCTCAAGCTGGTTCATTAGCAACTTTAACAATGTCGTCTTACCAACACCGTTCTCGCCAATAATAGCCAGTTTGCTGCCAGCATCGAGCAATAAATTACCCTTATCAAACAGCAGATGGTCGTCAAAACCATGGCGAAGTTTTTCAAAGCTCACCGCCTGGCGATACAGCTTTTTATCCTGATTAAACCGAATAAACGGGCTGACTCGACTTGAAGGTTTAACGTCTTCAAGCTGAATTTTTTCCATTTGCTTGGCTCGGGATGTGGCTTGCTTAGCTTTTGAAGCATTGGCAGAAAACCGGCTCACAAAGGCTTGTAATTCGGCAATTTGAGTCTTCTTTTTAGCGTTTTCTGAGGAAACACGGTCTTTTGCCTGCTCAGAGGCAGTCATAAAATCGTCATAATTGCCAGGGTACAAGCGTAATTCACCATAATCAATATCCGCAATATGGGTACACACTGAATTTAAAAAATGGCGGTCATGAGAGATAATAATCATGGTGCTTTTGCACTGAATAAGCTGCTGTTCAAGCCAACCAATGGTGGTAATATCAAGGTTGTTGGTTGGCTCGTCTAATAACAAAATATCTGGATTAGAAAAAAGCGCTTGCACTAACAACACTCGCAGCTTCCAACCAGGTGGAATATCTCGCATCAATCGAGTGTGATACTGCTCTGCAATACCAGCACTGATCAGTAACTCACCTGCCCGGCTTTCTGCTGTGTAACCGTCCATTTCTGCGAACACGCCCTCAAGATCTGCCACTCGCATACCGTCATCTTCAGTCATGTCGGCCTTAGCGTAAATAGCCTCTCGCTCTTGGCTCACCTGCCACAGCTCTTTATGACCCATAACCACAGCATCAAGCACGCGGAACTCTTCAAATGCATATTGATTTTGACTTAAAGTCCCCAAACGCTGCTGACTGGGATTCAAGGATACATTACCGGAACTGGCGGTAAGCTCGCCTGATAAAATTTTCATGAATGTGGATTTACCGCAGCCATTGGCACCAATCAAACCATAACGGTGTCCATTGCCGAACTTCACCGAAATATTTTCAAACAGGGGTTTAGAACTAAATTGCATGGTCACGTTGGCGGTAATTAACACTGGACACTCCACTTTAAACAAAAAAGACCTAATTGAACGCTAAGGCGGCGGCGATACTGGCCGTCTTGGCAATTAAATCAAGTTAAAATGGCATATATTAGCACAAACCGGCGAACGCGGGCGAATTTTCCACAGCGTTTTATTATCGCAATGGAAACATCGAAAGTATTGAATACTTGTAACTCAATAAAAACTTATAACACCAAACTTATAACACCAAACTTATAAAGACAAACTTATAAACCAAAAACTTATAAACCAAAAACTTATAAACCAAAAACTTATAAACCAAAAACTTATAAACCAAAAACTTATAAA
>Ga0115546_1000615_pt1 | contig 23781 bp, 22 predicted proteins | sample COGITO_mtgs_1004_FD_87186 | JGI IMG/M metagenome (GOLD analysis project Ga0115546, IMG submission 87186) | Pelagic marine microbial communities from North Sea - COGITO_mtgs_100413 | ecosystem: Environmental > Aquatic > Marine > Epipelagic | place: Germany:Helgoland, sampling site Kabeltonne...
CTTTTTTTGGGCTGATGCCATGGCGTCGCAGCGTTTTTGAAGCTGCTTTTGCCTTTTTGTAACGCGATCGCACGTTTGCTTGAGCTTTTCGTGATCGCGTTCTAGGCGAGTCTGCTGATATCGCAGGCGATCGCAGTCGGCTCTAGCATGATGTAGCTTCATCGTCAGGCTGCGCTTGGCCTGCCGGTCTTTCCCGACGGCCCCATCTAAAAATAGCTGGAGCGGTTGAATGATGAATTCAAACATTGGCCCTCTGAAGGTTAGAGATGATGTGAGGTCAAGGCTGTATTTCAGCATAACGAGAACAGTGGATAGTTCGCTGCTCTTTCTCCCTTTCGGGCCGCTTTTACCGATTAATTTAAAAGAATTTACTCAGCTTAATATTGATTTGTTGTTTTTGATACCGAGTTGTTTTTATACGCGGTCGTTTTTTATTAAGGCTGTTGCCGAAAACTATTTGATACAAGCTTGTTCTTGTACGAAGGCTTTGATGATGTCATCAAACGTGCGATCGCCTATAAACCCTAGCTCAAGTGCTCGATCCACGGCAAACTCACTGGGCCAGCTTTCTACAATTTTTGCGATCGCATCATCCGGCTCGTACCGAATTTTCTCGACTGCCTTTGAACCCACTACACGCTCGAGCGCTGCAATCATATCGGCAACACTAACGGTGATTCCTGGCAAATTAACCGTACGCGTAGCGCCAAATCGATCGGCGCTGAGCCTGTTCACATGGGCTAAGTTATCGACTACCGCATTTGGGCTAGACAGCCATAGCCGCAAACTCGGCTCGACCGGACAAACGGCCATTTCGCCTTTAATGGGCTCGCGAATGATGCTGCTAGCAAAAGAAGATGCCGCTGCGTTTGGCTTGCCCGGACGGACGCAAACTGTCGGTAACCGCAGCACCCGGCCATCTACGAATCCCTTACGGCTGTAGTCGTTTACCCATAGCTCAGAAACCGCCTTCTGCGTCCCATAAGAAGACTGCGGTGCGACAGCCGTTTTCTGTGAAATAACAGCGGGCAGCTCTCCGCCAAACACAGCTAGCGAACTTGCTAAAACAAACATGGCTCCCGCCGCTTTGTGCCTGACTGCTTCTAGCAAATATTGAGTGCCGGCACAGTTCACCGCCATTCCCAAATCAAAGTTTGCCTCGGCCTGTCCGCTTACTACAGCCGCTAGATGATAAACAACTGTGGTTTGAGGCGTAATCAGGTTTTTGGCTGCTTGAGGATCTGTCAGATCGGTTTGAATGAGCGTAACCCGGTTATCTGCTGGCCCAGAGGGTGCAACGATGTCTGCCAATGTTAATGATTGAACGTCAGCGTTTTGTAACAGCTTATGAGCCAACCGCTGACCGAGAAAACCTGCTCCGCCCGTAATTACAACCTGCATGATTTAACCCCTTAGCGCTAATGCCTATGAGCAAAATTCTCTCACTACCTGGAGCTAAAGCGCTATTTTGCTCTCATCGTACGCTGTGATAGTGATTTGCTCTCATCGCACGCTGCGATAGTGATTTGCTCTAATCTCTGCCATGTTGGACTCTAAGCTATCGTCAATCTCGCCGAGCGTTACTAGCAGGTGCATCCCTAGTGCTAGCGCGGCTTCAAACTCGGGCTGCACGACTTCTTGTGCGCCTAGCTGACTGAGCTGATCGAGTTCTTTGGTCGTGTGCGCTCTCGCGATAATGTCCAGCTTCGGAGCCATTTCTCTAGCCTGTACTAAAAGCAGTCTGGTACTCATCGGATCGGGCAGCGCGATGACTAGCGCCTTGGCCGTCTCTAGTTTGGCCTTTGCTAAAATGAGCGCTGAGTCTGCGTCTCCAAACAGATAGGGAATACGTTCTTTGCGCAGCGATGCGATCGCGCCTTCACTATTTTCTAGCACCAGCACCGACTGGCCGCGCTGCTGCATTAAGCCCACGACGACTTTCCCTACTCGGCCATAGCCTGCTACGACGACATGGCCACTAATCTCTATGGTGTCTGGCCCTTGAGAGGATTCAAACCGACTCAGGAGTGAAACTAGCCTAGGTTGACGGTGGAGCCAGTCTGAGAGTAAAGGCGCTAGGCGAAAGGACAGCGGCGTGAGTACTAAGGTAATTGCGGTTGTTCCTAGTAACAAGAGATAGGTGTCTTGCGTGATGAGATTGTTCTCTAGGCCCACTAGCGCTAATACAAAAGAGAACTCGCCGATTTGATTAATTCCGCAGCTTGTGAGGACGGCTGTTTTGAGCGAATAGCCAAAAAGTAAGACAATTGGAAAAATAATGAGCGCTTTGCCCAGCATCACTAGCGAGACTAAGCCAATAATAGAGCCAAAGTTTTGAACCAATACGCCGGGATCGATCAACATGCCAATAGAGACGAAGAATAAACTGGCAAAGGTATCGCGTAGGGGCAGCACCTTGGCTAAAGCCTGATCGGCATAGTCAATTTCTGCAATCATCAGGCCCGCGACAAACGCGCCAATTTCAATCGAGAGTCCGAGCTGTGCGGTGAGTAGTGCTACGCCTAGACAGAGTGCTACTAGCGTGAGTAAGAAGAGTTCGCTGCTTTCGGTAAAGGCTACGTGGCGGATAATGGCTGGGATAATCCAGCGTCCGGCAATGAGGGCCGCTATTAGAAAACCAACAACTTTGAGCAGGACTAAACCAATTACGCTGATGATTGGCCCGGACTGATTAATCGCAGGCAAAATGGCCAGCATTAGTCCCAGTGCTAAGTCTTGGGCAATCAGAATAGCCAGCATAATTTGGCCGTGACGCGTGTTGATTTCGCCTCGTTCGGTCAGCGTTTTGAGGACGACGGCTGTAGAAGAGAGCGATAGGAGTGCGCCCCAGAATATTCCCTGTGGGACTGCTTCTACCCAGCCTAATGAGAGTGCGATCGCACAGACGAACCCGGTCGTTAGCCCAATCTGTAGCAAGCTGCCTTGTAACGCAATATTGCGCACTCGCCGAAGTTCTTCTAACGAAAACTGTACGCCCAGTGCGAATAGTAAAAACGCAACGCCTAGCTCAGCTAAATGCTGAATGTTCACCGTATCGGTAATTAGCCTAAAGCCCAAAGGCCCAATCGCTACACCGCTTGCCAAATAACCCAGCAAAACCGGCTGCCCCAACCGGCTAACGCCGTAGCCACCTACTGCCGCCGCGCCTAGCACCAACATCAGCTCGTAGGTAAACCCTAGTTCTGCTGCCATTATTTTTAGCCTCTTTTACGATTCTTCACCGCCTGGACTCATCACACTAGCTATTAGCTGAGTTTGGGGAAAGGGTTCGAGCAGCAGCGTTTTGACCATAATAGTGAGCGGTAGCGCCAGGAACGCACCGATAGGGCCTAGTATCCAGGCCCAGATAATGACGGCTAAAAAGGTCACTAGGACGGAGAGATCTAGCCCCTTGGATAAGTAGCGAGGCGCGACCACCATATCAAAAAAGTTGTTGATAAGCACATAACCGAGCGCAAAGAAGAGCGCCTTTAACCATCCCAGCTCAATAATTGCGATGAGTAATGGTGGAATGAGCGCGAGGTAAAAGCCGATATTGGGCACAAAGTTGAGGGCAAATGAGAGAACGCCCCACAGCACCGCAAAATCTAGACCCAAAATTACCATCAGCAGCATTTGGATGAGCGCCGTTACTGCCCCAAGCCACCCTTTAATCATTAGGTACGAGCTGGTGCTATGGGCAAATTCTTCTAGCCGATGTAGCGCTGGTGAGTTGGGCTTGAGTCCTTTTTTTAGCTGAGCTGAAAAAGTGGGCGCGGTCGCTAGCATGTAGATAAATATCAGCAGCGTTAGTCCGGTGTTGGAGAGCGTTCCTAGTACGGTAGAGGTGAGCGTGAGCGAGAGTCGAATAATTTTTTCGGGTTGAAACCAGCTCAGCGCTTGAATGTCGTCTACCGTAACGCCTTTGTCGGTAAGCCACTGCCACAGAAATTCAACCTGCGTTTCGATTTGGTTGCTGTAGGTGGGTATTAGGTTTACTAGCTCATTAATAGAGGTGACTATGAAAAGAACTGCAAATGAGCCGACTGCAACAACGCTTAGAAGCACCAAAACGTAAGCTAACCAGTGCGGCACCCCTCTGCCTCTTAGCCAAGCCAAAATGGGATAGGTAACTAATACCAAAAACAAAGAGAGTAGAATGGGCGTCAGCAATCCTGCCATCGCTTTTAAACCGGCCACGATAACAACGAGGCTAGCGAGGCTCACCAGTAGAGAGACTATCTTGGGTTGCGTTTTCATGGGGCTTGCTTTGCTGATTTTTTCGGATTAGGCTGCTTTGGCTGGTTGTATTATTCGGGAGATGCGATCGCAACGTTAGGACGGCTTTCTAACAGGTACGGCTGTTGTTATGGGTGCGATGATTGTAGCGCCTTTAATGCTCTCAATTAGAGGGTTGGCGTGGGGTTGGCGGTGAGCTGCTAGGGTCTATTTCTTTGAGAATGGCTAGCAGGGCTGAGCAGGGCAAGCTGTTGATTGATCTTTAAGCTGATACTGGCGCAATGCAGTTTTCTAAAGAGAAATAACAACATGAGTTTTTTTGTTAAGCGTTTTGACCGTCGGGGGGCTAGGCTAGCGGTGTCTTTGTTCGTGCTGATGTCTGCAATGGTTGCGGTTGGGACGCCTATGGCTTGTGCACGTCCTGGCGTCCTTTTGTCTGAATCAATGCCTAAACCATTCTCTGAACCACTGCCTGCGATTGAAGTCTCTGAGCTGAGTCGTCAAACGGATAAAGTTGTCGTCTTTTTAGATCGTTCCGATACAGATCGCTTAAATGCGCTGATTGATATCTCGAGCGAGTTTGGGATAGGCCGCGCAACTGTAAAACTAGCGCAGGGGACGTGGCCGGAGTCTGTAACTGTCCGACTTCATTTGCGCGGATTGGAGGGGTTTACAGTTTCTAATGGGACAACCGTCATGGAGAAGCATCAGCTGAGCGTGCAGGCTTATAACCTTAATAGAAGGCTTTTTAGTTGGGACGATTCGGTGAATGAGGCAGGCTATTACGAGGTTCGTTTGCCAGCGTTGCTGTTTGCTGAGGGTGCAACCGTTCTTCAGATTCAGTGGATAGATTTTTATCGCCGCTAGCGCTGCTTTGAGGTGTTTGTGAGATGACCTCTGAGATAACTAGTTTGGGGCTGTTTGCGATCGCATTTTTAGCGACACTAAGGATTGTCCGCGATAGAATGACCTATTCGAAAAAGAACAGAAACCAATATGGCAGATCTCGCCCACCACGATCGCTACCGCTTTTCGCCTATTACCGAGCGCCCAGATTTTTCCTGGCCAGAGGGCAAACGTCTGGCGGTTTACATTGGCGTTAACGTTGAGTGGTTTGCTTTTAATGAAGGCGTTGGCGCAGTGCTGGCTGCTTCGAATCCACAGCCGGACGTGCTGAACTACGCCTGGCGTGACTACGGCAACCGGGTTGGCATCTGGCGGATGCTCGATCTGTTCGATCGGCTAGAGCTGCCAGCTGTGGCGCTGCTCAACTCAGCCGTTTGCGACTATGCGCCCCAAATTGTTCAGGCATTTCAAACCCGAGGCGACGAAATTGTCTCGCATGGCTACACAAATTCGACTCAACCAGGACAGCTTAGCTGTGTAGACGAGCAATCTATGCTCAAAAGTACAAGAGATCGACTAGCGCAGGCGACTGGCACCGCGCCAAAAGGCTACCTTGCCCCGCTGATTTCCGAGTCTGTGCATACGCCTGATTTGCTTGACGAAGCGGGCTATGAATACCTTTTAGACTGGGCGCACGATGAGCAGCCGATCTGGTTTAAGACGGCCGCTAAAAACGGCGCTGGGCGCATTCTCTCGGTGCCTTATCCACAGGAGCTTAACGACGTGCCGCAAATTATGGGCCGCCGCCGTGAAGCTAGCGAGTTTGCAGATATGATCATTGCTGCTTTTAAGCTACATCAGCGAGAATGTGCCGCTCGTCCGGTTGTGATGGGCATTGCGCTGCATCCTTATTTGATGGGGCAGGCAAACCGGTTTACTCAGCTAGAGCGAGCTTTGCACAGTATAAAAGAGCAAGCGGGATCTGAAACGTGGTTTACAACAGCTGGCGCTATTAACACGCACTTTCGCGGTCTTGATATAGCAGAGTAGGCAGCTATGAGGTAGGCAGCTATGAGCGATTTTTGGAGGTATAGAAACGACGGTGGAGGTCTTTTACCTGTTCGTCTAAGTCTGCAATGGGGCCTTCTACCGGCAGGTTGGGAACTAGCTTTTGGATGGGCAAAATTTGGATAGGGGGCGCTGACGCTCCAAATTCTGCGAGCCAGTCGGCTAGCTGGGCGGAGGAACTGGCATAGACTATGCGGCCTAGCCCCACCCAGCCATGCGCAGCGGCACACATGGGGCAGTGTTCTCCTGAGGTGAAAACCGTTGCGGCGGCTCGCTGCTCGGGCGTGATGTTGTTGGCGGCCCAGCGAGCGAGTGCAAATTCTGGATGCTGGGTGCGATCGCCCGCTCCGACATGGTTACGCTCTTCGGCCAAAACCGCTCCGTCTGACCCTACTAACACGGAGCCAAACGGCTCGTCGCCTGCGTCTAGAGCTTCGTTTGCTAGCTCAACACATCGGCGTAGGTGCTGTAGCTCGGTATCGCTTATTGTCATGTGGTTTTTTTGGGAGAGTTTAACTGGGTTTATCCTGGGCCTATCATAGAGCGATTGCCCTAACCCTATTAAAACTGGTAGCGTTCTTCTAGCCAAACTCTCATTTCTACTTCTGAAATGTTGTAGATCGTTTTTCTAGAAGTTAGGTCTTCGGCGCTCCAAACGGTTTCGCCCGCAGCGTTACGCGTTGACCATACGTGCGGATCGGTAGAGGAGTACAGCTTAGAGAGAAGCGTTTGCAATCGTTTTTTTGGAGTAATCCTTGCGCTATGAGCAGCGCTACGGGCAGCTTTAGGCTGAAAGCGGGTTTGCTCTGGGAAAGGCCAGTAGGCCTGGTTTATGGCTAAATGATGAACAGACTGAAATCTCATGGGTAAATCTTTCCTGCGGATTTACAACTCACTTCAGCTTAATAAATCGCTGAAGAAGCGACCAAGACTGGCTCTCATCGTTTTCATGAGCAGGTGGCATGGTTTTCATCAAGGTTATTCATAAAGAAAGATTATTCTTAAAGACTGCAAAAATCGGTAAATTTTTGCTTGCTATTTCTTCCACGCCTTTTATAATTGGTAGCGTGTTATACAGAAAAACATTTCAGAACAGGAGTTCTTTTTTCCATGTTGAATAAAATTTTAGTCCCTATAGACGAGTCAGCTTCTAGCGATTGGGCGTTTGATACGGCTTTGGCCATGGCTAAATCGCTTAAGGCAGAGTTAGTTTTAGTTCATGTACTAGAGATATTTGCGTACGATAGTCCAAAGCAGCCCTTTGTTTTGGTTGAAACCTTTTCTAAGCCTGTAGATAGCGCTGCCCAAAAAGATTACGAACACAAGTGGCAGCAGTTTGAAGACCGTTACGGTGCGTTGCTGAACCAAAAGCGCGCCGAGGCTGAAGCTGCTGGCGTTAAGGCGACTCATTTGCAGGTTCAGGGAGAGCCAGGACAGAAGATTCGCGAAGCTGCGAAGTCGCATAATGTTGACTTGATTGTAGTGGGAAATCGCGATCGCACCAACCACAGCAGCATTAGCAACTATCTTGTCCGCCACGCGCCTTGCTCGGTCACCGTTGTTCACCCAAAAGCGCACTCCTCCTCAACGGCTTGGGTCGGTGCTCAAGCAGCCGAACCGGCGTACATCTAAAAACACATTCTGCGCCTATAACCCGTCCTAACCCAAGCAAAGTCGGTAGTATCGAGTTAAATAGAGGCTTGCCAAGGCAACGCTTTTATTTAACTTTTGGGCATGGCCCACAATATACGCCATGACTCAAACGACGATTCGTAGAAACATTTTTGAGCTGGACGGGCCTTCTGGTAATTCTATTGTGGGCAGCTTGGCTGAGTTGGGAAAAGATCCTTTAGGATTTTTGACGAGGTGCGATCGCGACTATGGAGATATTGTTCCTCTTCGCTTGGGTCTAACGCCTGCTTGCCTAGTTACGGCCCCTGCTTTAGTCGAACAGGTTTTAAGAGATAGAGACTCTTTTGCAAAAAGCCGAGGGTTTCGAGCGCTTCATACACTTTTGGGTGATGGATTGCTTACTAACGAAGGAGAGTCCTAGTTCCGCCAGCGTCGCCTGGCTCAGCCTGCTTTTAATCAGGCCGTTTCTACGAATGAAGCTAAAACGGTTGCTCGGGCGCTAGATGTGGCGATGAACTGGTTTGACAGTAAGCGCCGCCAGAATTTTTTGATTTGGGAATGGTTTCCTCGGCCTGAGAATATTCGCTACAGAGAAGCCATTTCTGCGATGGATAGTACTATCTACGGCATTATTAAAGGTCGCCGCGAAAGCAGGGAAGATCCGGGCGATCTGCTTTCTATGCTGATGGCGGCTCGCGATGAAGATGATGGGACGGGAATGAGCGTATTTTGATGAGGCGGAAGTCTTTAAGCCTGAGCGCTGGCTAGAGACGGATGGCCAACTGCTTGAGAAGCAGCTTCCGCGCGGCGTTTATTTTCCTTTTGGAGACGGGCCGCGCATTTGTATTGGCAAGGGATTTGCGATGATGGAGGCGGTGCTGATTTTGAGTGCGATCGCGCAAAAGTACAGTCTAGCACTCGTGCCCGATCACAAAATTATTCCTCAGCCTTCTATCACGCTACGCCCTGAAACCGGGATACAGATAACCTTAAGCACTCGGTAATTCAAAGGTTTACGTCAAATTTAATAAGATTTCAAAAAACTTGCTGTATCCAAGCGGACAGCAGAGTAGAACGTAGGTGGATCGCAAAGATCAGCAAACCTCGTATCTACTAGCTCAATGCGTCAAATACAGTTCACCAGAAGGGCGATCAAAGATCTACAGAAGCTACAGTCGTCTGGCGCTGCCAAAACGCCTGAACGCCTGTTTCACCAGTTAGCGCAAACTAAAAAAGGCGGCGACTTTTTACACACTATACATATGCGGGACTATGCGCACCTTTGGCGATCGCGCATAGATTTGGGCGGGGGCAGTTCGCTGAGGCTAGTTTGGAGAGAAAGTGCAGACGATAGCTCTATTCTGTTCTTATATGCCGACCAGCGAGACGACGACACGTATGCCTCTAATTTAGATCGGCTTCCCAAGGAACCCGCTTATCTATGGCGCGGCGAGTCTGGCGCTGAGTGGACGCTGTTTATGAACGGCGCATACAACGCTAGCCCTATTCTTACCCAACAGCAGCAGTCCACCAGCACCAAGATTGGCAAAGACGACAGCTATACGGCCTATGGTACAAATCCTCGAATTGGCTTTTTCGCGCACATTACACAAAGTCCGCCGGGTACAGGTAAAACAATCATGGCAGCGGTGCGGGCCTGCGAGCTATATCGGTCTAAATGGAACGTCGTCTTTCTGCTGCCCGAGCGGTTAGTCGAAGATGTAAAGAGCTTTCGCTGTATGCAGTCTATTCCTACCGACCCCCAGCAGGGATTCTTCTACGGCACCTTTCAAGATTGGGCCGCGCGGCTTTCTCCCGCTCTATCGCAGCTATCTCTCCCACCCGAAGGCGAGCTGCGTATCCTGAAAGATCTGGCAGTTCGCGCAACTCGGTCAAAGCAAAAACTAAAGCTTCAGGGCATTGGGCTAAGAGATCTGATTTTGTTTCAGGCGTTTGTGCTCGACAATTCTGCAAAGCAGCCTAAAAATTCAGTTTATAGGGAAAATCAGTCTCGCATTGAGGCGCTAAAGAATATTAAGCCGAAGTGGTGGAGTCAAGAATTTGCAAAGCTTAAGAAAAAGTCTCGCTCTAGCGTTGCGCAGGCGCTGAGTGAAGAATGGCAGCAGATGTCTACTAGCGCGTTAACCACCGGAAAAGCTGGAACCATTGTTGTTGTTGATGAGGCACAAGACTATCTTACCAGCGAAATAGAAGCGCTTAAGCAGCTATGTAAGCGTTTGCATAGCCCTGATCATCCGGCTCACTTATGGCTGCTAGGCGATCTTAATCAGAGAATTATGCCGGTTGATTTTGACTGGGGAGTGCTAGAGCTGGTCGAGCGAAAGGTGATTAAGTGGAAATGCTTTCGCAACTCGAAGCATATTTTACAGTTCAGCAATCTTTTGCTTTCTCCTGTCAAAGCCGCCTCGCATCAGCAGGGCGCAAGGCGGCCTCACGCACCGGCCCATCCGAATAGAGCTTACGAAGAGGGCGAGCGGGTCAGGCTAATTATTTATCCCGACGGGGCCGCAGCAGAAGGCTTCTTAAGCCAGCTCTCGCAGTCAATAGGAATTGGCAATAGTGACATTCAAGAGAGCCGATCATTAATTCATAAGCTGGCTAGCCGGGTCAAGATTTTAACAAGCGAAGCATACCAATCGCAGCACAGCGACGAGCTAGATTTCCTGAACGTGCATGAGGCGAAAGGGAGAGAATTTGACGCCTGCATTGCCTTTAATATTTTTACGTTTGTAGGCCAATCGCCCGCCTCTGAAGATTGGTGGCAGTGGTATACCTTGCTAACGCGAACGCGATCGCGCCTACTGGTGGTGGTAACGCAGACGCAGTATGAGCTACTAAAAGCGCATGTGCCGAAGATTTTGCTTGAGTGCGATCGCGTCAGCGGCCAAAACCCAAAAGGCGTTGACTCAGCGTGCCAGTGGATTCGAGCAGAGAGCAACGACGTTGGGTTTGCGGTAACAGAAAAAGAGATTGTCAAACGCTACTTGTTTAGCGCCCTTAGAAAAGAGAAACCAATGCTTTACTGGGACACCTATCAGGTGCTCGATAGGCTAGGCGTGAAAGGAAAAGAACGCACAGCGCTGGAGGAAGAAATGATTCAGCTAATAGAACAACATCCCGTTAGCTTGATTACGGCAGAGCTCAACACGATTAAGCGAGCAGCCGAGACAGGTTTTCTTGCCTCGCTTTTGCTGCGCTCAATGGGAGAATACTGGCAGGCTGTAAGGGTGATAGATCCGCTGAAGGAAGCTAACCCAAATGAATATGAGCGGGTTGTTGAAGCGATCGCACAAACCCTTGAAGCAAACAAACTGTTCGTTGAAGCTGCCAGACTAAAACACCAAACGCTAAAAGTACCTTATCCCGCTCACTATCCTTTTGCGGAAGCGGCTCAGACTAAAGGAAATCTGGTGGAGGCTTTAGTGAGCGTTCTCAAAGCTAAGTTGTAAGCAGTAATACAAAGCAAAAATATAGGAGAAAATATGAAAACAACTAGTGATCTAGAAGTCTCGAACTCTTTAGAAACCTTAGCCGGACTGATAACGGGTGGAATTGAAAAGGTCGAAGCTCTGCTCCAGGACGTTTGGGACGAGGACACCTTTGTTCAGACTAGAACAGAGCTAGCGCAAACCACAGATCAACTTCAGCAGTCTCGCGACGCACTGATAGAAAATCAGCATAAGTCCATTCAAGAGCGCGAATCGCTTGAGTCCGTAATGGCCGTAGCACTTGCGCAAAAGACATCGCTAGAGCAGTCGGGTACTGAGTACAAACAGCTATGTGCAAACATCTCTATGCAGGCGCAGCGCGGGCAAACCTGTTTATCTTCGCTTACTAATTCAATCCAGCAGGCAGAGCAAACCGATCGCCAAATCAGCGCGGCTCTACAGCGAGTGGAAACCGCTCAGCGAGAAATCATTGCGGTAGACCAAAAGTATCAAGCAGCCGTCAAATTAAAAACTCAGATTGCAGAAGTTGTTGAGCTAATGGGCGATCGCACCTCGTTTGAAGCGCTAATCCTGTCGATTAATACCGCAACCGCAAAGCTTCAGAGCGAACAGGAGAGCGCCCAAAGTAGAATTCAAGCGGCCATAGAACCGACAGATCGTAGGCTTAACCGCCTGATTGAGGCTCAGCGTGCGCCCTGGTGGTGGCCTAGCAACTGGTGGTGGAAAGCAAAAGCTAGCTCTACAAGGCGAATGCCGCCAGAGCCAGCCGGTTCGCAGCGGCTACCGGGCGGCTAGATAAAAATGTCAACGCCTAACTTCGATACCATCCAGCTACCTAGTTTAGAAGAGTATGTCTTAATTAGCTCGATGCAGGTTAGCGTTGAAGTCTACCGCCGCGCATCAGGGCGATTCTGGCTTTACACGGCTTATCAATTGGAGGATAGCATTACGCTCGAAAGCGTTGGCTATGAGTTCCCGGTTGCCCTTCTCTATGAGGACACCATAATGACATCGCCCAGTTCGAGCTGACCTTGAGAATGCTGTGAGAGACTCGCCGCGAATTAAGCCGCTAAACCGTTACAACAGCAACAAATTACGATCACGCGCTCAGTCAAGATTTTGAAGGAAGCGCTAAACTATTCAGCGAGCATTTGTACGTTAAAGAGGTCAGCTTGTGTCAACAGTCGTCAAAACTTTATTGCCTAGCGGCTGCACGTTTTCTGAAAGTGACTGGCAGGCGATCGCTCCCTTTTGGTATCCCATTGCCTACAGCCATAATATTAACGACAGCCCTGTTGGCACGACCTTACTCGACCAGCGCTTAGTCATTTGGCGAACGTCTACCGGTCTTTCTGTCGCTAACGATATCTGCTTGCATCGAGGCGTGCCTTTGAGCATGGGCGAAGTTCAAGACGAACAGCTGATCTGCAAGTATCACGGCTTTCACTACAGCCCTGTAGGTCAATGTACGCTCATACCAGCAAATCCGCAGGCCAATATTCCTAGCCAGCTTTGTCTTAAAACCTACCCGGTTAAAGAAGCCTATGGCTTGGTTTGGACAACGCTTACTGGCAACGCTGATGATCCTGATGCGCTGCCCGTTTTTCCAGAGTGGTTAGAGCCGGATTATCAGCCTATTAAGCCCGATCCGATTGATTTGGAAGCTGCTGCTGGTAGACAGATGGAGGGCTTTTTAGACGTGGCCCATTTTGCCTGGATACATGCTGATTCGTTTGGCGATCGCCAGAACCCGGTGGTGCCGAAGTACACCGTTGAAGCTAATGCTCGTGGGCTGCGATCGCAATATCGCAGCACCGTCAGCAACTTTCCTAAAAGCCTTCAGCATCGCGCTCCTGCCGACTTTGAATGGCTGCGAGACTTTACCGTTTTTCTTCCTTTTAGCGCTTTGTTAAGAGTTCACTTTCCTGGGCGCGATCGCCTGTGCATTCTTAACGCGGCCTCACCCGTTTCCGCCCGCAAAACTCGCGTCTTTAGCCCTTTGTGCCGCAACTTCGATCAAGACCAACCGCTAGAACCTGTCTATGAGTTTAACTACCAAATATTTAATGAAGATAAGGCCGTTGTCGAAGCTCAATATCCTGAAGACCTGCCGCTAGACCTAAAGGTAGAGTCTCATATCGAAGCTGACCAAACCTCTATTATTTACCGCAAGGGACTAGCAAAGTTGGGGTTGAGCCAGCAATACACAGCCTAGAAAACTATATACACAGATATTACAGAGCACTTTTATATGGGCACTCTGCTAGTCAAAAATAGCCATACTCTCGTCACGATGGACGACGAGCGCAGAGAAATTAAAAACGGAGCGATCTTCGTTCGAGACAACGTTGTTGAACAAATCGGAGCGAGTGATGATCTTCCGGCAACTGCCGACGACGTTCTCGATCTTAAAGGTCGTCACGTTGTTTTGCCGGGCTTAGTCAATACTCATCATCACTTTTTCCAAACGCTGACTCGCGCTGTTCCCGCCGCCCAAAATTGCGATCTCTTTAACTGGCTGCAAACGCTCTATCCTATTTGGTCGAGACTTACGGGTGAAGGCGTCTATGCTAGCGCTAAAATGGCCGCTGCTGAACTCATGCTCTCGGGCTGCACCACCGCTAGCGATCACCTCTATCTTTTTCCTAATAACTGCAAGCTAGATGATGAAATTCGCGCAGTGCAAGATATCGGCCTGCGGTTTCACGCTAGCCGGGGCAGCATGAGCGTAGGAGAGAGTTTGGGCGGTCTGCCTCCTGATGCGCTAGTAGAAGCAGAAGCCGATATTCTTAAAGACTCTCAGCGGCTGATTGAGCAGTATCACAGCAACAGCCGCCATGCCATGATTCGGATGGTTTTGGCTCCTTGCTCTCCTTTTTCTGTCTCAACAGATTTAATGCGAGAGTCAGCGGCTATGGCTCGCAGCTATCCTGGCGTACGACTCCATACGCATTTAGCAGAGAACAAAAGCGACGTTGACTACAGCCTATCTACTTTTGGGCTAACGCCAGGAGACTATGCGGAATCGGTAGGGTGGTTGGGCGAAGACGTTTGGCACGCCCACTGCGTACAGCTTAGCGATCTATCTATTCAAAAATTTGCTAAGACCGGCACGGGAGTGGCTCATTGCCCCTGCAGTAATATGAGGCTTGCTAGCGGTATGGCTCCTATTCGTAAAATGCTCGATAGCGGCGTGTCAGTGGGTATGGGCGTCGATGGGGCGGCCTCCAACGATGCGTCTAATCTGTTACAGGAGACTAGAACCGCCTTCCTGATGGCGCGAGTAAGAGAAGCAGACGCGGCGGCGATGACGGCTCGTGAAGCGCTAGAGATAGCGACTAGAGGCGGCGCAAAGGTTTTAGGGCGAGATGATATTGGCCATCTGGCGCCGGGCATGTCAGCCGACTTTATTAGCTTTAATATCGATCGGCCTGCATTTGTTGGCAGCCATTTGGATGTGGTTGCCGCGCTGATATTTTGCCAGCCTCCTGCTGTGGACTATAGCTTTATTAATGGGAAAAAAGTAGTTGAACAAGGCCGGCTGATCGCAGTCGATATTGAAGAGCTTATCGAGACTTGCAATCAGCTCTCTAGATCGATGGTTGAATAGTTGTTCTTGCTACTATTCTGGGGATGTCAGTGTTTTATTATTGACAACGCCTTCTGAAATAAACCCTCTTCTTTTTTTATGCAAGATCTTAAAGCAATCGTTATTGGCGCTGGAATTGGTGGACTTACAGCAGGCATTGCACTGAAGCAAGCAGGCTATGAGGTTGAGATTTACGAGCGCACTTTGAAGCTACGACCAGCAGGTGCAGGCATTTCTCTGTGGTCTAATGGGGTTAAGGTGCTAAACCAGCTCGGGTTGGGAAAAGAGATTGCGGCGATTGGCGGTGAGATGAATCGGATGGAGTACCGCAGCCATCAGGATGAGCCGCTGAATAAGGTGGATTTGCAGCCGCTGTTTGAGAAAGTTGGGCAGCGGCCCTACCCGGTGGCGCGGACGGATTTGCAACAGATGCTGCTTGACGCGTTTGGTGAGGACCAGGTGCAGCTAGGCATGAAATGTGTTGCGGTAGAACAGGATGAGGATAGCGCGACGGCTATTTTTGAGGATGGCACCAGAGCAACGGGCGATATGATCGTTGGTGCGGACGGGATTCGCTCTATTATTCGCGAGTATGTTTTGGGTGAGACGCTGAAGCCTCGGTATGCAGACTATGTGAATTGGAATGGATTAGTCCCGGCTGCGCCAGAGCTTTGTGAGGCGGATAACTGGGTGCTGTATGTGGGTGAGGGGAAGCGGGCTTCGATGATGCCGGTTGGGGGCGATCGCTTCTATTATTTTTTTGGCGCACCGATGAGCGAAGGCACTAGCACCTTGCCCGAAGACCGCCGCGAGGAGCTGGCTCAGTGTTTTGCTAACTGGCCTGATTCTGTTCAAGCGCTGATTCGCACGCTCGATCCGGCTGATTCGAACCGGCTAGAAATTAGCGATATCGATCCACCGGCGCATTTGGTAAAAGGGCGAATTGCGCTGCTGGGCGATTCTGGCCATGCGACTACGCCAACTTTAGGACAGGGCGGCTGTCAGGCAATGGAGGATGCCGCGATGCTGACTCGTTTTTTGGTAACGACTAACATTAGCGTTGTTGATGCGTTAATGCGCTATGAAGCATCTCGTAAATCTCGCACTGCCGATTTGACGCTAAAAGCTCGCAAGCGTACAGATACCATTTATGCCAAGGATAAAGGCGCGACTGAGGAGTGGTACGCGCAGCTTAAAGAGGAGCAGCCCGATGCGGTGATTGACGCGCTGGCTAAGATTATTTTAGGTGGCCCCTTAGGATAGGAGAGATTTTAGATAAGAGAACAATTTATGGCGAGCTATTCAATTTCTGAGGTTAATCGGATGGACAAGTCCGATTTTGTGCAATTATTTGGGTCTGTTTTTGAGGAGACGCCGGAGATTGCTGAGCAGGCATGGGCGGCTATGCCTTTTGATGACGTTGGCGATCTGCATCGGAAGATGGTGAGGCTAGTTGAGGAAGAGATGACGACTGGTGAGAAGCTGGCGCTGATTCAGGCGCATCCTGAGCTGGGCGCTACGCGTAAAATGGCGGTGGCTTCTGTTCAAGAGCAGGCTGGGGTTGGCTTAGATCAGATGAATGAAGAGGTTCGCGAACAGATTTTCAAGCTGAACGCGAGCTATCGGGAGAAGTTTGGATTTCCGTTTGTGATGGCGGTGAAGGGACAGACTTTAGAGCGGATTAAAGCAGCGTTGGAAAGCAGGCTAGCGCAGCAAAAAGAGGATGAGATCGGGCGATCGCTCTTTGAAATTTATAAGATTGCTCGGTTTCGACTAGATGATCTGATCGAAACGCATTAAGCCGGGTGATGCTGGTGCCAGTGACGCGCGATATCTACTCGACGACAGAGCCAAACGCGATCGCGGCTTTGCACATAGTCTAAAAATCTGGCGAGCGCAGCGGCGCGTCCTGGCCGACCCGATAGCCGACAGTGCAGGCCAATGCTCATCATTTTTGGAGCCGTTTCGCCTTCTGCGTAGAGCATGTCGAAGGCGTCTTTGAGGTAGGTGAAAAACTGATCGCCTGAGTTGAATCCCTGGTAGGTCGCAAAGCGCATGTCGTTGTTGTCTAGGGTGTAGGGAATGACCAGGTGAGGCTGGCCGTAGTCGTGATTCCAGTAGGGGAGATCGTCGGCGTAGCTATCGGCATCGTAGAGAAAGCCGCCTTCTTCTACGACTAGGCGGCGAGTGTTGGGGCTTAATCGACCCTGATAGAAACCGAGGGGACGAGTGCCGGTTATTTCGGTGTGGATTTCGATGGCTTTATGGATGTGCGATCGCTCTAGTTCCTCACTTGCATACTGGTAGTCAATCCAACGATAGCCATGGCTCGCAATTTCCCAGTTGGCTTCGACCATGGCTTTGGCCGCGTCTGGGTTGCGCTGTAAAGCCATGGCGACGGCGTACACCGTGAGCGGAATGTCGCGCTGGGTAAATAGCCTATGCAGCCGCCAGAAGCCCGCTCGCGATCCGTATTCGTAGATAGACTCCATGTTGAGGTTGCGAACGCCCAGCAGCGGCTCGGCCCCAATCATTTCGGATAGAAACGCTTCTGAGGCCGGATCGCCGTGTAAAATGCAGTTCTCGCCCCCTTCTTCGTAATTGATGACAAACTGCACGGCAATTTTGGCCTGATCTGGCCACTGGGCCGGCGGGGGCGTTTGGCCATAGCCAATGAGATCGCGAGGATAGCTTGAAGAACCGTTTTTAGCGATTGGGTGAGCCATTAATCTGGGGGCCTTTTGAAGGATCTGCGCGGCTTGTTGACTGGGGTTTATTGACTGGTGGAAGCTCAAATTCTATCGAATATACCTACCATAAACATTAGCCCTAAACCCATTACAATCGTGCCTAGAACGTCGGCTTTCCACCTGGATTCGCGGTAGGCAGGGTACAGCCAAAATCCCATTAGCCGGGTGAGAGTGGGCATTATTGCGATCGCTAAAATAGCAGAGGTGACCAGCGTTGCTAGCAGCATCGCAGCCGAGGGAGACCAGTCGCCAATAACACCTGTACCGGGAAACAGCTTTATCCGCACCATCACCAGCGGATATAGCCCAAAAACCACAGACAAAATTTGCTTCCAAACGGGTGGCCCTAGCCCGCTTTGCTCACCCTCGCGATTCCGTTCGGAAAACCATCCTTCTAACCCAGTCGTAAACGATTTGAACCGGTAGGCCCTTAAGATGGTTTGCCCATTTTCAACAATTTGCTTTCGGGCGCTGGAGCTAACCCAACTGTTTAAGTTTTCGGGAGAGTTGAAGTGAACAATGCTGTGCCATTTGACAACATCATCTTCGCAAGGCAGCGGCGGATTGAGATCGGCTCTAACAAAACCCGGATGACGACTTGCGGCCTGAATTAAGGTTTTATACCAGCGTTCAAAAGCCTTACTTTTTGCTTTGGTAACAATATGTTCAACTACCAGGCTGCTATAAAACGCCTGATCTTTTGAATTGACCGATTCTGAATGAGTCAATGAGCTAGCGCTGATTAGAGAGAAATTGTATACAATAGATGTGATTGGATACTATCACAGTAAGCAAGCCTTCATTATATAAAAACCTGCTGATCGGTTTAAAATGTCAGGTACATATAACTTTCTTGATATAGATATGGGCAAGCTCTTTAGCAAAACTTACTTAGCACTTCGCCAGGAGATTCTCTCTGGCAACTTGGTATCTGGAGAGAGCCTGATAGAGCAGACGCTAGCCGATCGCTTTGCTGTGAGCCGCACGCCGATTAGAGAAGCGATTCGCCAGCTACAGCAAGAAGGGTTAGTCGAAGCGGATCGAGGCGGCGGTTTGCGAGTAACTGTGATTACGATTGCCGATGCGATTCATCTTTACGATTGCCGCCTGGGTCTAGAGCAGGTTGCCGCGATGGGGGCCTGTGAAAATGCGACGCCTGCGCAGATAGAGGATTTGCAAGATTGTTTGGCACAAGCTAATCTAGCGCCGCTAATTGACGCTGAGGGGTCGGCCAAAAAACGGCCAGGGCAAAAAGCGCTACAGATTTTAGCGGTTCCGAGCGACCAGGCGGATGAACTGGAGAATCGGCTGCGTATTGACCAGAGCTTTCATCGGTTGCTAGCTGAAAGCTCTGGTAATCCCTGGCTCGCTGACTTGCTCAACCAGATTTTTGGCAAAATGTCTTTGCTGCGGCTGACAACGACCTATCAAAACCCTGATGTTTTAGAAATTTGGGCAGAGCATGAGCGGATTGTTAGCGCGATTGAACAGCGCGATCCTCAATCGGCTGCGATCGCCGTGCGTAATCATTTAGTGGCTAGCAAATCGCGAGTAGTTCAATCGCTTCAGGGCATTAGGGCCGATGTGCCGCTGCAAAGTATTTCTCTGCTTTAGACGTTTTAGGTTGAGAATTTTGGCTTGAATAGAAGCTGCACTACTCCATTCCTCCCTCCGCATTACTCTATCCACAGCTTTTCGATGCTGAAGTCGTATAGCGGTGGCCTATCAGAACTCCAGATCCACCAAGCTGTGCCACACTCGCACAGGCAAAACTCCTGTAGCTTACGCTTACGTTCTTCTGTAAACACAGGCGATCGACGGTTTAACCAAACATCTTGGGCTTCTCTGCGGCCTTTGCCACAAGCCGGACAGCCAAATGGCACAGAATGGACGGCATCTTCAATCCAATCAGGTGGAAGCGGAGAAAAGACATCCATAAGGATTGAGTAAGGAACGAAGTAACTGAACTTTATGAGCTTTATTATGACGCGTTTTACTTGAACTGTAGAGGCTAGGTAAAACATACTGATGGGTTAACAGCACTGGGCATAGAGCGTCAAGATACGCCTACCAAGAGGTTTCAACAGACCCCTTAATCGCTTTCCAAGCCGGTAGCCCTCCCTTGAGTTCTGCAACGCTTTGGTAGCCTGCTTCGCGCAATCGATCAGCCGCTGCAGTTGACTGTTCATCGTTGCTACCGTAGACGTAGATATCGCGCTCCCGTTCGAGACTTGCAGCGGCACTTTCTACTAAAATCGCATCGGATACTGGAACAGCACCTGTAATATGACCTTCTAGGAACGCCTCTTTGCTTCTGATATCGATGATAGTGAGCGCTGGCTCACCCCAATCGAGCCGTTTTTTAAGTTCAGCAGGGGAGGCTGCTGATTTGAGAGGGCTAGAGCGAGAAAACAGACTGAATAGTTTGAACATGTGTAGGCAGACAGCAAATGCTGTTTGATTTTTGATAACGGCGAACGTTGTTTATTGAGATTAGGCTGAGGCCCTGTTGTTAACAACACCTTGTTTTTGACATTTTTGACCATCTTTTCTAGGTATCTCTATTATGACTAAAACTCTGGCTAAAATGCTCTCTCTAGCGGTGAATGGCGATCGCCTTAATCAAGCGCTTGAAGATCTAGCTGAAATCGGCAAACAAGCAGACAACACGATTAAACGCATTGCTTTTTCTCCTGAAGATTTGACGGCTCGCGCCTGCCTTAGAGAATGGATGGAATCGGCGGGGATGACGGTGCGAGTGGATGCGGGTGGGAACTTGATTGGTCGCTATCCTGGGCGCGAAGCTGAGGCGGCGGCTTTAGCGACCGGCTCTCATATTGACACCGTATTTTCGGGCGGGCGGTTTGACGGCTCTTTGGGCGTGATTGCTGGGCTAGAAGTTGTTAGAGTCCTGCAAGAGAATGACATTAAGCTGCACCATCCGCTCGAACTGATTGCCTTTGCAGATGAAGAACGAACCATGGTTGGGGCGAAGGCGATGGCTGGCACTGCCCTTGAAGATCCTGAGCGCTACGATACCTGGGACAATGACTCAATTCAGTCTTGCTTAGCTAGAGCAGGCGGCGATTGGGAGAATCTGCTGACGGCCCGTCGCTCCCGCGAAGATATTGCCTGCTTTGTAGAACTCCATGTAGAGCAGGGCGGTGTTTTGGAAGCGATTGGCCGCGATATTGGTGTGGTGGAGGGGATCGTCGGCCAGCAGCGTCATCGAATTACGATTGAGGGGCGCTCGAATCATGCGGGCACTACGCCTATGCATATGCGCCGCGATGCGCTGACAACGGCGTCTCATCTGATTTTGGCGATAGAAGATATTGCTAAACACTATCCGGGCGATCCGGTTGCGACCGTTGGCACTTTGCAAATTTGGCCTAACTCAATTAACACCGTGCCAGGAACCGTCGAGCTGAGTCTGGATATTCGTGACCTTTCGCCTGAGGTGATTGCTCATATGATTGAACAGCTTCGTCGCAAAATAGAGACGGTGGCGGTGGCTAGCCGGACGCGGATTCGCATTCGATCGGAGTTGCAGGTAGAGCCTACTCTGGCTTCGGAGATGGTGCAATCGCTGATTGTGGAAAGCTGTGAGGAGATGGGCTTTAGCTATACTCACTTGCCGAGCCGCGCTAGCCACGATGCTCAAGAGGTCGGGCGCTTTACCGATATGGGCATGATTTTTGTGCCTAGTAAAGAGGGCATTAGCCATTCGGGAGATGAGTATACTTCGCCTGAGCAGTGCACCCAGGGCGCTAATGTTTTGCTCGGAACACTGCTCAAGCTAGACCGGCTTTATCGCTAAGGATAGGCGTTGAACAGCGCCGTTAAAAATCGCCATGGAGTCAAGCCGTTTGGACAAATTTTGGATAAGTTCTAGAGAATTCTAAGAAAAATCAAAAGTGTGGCTTGTAATACTTTTCTACTATCCACTTCTCCTATAGGTTGTATACAATTCTACTTGCTTTTACTAATTGCTTTTAGTAGGCGAGCCTCTTGTGATATTGACAACAATAGGAAGAACAGGCTGATAGAAAGTTAGTGCTTTTGTTGGCTGCAGGTCTTTTTGCTAGAACGGCATTTTTTTGTTGGTCTTGAACTTCTGGAAACAATTCTTTATGGACAATCCTGACATGATCACGAATGAACCCGTTACCAGGGAAGAAGTGCTGCTAGCGCCAGACGCGCCGATTGAGCACGATCTCATTTATGGTTTAGAAGATAGACCCCCGCTGCGCGATGCTATTTTTGCAGCTATTCAGCATGTGTTTGCCTGCTTTGTGGGCATTATCACGCCCGCGCTCATTATCTCGGGTGCGCTTCAGCTGCCACCAGCTGACAGCGCCTATTTAGTGAGTATGTCTTTGTTTGTCTCGGGAATTGCGACGTTTATTCAGGCTAAAAAAATAGGGCCAGTTGGCTCGGGCTTGCTCAGCGTACAGGGGACTAGCTTTGCTTTTATTGGCCCCATTATTGCGGCAGGATTGGCCGTTACGGGTGCAGGTGGAACGCCTCAAGAGGCGCTAGGAACTATTTTTGGGCTTTGCTTTTTTGGCTCGTTTATCGAGATGGTGCTGAGTCGATTTATCCAGTTTGCTAGCCGCATTGTGACGCCTTTGGTTACGGGGATTGTGGTGACGCTGATTGGTCTGACACTGGTTAACGTGGGTATGACCAGTATGGCAGGAGGATTTGCGGCTATAGCGGATGAGACTTTTGGAAATCCTTCTAATCTTTTGTTGGCAGGGCTGGTGCTGGGGATTATTGTTGTTTTGAACAGCGTTAGGAACAATTTCCTAAGAATGTCTTCTGTGGCTATCGGTTTGCTGGTTGGTTACCTTGTGGCTATTCCGATGGGGCTGGTGAATTTTGGCAATCTTGCTGGTTTGCCTGCTTTTACAATCCCAATTCCTTTTAAGTATGGGTTTGGCTTTAATGCTGCTGCTTTTATTCCTTTTGCCTTTTTGTTTTTAATTACAACCATTGAGTCTACGGGCGATCTGACGGCGACTTCTTTACTGACCGGGCAGCCGATTGCTGGGAAGAAGTATTTTGATCGCATTCAAGGCGGAATTTTGGGCGATGGGGTGAATTCTGCGATCGCAGCTGTTTTCAACACTTTTCCGAATACTACCTTTAGCCAAAACAACGGTGTCATTCAGCTTACGGGGATTGGCAGTCGCTACGTTGGCTTTTTTATCGCTGGCGTATTTGTTCTGCTGGGTCTTGTTCCGGTCATTGCGGGCGTTTTTCAAACCATTCCGCAGCCGGTATTGGGTGGAGCTACGATCATTATGTTTGGGACAGTGGCGGTGGCGGGCGTCAAAATTATCTCTACGGTTAATTTAGATAAGAGAGCATCGATTATTTTAGCGGTGTCGCTGGGCTTGGGTCTGGGCGTGAGCGTTGTTCCAGATGCTTTGGATAAGATGCCGACGCTGGTTAAGAGCATTTTTTCTTCGGGTATTAGTACCGGTGGGTTGACTGCTTTAGTGCTCAATATGGTTTTGCCGGGCGATCGCGAGTAACCGTAGAGCTGCTCTTGTCTTTGAGAACATGTTGTCTTTGAGAATATAAGAAGCTACATCGTTGAATTTTGAGTGAGTAGACGCCATCCGTAGCGTTTATGGAAGTGTGCGACTTTATAAAGTGTGTGAGGATTAATTATGTCGACAAGTACAGCAGTTTTTAGATGTGATTTTGAAAAAGGTGAAGTCCGTGCTTTTTTACTGCGGCTGCTACTCGGCGCTAGCTTCCTGGGTGTTGGGTCGCTGCTAGGCTTGTCAGGTGGTGTGGCGATCGCTTCTGAACTGGCTTTGTCTGAATCGGGCGAATCTGAATTGGGCGAGTCTAAATCGGGCGAATCTAAATCTAAGATGGAGTTAGATGATTTGAGGCGGGCGATCGCCATTTCTAATGACAACGAGCTGGTTGAACCCGTTGATCTGAAATTAGAACAGCCTGATGCTTTAGCACCTGATTTAGCATCTGATTTAACATCTGATCAGTCGCCTGTAACGCTACAAAACAACGACTTTCGCCCCTCTGAAGATCTGGCGCAGGTCACTAGCGTGTCGGAACTTTCTGACGTTCAGCCGGGAGACTGGGCCTATACAGCTTTGCAGCGGCTAGTAGAAGAGTATGGCTGTTTGGAGGGCTACCCCGATAACAC
>Ga0115546_1000616_pt1 | contig 23777 bp, 37 predicted proteins | sample COGITO_mtgs_1004_FD_87186 | JGI IMG/M metagenome (GOLD analysis project Ga0115546, IMG submission 87186) | Pelagic marine microbial communities from North Sea - COGITO_mtgs_100413 | ecosystem: Environmental > Aquatic > Marine > Epipelagic | place: Germany:Helgoland, sampling site Kabeltonne...
ATGCGCTGACTGTGTAGAAGATTTAGAGACAGAGACAACTGTAAAGTATCTTGGTTGTGCTTCTGCTGATGGTAAGATGGGCGCGATCTCTATTCTGGCGTTTGAGTCTAATGAAGATCGCGAGAAGTATCGTAAGGCTTGGAATAACAATAATGGAATGAACCGTGGTAAGGTTGCTGCTCTTTCGCCTTCCAATACGCCGATGACTGGAATGAAGTTTCGCAAAGTTGGAGAGAACTTCGGCAATACAGGAAGACGACAAACCGAAGATAATCTGCGAAGGAAGTCAAATAAAGTATAATGGATATGGGAAAGGAATACGAAGAACTTAAGATTGGTCAACTATTTCGTTGGAACTGTCAAGGGGGTGAATGCGAAACTGACGTTGATGATATAGGTGTTCTAACAAGTAAGGACTATCATAACCGGGAAATAAATATCCTTTGGTCAAGTGATGGACAAGCCCTAGCATTCAACTTTATAGATTTTGAAGATTCTCTCCTCAAAGGCGCATTGGAGATTATCTAGTATGTATATTCCCAACTTAAAGTGGTCCGCTGAATCAGTTCTAGAAGCTGTTGATGAATCCGAGTTAGTTTTAGTATTGGAATCACAATATCTTGGGGTATGGTTTGGAGACTATACTGTTGCGGTCTATGACTTAACACAACCCGAAGCACAAGGATATGTAGAGTTTCAGGTTTCCTCCAAAGAAGTATATATTGTTCAGTTGGAGATTGAAGAATATGTGGAGACGCTCAATGGCGAGATTCCAGAAGAAGACTTGACAGGCGGTCGCACATATGTTATACTGTAAGCACAATGAGCGATGAACCTTACGGAGAAGAAAGAATGTTTGATCAGATTCAAGTTCTAGAAAAAGAAGCACTAGCGAGACTAACAGAATCCCGCCGTTCCGGCGAACCGATTGAACCGGCAGTGGAAGAGTTGCTTTCATCGGCTGGGATCTATTGGGATACTATCGCAGAGGAATACTTCGTAATGGAAGTTTTCCAGAAGGAAACCTTCAAGCGATTGGCTGAGGAGTATGCTTCCAAAGATTACTCCTGATGGAAGACACGTCGTTTATTATCCTCCAACTGTTATAAAAGGGATTGAAGGGAACTTCTTTGCTGTATCAGGTCAGGTATGGATTGAAGTTCCCGAGAATACTACATTAGAAGAAGCCAACAAACTCTTTTGCTGGGGAGAAGAAGCCCGTAAGTATTGGGACTCTTCATACACAGAGGAACCTGTAAAAGTTATTGAGGTCAAGGGATCTCGCGGGAATACTTACAGAGTAACCAAGCAAGGCGACAAATGGAAATGTGATTGTCCAGGCTTCCGGTTTAGAAGTAGTTGTAAGCACACCAAAAAACTTCAAAATCTGATTTCTACTTGACAAATCCCAATCCATATGGTATTATAAGAGCATGATGACTGAACAGACTCCCATCCTTAATGAGTTTAATAACCTTCTAGGCAAAATGATGATTGTCGGTGAAGAATCTTGCTGGGATTATGGCTTTCTTGAATCAGTCATTGAACGGTGTAAAAAGGGCAAAACCCCTACTTATGGTCAACAGAGTGTTCTTAAAGACATTCGCATTAGATGGTCCGATGAGGCTATGAAATCCCGTGCTGATTTTTCCCAAAACTGGAACGAGGAAAAAGAGCAAGCGTTTTTTATCGCTCTCCAATACTATAAGCAAACCGGATACTACTCTTCCATCGTCTATAAGTATATCTCAAATGATGGAAAGCGCAATGACTGCGTTCCAACCGAGAAACATTATACTATGCTTGTAGAAAACAAGTATTCTTCTGGTGTTATTCGCAACATGATGGCTGAGAAGCCATTTGCTGTTGGTTCTATGGTTCAGTTCCGTGATGCTTACGCCGTCACTAGCAATGTAAGAAATAAGAAGTGTATTGTTTTAGCATATGGAGGCCCTGATCGCGTCAAATCTCATGCTAAGAACGCAATCCCGATTCAAGTTATCATTGTCGGTCGCGCTGAACCTTGCTGGTGTGAAGTGCGAGATCTCAAGAAGATGAAACTCTCCAAGAATTAGAGCGGTTTTCTGCTGAAAAGAAGTTCAGCATATTCTTGAGAAACAAAAGGTTGACAGGCACCTTCGAGTCTGCTATAATGTATAAGAAGTTGAGAGATTACTACCCCGAACAATGGGAATAAAAAGATGAGTTGGAACGGTACAGTTCGATGCGGCCACTGTGGACAAAAGGGTCACAACAAAACGGGCTGCGAAGAACTCCGCAAAGAATGGGTCAGGGATCCTAATGGTTACTACGGGAAAGAGTGGGCGAGAATCCTGGCTCGGAAAGAAGCGCCGAAAACTTGTAGCTATTGCGATGAGACGGGACATACACGTTCGGGTTGTGCTCTTGTAAAGAAGCACAAAGTAACATATGCCAGAGATTTGCTACTCTGGCGCAAAGCAATCGAAAAGTATTTTATTGACATTGGCTATGGTCCTTGTGCCCTAGTTAAGTTCAAAATGGAAGTACCATACATTGCAAAGATTAACGGGAAGGCCCAATGGTCCTATCCCGATGATCAGACTTACCCTGGTCCTCCCTTTGGAATGGTCCCCGCGTCGTTAGATACAGTTTCTTTCGCTGTACAAGATCACCTTAGCGTTATGTTGCTTCCTGTTCGTTACTCGGTACGATATCCTAGAATGGGATCTATGGAACTCGTACCAACCGACGCACAGAACCGGTCAGTGCCTATGACCCTTCCGTTGATTCCGGGTCTTTTCCCTCGTATTGGAATTGATGTCGCTGGCGATGAAGAAGATCGTGTAGAAGCCGTCACAAAGCCTATGATAAATGATCCGTGGGAGATTGTTTCTCGTTCTCCAAAGAAGGATGTTAAGCCATTTGGCAATTCCTTTACTGCAAAGTCAAAGATCAAAGAAAAGACAAAAGAACGCTTCTCTCGTGATGAAGGAAGATCCCCGTGGGAACACAAAGAGTTCACCCCGGAACACAGAAACATTCTTCAAGCATACATTGACGGTTTTATCACAATCTCGGATATGGAAAGTGTTACGACACTTGGTGCCTTCGTGGATGAAGCAACCTCGGCATAACTTAATGCTGACTTCTAATTAAAATGAAATGTGATGATTATCAGGGTTGACAGCAGCGTCTCCCTGTGCTATTATATAGACACTGGACGGAGCAAGATGCTCCAACAAATAGGATAGAATATGACAATCGACTTCAAGAACCTTCTCCTTGTCCTTCCGCACGTTACAAATGCGAATCACCCTGTCCTTCTTCGTGGTCGCCACGGCATTGGTAAGTCTTCTGTGGTTTACCAGTATGGTGAATCTCTTGGAATGCCGGTCGTTGAACGACGGGCAAGCCAGATGACCGAAGGCGACCTTCTCGGTCTGCCGACTGTCGATGAAGGTGTAACTTCCTTTTGTCCACCGGACTGGTTCGCAACTGCCTGTGATGCTGGTGTGGTGCTTTTCCTTGACGAGGTTGACCGCGCAACATTGGAAGTTCGTCAGGGCATCTTTGAGTTGTGTGACTCTCGCAAGCTCGCTGGTCACGCACTTCACCCTGATACGCTCATCTTCGCTGCGGTGAATGGTGGAACCCACGCGGGTGCCGCTTCCTATCAGGTGGGCGAGATGGACCCGGCAGAGTTGGATCGTTACACTGTCTTCGATGTTGAGCCTTCTGTGGATGACTGGCTTGCATGGGCTAAGAACAACTGTGCTCCTCTTGTTGTTGACTTCATTCGCAACAATGTTGAGCACTTGGAGCACAACGACGATCCAGAGCCTAACAAGGTTTACCCTTCGCGCCGTTCGTGGTCGCGCTTCTCTGAGACTGTGACCGCTGCTTGCCTTTTGGAAGCCGGAGAGTCCAGCCCTGGTGTGTTCTCGCTCGCTTCTGCTTACCTTGGCTTTGAGGCTGCCGTAGCATTCAACGATTTCGTTGCGAACTACAGCAAGGTTGTTACTGTCGGGGACATTCTTGATAATGGTATGACCCCGGATATTGACCTTAACGCACACTGCGCTTTGATTGATAAGTTGGGTGCTTCTTCTCGCCTCGCTGCGAAGTTGAATGATGCCGAGGTCACTAACCTCGCAACTTACTTCACTTCGCTCAACTCTGAGACAGCAATGAAGTTGTGGACTGTTGTCGGCAACGCTTGTCAAGACAATGCAATCGCGCTTCACGGTGCGACTGCGGCAGATGGAACTACCGCTGGTAGTTACCTCGTCAAGATTCTGACCGGCGACGAGTAAATGGATATGGTTAGTGTTTGGGCCGTTGATATGCTATTATCAATGAGCCCACTCATTATCCACCTTTTGATGCTTCCCAAAAGTGATGAAGATAGTGCTTGACGGGCGCTAATCCTTATGGTATAATGTAGTTAATGATGGAGGAAAGATTAGTGACTGAGCCAGCCAAAGCAGAAACAACCGAAACCGAGGATGCAAACATTCCTGTGTTTGACTTGAATGTTCACATTCATCGTCTGCTAATGGACGAACCCTTCTTTGCTGCGCTTTCGCGCCGGATGGATAAGCGCGCAACCAACGCTATTCCAACTGCCGGTGTGATGGTGACGGAAGAAGGCAAGTTGGAGATGGTTTACAATCCGGAGTTCTTCGCGGGACTGACGGATCCACAAAAGAAGGACATTCTTAAGCACGAGTTCTATCACATTGTTCTTCAGCACGTTACTGGTGGTCGCTTTGCTGCCTTCCGTGATATGATTCCAACTGAACGTAAGGTTCACAACATTGCGATGGACCTTGCGATCAATGGTCATCTTCCCAACCTTCCCGAGATGGCTTGTATCCCTGGAAAGGGTCCATTCGCACACTTGAACTCTGGTAAGTCAACAGAGCACTACCTTCGTGAACTACGAAAGATGCAGAAGGATCCTCCACCGGAAGAAGGTGAAGGTGGTGAAGGTGAAGGTGGAACTAACGGCGGCACGCCGGGAACTGGTGAAGGACAGGGACAAAGTGGTGGCAATCCATTGGATGGTCTAGATTCCCTAGATGATCACTCTGGATGGGATGATGTTGACGAACAGGCAAAGCAGATTGCCGAGGAACGAGTAAAGGAGTTTATCAAGGATGCAGTAAAAGAAGCGAATACTTCAAGCCGTGGATGGGGTAGCATTCCAGCCAATACGCGCAAGGAGATTATGGAAGGCATTTCAACTAAGGTTGATTGGCGTAAGGTTCTTCGTTACTTTGTGAAGCAAAGCCAAAAGGCAAACAAGCGAAGCACAGTTCGTAAGATTAACAAGCGATATCCTTACCAGCACCCAGGTAAGAAGTCAACTAGACAAGCCAAGATTGCAATCGCAATCGATCAGTCTGGTTCAGTGTCCGATGCAATGCTTACCGCTTTCTTTGCAGAACTCAACTCTCTCGCAAAGTTGGCTGAGTTCACAGTAATTCCATTCGATACTCGCGTGGATCCAGACAAGAACTTTGTTTGGAAGAAAGGTCAAAACAGAAGCCGCGAACGCACTATGCACGGTGGAACCTGCTTCAACGCTCCTACTAAGTTTGTGAATGAAACCGGAGGGTTTGACGGACTTATCATCTGCACTGATATGGAAGCACCGAAGCCAGTTCGTTGCAACGTCCAGCGTATGTGGATCACCGATGATTATCACGGTCAGCGTCCTTACTTCAACCCGAAGCCGGAACGAATGGTTATCGTTCCAACCGATAAGTAAGCATTGTTTTACTTGACAACGGGTGCTCCTTCTGCTATTATTAGATAGTTGGAGGGAGCACCCTGAGATGAGTAAAAGAAGGAATACAGTCGCAGTCGCCGCCTTCCAAAGAAGCGGTGCCGGTAAACACCACAATCGTAATCGGGACGTAAACAAGGGACGTTCCCGCAAACCCAAACACAAAGGAAAGAAACACATTGATTGAAGAGATCATTGCGACAACCGCGAGAGACATGCTTAATATAGCACAAATAGCACTTACTGGCTATGGAGCATTGGTGGGAGCGTATTTTATCATTCAACAAACACAAACTTACTTACGAAGTAACGAGATTCAAACAAAGACAGGAAGACAACGCAATGGACGATAACGAAAAGACTAAAACAACTTGGGAATGGATCATTCCTTCACTGCGCTACGGATTCGATGAAACTTATGACCCTCCTGTATTCGATGACGAGGGCACAGACTAAATGATTACTTTTGCTCTTGTGTCTCTTTACGTTGCTGCAATCCTTCAAGAAAGTTAAGAAATGAAGAACATTGATGTTATTATGAAGTGGAAGGAAGGCAACGAAGCCTTATCTTACAACGGGAATCTCTCAACAGATGGAACAAGGCTGTATTCATACCAGTTGGTGATTGGGTTTCGTTCGGGAAGTGGAACCACTATTCTAGCAGACTATACCAGTCCAGGCGGCTCCTTTAAATCAATGACAACTTCCCAACATATTGGGATCGCAAGAGAACACGCAAATCATTTGATGAATGCAGTAATCTTTGAGAACACACCTTGGGTGAAGCCCTACAGAAGCACACTATCGTGAAATTAGAACTAAACGAAGAAGAACTCGCTACAATCCGCATTGCTCTTGAAGAGTATTCAGAATGTCAGTGGGACAGATACACTTGGACCAATGTTCAGGGTGACTATGATGAAAGCGAACTAGCAAAAGAAATCATCGCACGACTAGACAACATAACGCCAGCAGAAGAAGAGTTGGAAGATTGTATTGATCCTGGGGTTGCTTGGGATAGGCTTAACACAGCACGAGAAGTATACAGAAAGTCAATGACCAGAGAAGTTATGAGAAACATTGAAGACAGTAGACGACAAAGTAATGTTCGCAGCAGTAGTAATTCTGCAACTGTTAATCCATTTGATATGAGCGGATTGGAATACTAAAAAAATGACCTACACATCACCTTATGCCCGCAACCTTAATAAAATGACTAACAAGGAGCAAGTTAGTTTAGCACAAAACCGATTCACAGACGAGGAGACTCAAATTGCAATCGCAAAGAACGATTATCGGCTTGCTCGCGAGTATCTAGCCAATAACACTTCAGTAACTCCCGAAGCGGCTAATGAATTGTGGAAGCATAAGGGTTATGTTCTCAAATGCGCGCTTCTTGCTAATGGAAAGAAGACACTTTCAGACGAAGAAGCACTTGCTTTTTACCGGAAGAACTTTAAGGGACGAAAGAACCGTTCTTGGAGAATGTATACCGCTTTCTTGGGAGCATACAGCAGATATGGTCGCGCCGAATACAGTAATACTCCCGGCGTTCTTTTGGAAGAAATGTATGAGGACGAAAAGACTCCAACATACTACACGATTCGAAGATTTGTTGAGCATCAAAATTGCACGCTTAACCTTGCTCTCAAAATCTCCACAATGAAGTTGAACGACAGAGAGAGGCAGTATTACACAAATCAATGGGAAGATGTTAAAAGGCAGGCACTCATGAGAGTCGCGGAGATCACAAAGCGCGAAAGCGCCATTCCGCGCTAATTTTTCATTAACGAACGCCCCAAATCGAGTGATTATTTACTTGACGCGGGGCGTTCCATGTGCTATTATGTATGCACGGTGGGAAGAGGCACTAACGCCGCACACCAAAGGAAAGAGTGAAGAATGTACCGAGGCAATTTCAAGGCAGTTGAAGATGAAGGTAAAGAATGCGGAAAGTGTGGAGTTCTTTTCCACAATACTCCGTCATCATGGGAAGGTGTTTGGAATTGTGGACCGTGCGGTGGAAACGCTATCAGCACCAAAGTAACAAACGGCAAGAAAGGAAAAGTCAAAGGTTCTTCGCGCCGGTCGAGAATGAAGAAACTTCAAAACAAAAACAAACCGCAACCACATTGGGCGAATGTTCTGCTTACAAAGGAATGGGCAGATTACAAAAGAAAAAAGGCTAATATTGTTTCTTCAAAGCCAACAAAGACAGCAAAGGTCAAAACCCCAAAGAAGACCGAACATCAAAAGGCGCTTGAATCTCTTGGGTTGACCGAGGAAGATATCGTTCGGCTTAAAGGATAGAAAATGAAGATCGGGAACCTTGTAAGAAGCAAGCACTACGGTTTGGGTATTGTTACAAAGATAGATGATATCAAAGGACTTTGTTATACTCGGTTTCATGGTTCTGCCCGATGTTTCTCGGCTTGGTTTTACTTTGAGAACTTGGAGATTGTAAGTGAAGATCGGTGATTTGGTAACAACTCCAGCAGGTACGTGGACAGGTGTTATCATTGCTAAGAAAGCAAGAACAAGCGAACACCAAAGAAGACTCCTTCAAGTTCTTTGGATCCCTCGCAAGGGCAAATCATTCGCCACAAACCCATCATGGGCAGATGAAGAGCATTTGAGAAAGAAAAGCAAATGAAGATCGGTGATTTGGTAAGATTGAAGAACACATCGCATCTTGGTATTATCACGAATGTTGAGAAAGATTACTATGGAGCCCGTCAAGCGTTCAAAGTATCAAAAGCCGAGCGCGGCAAGTGCATTCAGCCAAACATGGTCGATATTATTGCGCCAACGCGCGACGGCATACGAGATCGGGTGTTGGTGATTTGGACAGACGAAGTATATACATACGAAGATTCGATCAAGTTGGAAGTAATCAGTGAAGATCGGTGACTTGGTAAGCAATCAATACTATGGTATAGGCATTGTTACAGAAATCGAGCGCCGAATTCAGCATCGAAAACCGGGGTGGGATACGCTTTATCGAGTTCAGTTTAAAGAGTTCAATGTTGGATGCTTCTTCGCAGATTTAAAGGTTTTAAATGCAAGTTGGTGATTTGGTGCAACCATCATTTGAATCTGTCATTGGGACAACTTACTCATCAATGACAGATTCAAAAGCACAAAAAGAATATAACGATATTGTGAACGACCTTGGGATTGGGATAATCACCAATAGCAGCGACCATCGTCACCGGGGCTGGATGATCTTATACACAGTTCATTGGTCGAAAAAAGGCATTGATCCAGAACTTTGCACAGAAGAAGATTTGATCGTCATTCAATCAGTAGAAGAGAACAACAAATAAATGAGCACAGTACAAAGAAAAGCATTCCTCAAAAAAGATGGATTCACCCAGCACAAAAGCAATGCGCGGGGGAATACGATCATTTATTCACGCAAACATTCAACAGAAAAGTTTGTGCGGATTGTTGTTGACTCTGGGATTGATAAAAATACAAACAAGATTTGTGGTCAAGCAAAGGCAAAACTTGTATACATCAATAGAGAGAATCATTGGAGAGTTATAACAAAAGAAGTTTCTTCAAACACAATATCTTCTCTTGTTCAAAGTCAAAGCAAGATGGTAAGTTCAGTTCCACAGTGCAAGCATTGCAATGCAAAAAAGTTCACAGCAAAGTCAGGCAATGTTGTATGCGCCAATGCTTGTTGGACAACGTGGGGCAATAAGAAAAAAACACAGAAGAAAAAGTCACAGAAAACGGTAGAGAAAAAGTCACAGAAATCTTCACAGAAAAAGTCAGCGAGAACATACAAGAAAAAGTCACAGAAAAAGTCACAAGAATATTACCTACATTTAAAGGTAGGAGATTTGGTCACAGTTGAGAACATAGCTATATCTTCACAGAAAATCCTTCAAGATTATGAAGGTAAAATCCTTGGGATGATTACAAAGATAGATGATGATAATAATGTAACAACATTGTGGACAACAAATGCAACCGATCTTCTTGGGCTTCCAAAGTCAAATCGAATCAATCGCGATCGAGTTCAATCTCTCTTCTCATGGTCTAGGTTTAAGGTAATGTCCCGAAAGGTCGAATGGGTGATTAAATAAATAGATAATGTTTGGATTGCAGCATTCTATGAATGTTTACATTGTTGTCAGTATGCTTTGGCGTATAAAGGGCACCCCCCAAAACCGTAACATTTGCACCCCGCAACCGTAACAAATGCGGCCTACAAGCATATCACGGCACTTTGCCGTAACATATGCAAGGCACAAGCATGTTTCGGGGAAAGGTGAAATCAACCATATAACAATGTGATCAATTGAAGAAAGTACTTGACAGCCATTCCCGGCCTATTTCCTTTAAGGCGCGACCTAATAAAACCCTAATGAATACAGGCACTTACAGAAAGCCCCCAAATGGCTCCTAAGAGGTTCAAGTGACCTCTTTATCGAGACCCCAATGATAGACATATGCGCGCTCGTATGCTATAATAGACACATGGAAGGGATGAGCCCGACCACAAACGAGAGAAGAAAGAAAAACAAAGTTATGACCAACTCAAAGAACACAAGCCGCAAGTCCAACCCAACCATCATCTGGATCGCTTCCGATTCCCAAACTAAGGATATGGTGTGCTTCTCTTCTGTTGGAACCGCGTTCCAATACATTCAAGATTCGCACGAAGATCTCAACGCAGAAGGCACAGCGCTTATGTTGGAAACGCAGAACGGCAACGTACCGGCGACCACTAAGTTGGTTAAGTCGGGCGGTCACTTCATGAGCTTCAGTGCGGGTTCTGCGGACAATGCAGCTTCCGTTGGTGCGATCGCATCTAAGCTCGAAGGTGCTATCTCGGCTTGTCGTGCATTGGGTATTGACCCGGCGAACGTTGCTAAGGTTGGCGAACTCAAAGATGAGTTGGCGATGGCTACTGAGGCGGCAGCATCTGACGAGGATGACGACGGCGTTACGTTCCGTCTCTACGCTACCACCCTTCACAAGCGCGGATACAAGCGAAGCAACAGCTAGCGCCTAGCTAGCCAATGTTGGCTAAAGAACCCTCGCTTCGGCGGGGGTTTTTTTTTGTCTTGTGTTCTATCATCATTAAGCGCGCACCTAATAAAACCTTAACGTTTTCAGCCACTTATAAAATAGGCAAAACTTAAAAGACTAGGGTAGTCCCCCCCTCCCCCGGGGGCGTGTGCGGCGCCCAATGTATGTGCTTATAGTAACTTGGACCCTATTTAAGCGCCTAAGGACGTTTTCAACGCGCAGCCCATTTTTCTGGATATTGCTTTCGCGGTTTGCCGAGCATACTTATAGCATGTTAGGAGAAACATATGTACATTATAGCAATACTGGGAGTATGGGTAATCGCTATGGGCCTTTTGGTTTCATTGCTGGAGAACGAATACATCGGGAAAAGCAAGAAGGCCCCAAAAAATGCGCCAAAAAAAATGCGGGACTTATAAAAAGCAAATAAACTAGTTATAAATGGAGCAATAATGAACATCACAGACACAGTATGGCACTGGCAATGGAAAGAAGTACTTAGCGAAGCAAAGAAAGTTAAGGGAGAAGCCAAATACTTTCCTTACATTGAAGAATTAAAAGCTTTCGATGAATATCCAGAGAGACTTACAGCGGATCAGCGCTTCGAAGACCCAAAGCCGTTAACAAGATCGGTGGCCATACAAAAGTTTCTTATAGATTTGGATAATAAAAGAAAGGCTATAAGGCTTGGTGCAGGAGCGTTCCGGACCGTATACGGTTTTAGAGATAATCCAGACATTATATTGAAAGTAGCCAGGGGGCATAGTGCTAACAATAAAATGAATAAAGACGATGCTATGCTTTTTACAAAGTATCCTTTGCTAGCACCACGTACTTATGCTCATGCTGATGATTATAAGTGGATTTATATGGATAATGTTGCCGTTGCCGAGGGCCCTTTCTCTGAGAAATACTACAACGCTCTTCGCGACACATTCCCGGGCGTCTCAAAGTATATTATTGATCGATATGATGACGATTACCTTAGTATCAATCCAGCATCTGCTGATGAGTTAATGTATGTTATCGCGATGGGCGCCTCACAGTTGGCGCGTAAAGACCGTGAAGACTCTATTTATATGTCTTATCGTGATAAAGAGATTGTATCTTGGGTTAAAGAACATTTGCCTAATTTCGCCGCGGTTGGCTCTCCCGCGTTCATCGAACTTATTAAGGCTATGACTGAGTTTGATATCTCTTCTTCTGAGTTGCGACAAAAAAATCTTGGCTATAATAAAGACGGCCGATTGATTATTATTGATTCTTCTATCTTTGAGGATTAAGCGCACTAGTTAAAGGCGCTATGAATGATTTTAATAAAGGCAACTTTAACCTTACAAAAATAATCTTCTGGGGGTGCCTTAGCACCTACGTCTTCTCTTTGCTGTGGATAATGTTTAATACCTAACGTGCGACGGCGAACTAGTTATAGGTAATATGCATATCTTGCTTGAAACAACCTTCTATGTTCATTTTATCTTTATTGCTGTTTATGCTGTTATAACTTACTTGCTTATAAAGACTCATAAACTAAACAGGAAAGTAACTAAGGAACTTTTAATCCAAAAAGAGATTAACGAAACAGTGCGCATTGGTCTCAAAAAGCAAGCGGACGACGTTATTAAACGCATTGAGCAAAATGAAAAATTAGTCGCGGAAGCTAAGAAAAAAATTGCCGCGCAAACTGGCGCGATCGAACTCGGTCCTGATGGGCGTGTGCCGTTCGATCAAGATGCGCCGCTTATGGCTTCTGTGCTGACCGCTCTTGTCGTTAAGTATGGAGACATGGCTCTTTCCTTGGATGATATGCGAAGGGTCACTCAAGACGATTACATCTCTGTTTATGTTGATACTGGATCACAAGAACTAATTTTATCCAATGACCACGATATGACTGCCGAAACTGGTTTGCCCGACCTCTTTAATCTTCATGGGGGTGACGACGAAACTTTTCATTAAGTTTCTATTCTTATATGAAGGTTGGCGATTTAGTTATTTGGGGGCACACAAAACAAATTGGCGTTGTCTTGGATATTTTTGCCGACCTTGACCCAGAGAATCCTTGGTATCGTGTGGCTTTTAATCACTCTGATTCTACAACCTTCCAATGGTGTAAGAAAGGTGCTCTATCCTTGATAAAAAAAGAGGGGGCCGAAACCGACCCCCTCTAAATTGGCGCACTGGCTAGTGGGACTGGGAGTCTATGAATCGCGCCATAAGTTATTGGAAGCAAACTTGATTACTTCCTCAGCAGAGTCCTCATTATAGCCATAGTTATCAATCAAAGTCTGTACCATTGCGTTAAACTTCTTTTGCTGCTTAACATCTCTGGACTTGGACTTTGTAACAATTCTGGATATATCCCGTACAGAAGCTACGAGCCTGGACTCGATTGCCTCTTTTAGAGGACCATAAGACTTCCAATCAATAACCTCTGAACGACGAAGCTTCGCGAACATGTAAGAAGTAATATCAGCGCGGAAGTTATTCTTCGCTGACCCCTTGATACCAATCTGCTCTTCAATGGAAGATAAGAACTTCTCGTCTGCTTCCATTTCTTCGTTTGTTACACGATCCTTAACCTTTGTGCTGTTAACATATGCCTCAGCATGGTCAAGGTAGTTATTGAAAAGTGACTCTGCCTGCTCTTCGTATGCTGTAACGAATGCCTTTGTAATCTCTTTCTCAAGAATAGAAAGATACTCTTCGTGAAGAACCTTCTGTAGGAAAGCCAAGCAACGACTTCGCTCATCAGCATTTACAATCTGCTCTTTTACCTGCTTGATTAAAGATTCCCGAATAGAAATCGGTGTAATCATGTTCTTATCAGAGTCAGTAAGAGCAGCATCAATCGCCTTCATAATAAAGCGAGTAGAAATGCCGGTCATACCTTCATCTTCAACTTCCTCGCGGAGGTCTCTAATGTCAACCTTCTTGATTAGACCCTTCTCGACAATCTCCTCACCGTTGTAGATTTTCATCTTGGTTAGGGGATCAACCTTGTTTGAAGGCTTGAGGCGAGAAAGAACAGAGAACATCGCAGCAACTTCTAGAGTGTGCGGAGCAATGTGGCTGTCGAAGTCGGATCGTCCGATCAACTTCTTGTAAATCTTTACTTCCTGATCAACTTCAAGGCAGTAAGGAACATTCACGCGAACAATACGGTCAAGGATTGCTTCGTTTGTGTGCTCTGACTTGAACTTGTTCCACTCTGCTTCGTTGCAGTGAGCAAGAATAACACCATCAAAGTAAATCATCGCCTGCTTACCAGGGGATGGAACTGACTTTTCCTGTGTTGCTGTGATCATTGTGTGTAGGAACTCAATTTCGTTCTTGAAAACCTCAACAAACTCTACAATACCGCGGTTTCCAACGTTGAAAGCGCCGTTAAGAGAAAGAACTCTTGGGTCATCCTCAGGATATAAATCAAGTTTTGAAATATCCTCGGAGCCAATCAATAGACTTGTGTCCTGTGTGTTTGGATCCATTGGAGGAACAACGCCGACACCCTTGCGTCCACGAACAGAAAAGGATGTTTCTGTGATTGGAAACTTTGTAAAGTCTCCACCATGGTCTTCCAAAAGTCTGTGACGGCATATTGGGCAAAGGTCGCCTTCGATCTTGATGCCGTATGTCTCTGCAAACTCATCTCGCAAGGAACGAGGAATCAAGTGAAGTGGCTCCTCACGGATTGGACAGCCTTCTAGAACATAGATTGGATCGCACTGCTCGAGCGCGCCCTTAATGTGTTCAACGAGCGCAGACTTACCAGCACCTACCGGACCGAGTAAAAGAAGAACCTGACGGCTCTCCTCGCCTTTCATCGCGGCAGAATGAAGAAAGCGAACAACTTTTTCTAGTGGTCGCTCCATACCGAAGAACTGATCAGAGAAATAATCGTATGTCTTTACAGTTTCTCCGTTGAAAAGCTTGTTACAACGACCGTCTGTCTCGTCTAGGACTGTAACCCCTTGAGACGTGATCTTATCGTATAGCCTTCTGTGAGCAAGAGCGGGGATCCCCCTATCTTTCTCGATTAGTTGTAGGTAATCTTCCAAGAACCCGGAGAACTTTTCTCTTTTTTTACTCTCACGGTGTTCTCTAACCGATTCGAGAAATTTACTTGTTGTGGTCATGCTAAAACTCCCATGTTAAAACTCCCATACTTCTTCTTCAACAATTGTGAATAACTTCACTTCATCGCGCCAAAGATCTTTAATGTGTTGAAATACTTTGCGCGCATAATTCATTTCTAAATCTCTTCCGTCGTGTTCGTGTATGAGAGATAAGGTATTATTCTTCTCAACATTGTCCACATAAACGACTGGTATTCTATTGAGACCTACATTCGTGATCATCGCATCACGAACACTCTCCCAGCCTTCGTCGTCTGATATATCATCTACTATACTAGATTGCTGCTTCTTATTATAGGAATGAGAGAAATAATTGTGCTCTCTCATAAAGTCTTCATCAGTATAGAATCTTAAAAATGTAATATCATTATGAACTTCACGAATGGTCATCGCTTCTTCAAAACCTTTTTCTTCAATAATCTTCTGGAATAGAGTGTATCCCAAGTGATATGGATTGATTTGTCCAAGGTGAGGGCGTATAACTTGGTTATGAAGTTTAACAAACGGCAAATAAAGACTATCAGGAAGATTTAACTCATCGATAATCTTTTGGTGAATGGTACAAGCCCAGCCTTCATTCATAATCTTTGTTAGTGCCTGAGGAATAAAGTATTTTGATGACTCCTCAACGATAAGAATAAGGTTTCTCTCCCATTCTTCAAGGTTTTTACTATGCTCGGCAATAAAACGAAGCAGATTATACTCTGGCTGTATTGGAACTTTTGTGAGATCCGGGTTGTAGTAAGCATCCTCAGCCATTTTATCTTTTTCAATCTCAATAAGTTCTTGACGAGACTTGTATTTTATGCCTGGGTATCTTGGAACCTGATATTTGATTGAGTGAGCAGCATCTAAGATTGCCTCTACTCTCTCAATGCCGATTGATGGGTCTTCAATCAACTGCCGAACATATTTTGCTGCTGATTTAAAGCTTACAATAATATTTTCAGGGTCTGTGTGAGCAAACATTCTGTTTTGCTTGAAGAAATCAGAGTGACCAACACAGTGAGCCATAGTTAAGATGTGAATATTAAGAGCATTCTCTCTCATCAAGTAGGCTATGGACGGATTTGAGTTGATAATCATCTCATATGGTAGTCCAGTCTGTCCCATATTGTAAAGTGTGTGTGTTCTTTCGTATTCTTTTCCGTAAGACCAGTGCCGATAGTGTGTTGGAAGACCTGTGTAAGCCATCGCTCCCAACATTTCAGCATAATCAATAATCTCATAATCAATTGGAAACCAATCTAAGCCAAATTCTCTTCCTACTTGGCAGATTTTGTCGTCCCAACTTTGTAGATCCGCAACAGTCCAGTCACTCATGTTATTTACTCCCACCAAAAAGTGATTTAAACGCCATCCAGATATGATCTGTCTCGCCAATCATCACTCTTTTAAACTTTTTATCAATAACAGGCTTAAGTTTTGCCCATAAGTTGTCTAGTTCTTCGTTCTTCCAAGCCGAAAAGTTGGCCCAAGGACTGCTCTTAAAACTATTGTCCTCTAAGGATTGATCATCTAGACCCTCATAGTTCTCATTGATCTCACAATAAGCCGTCAATTGACTAACCTCTTTGATTTCTTTAAACAAATCTATACATTTTTCATTGTCTGAGGCCCAGTTTTCGCCATCTCCGCAGTAAAATGTGTAAATGTTCCAAGCATTTGGATGATATTCCTTCTCAATAATGTCCATTTGCATTTTTAGAGCGCTGGAAATGATTGTTCCACCGTATGTTCCAACTTTAAAGAAGTCATCTTCGTTAACGCGCTCCGCATATGTCGAGTGCGAGATGAAAACAACCTCAACTTTCTCATATCTGTGGTTCAAAAACTGATACAGAAGGAAAAAGAAGGATCTTGCTAGGAACTTTCGTGCCGTGGACATTGATCCAGACACATCCATCAAGAAAAAGATTACAGCAGAGGAGTTTTCCTTTGCTTTTGGCTTGATGTGGTGATATTTTAGGTCATCTTTGTGAAAAGGAAAGCGCTCATCTGATTCTGGATCGTATGTTCCAACTTTTTCGGCCACTTTCTGGCGGCGGATCTTTCTTTTCAGCGTTTCTTTCTTTGAAAGTCGCGGTCTAATGCCTTGAAAACGATATCCTTTCCGCTTTACTGTCTCTTGGGTAATAAAACGAAACTGCTTCTTCTCTAAATCGGGAAGTTCAAGGTCTGAAAATAGATATTCGGCCAACTCCTCAAGAGAAACCTCTACATCGTAATATTGCTCGCCTTTTTTGTCGGATGCTTTACCTGTTCCTTGCGCAGAACCTTGTTTGGCTCTCTGTTTCCCGACTTTTTGCCCTCTTTTGACTTGATGATCACCACCAGAGCCAACAGTTTTGTTTTCTTTTCCAGATCCATACACAAAACGGTATTCTTTTAGTCCCCTAACAGGAACTCTGATCTTTTTCTTTCCATTTTGACCAATGATTGATTCTTCGGCTACCACATCTTTAATAGATTCTTTGATAGCCTTTTCAATCTTCTTTTTATGCCGTGTTCGGTCACTAGCGGCCCGGTCTACGATAGACTCATGTTTACGAAATACACTCATATCCTAAATACTTTACAGTCCGCTCTAAAAACATTTTAGTTTTGTTGATGTAGACAGTATAATACATTTATGTTTACATTTCAAGTCATATCTTTATTTATTCTTGGTCATTTTGTGGCGGCATTGCTCGTTTATCTTAATCACCGCTTCATTTTTCACGGAAAGTTGGGGACTAAGGGTCCTTTAAGATTTTTTCGTAGATTTCATACACTACATCACGCACATCCAGAGGGAGATAAGCTTTACGAGCACATATATGTGCCTCTGTGGGCAAGAGTAGCCTTTGTGTTGATTTATTTGTCGATTGCTATGGTGTCGTTGTCGTTTTCATTAGGGATGGCTACATTTTCTCTGTATTACAGTTACAATCATCTCGCGATTCATAAAAAAACTCATAAAAATCACTCCTATTATCACCACTCATTACATCACGACGATGCTAGTGTTAATTTTTCTGGAATGTATCCCTTTATTGATAGAATGTTCTCTACTTATAAAGAGAGCAGACCTGTTTAATGATTTATGGATAATATGAACGTTTTAAAGTTAGATTCTTCGTTTAAGCCGGTAGAGGTTATCTCCTGGCAGGAAGCGTTTCTCTTAACTTGGTTAAAAAAGGCTTGGGCTGCTGAATATACCGATAAATGGATCCATTCAGCCAAAGAAACGTTTCAAATCCCTTCTGTTATCGTTCTTTTCCGTTATATTGACGAAAAGTTCTTTGAAGTTCCTTGCGTAAGAAGAAATATCTTTCTCCGCGATGATTACCAATGTCAATACTGCTCAAAGCATTTTAAAGAGAATGAACTAACGATTGACCATGTTATTCCTTGCTCAAAGGGAGGAAAAACAAAATGGAACAACGTTGTGGCTGCTTGTCGCGGTTGTAACCAGAAAAAAGGCAGTTATATGCCGGAAAATGCTCCCGTAAAACTTATTCGCAGACCAGTTGCCCCATCTTATCGTACTATGATCAAAAAAAGAGTGGGAGATGCGAATAAGAAATGGAAAGAGTATTTATAACTGGGAGATTATTATAAATGTCACGATTTACTTGGCTGCTGGATCCCGGTCACGGCGGAATGATTGATGGAGTGTATCAAACAAAAGGAAAGAGGTCACCAGCGTTTAGCGATGGTGTAGTTCTCTACGAAGGCGAACTAAACAGAGCTATTACTAACAATATCATTGAACTGGCTTCGGCCACTGATATAGAAGTAATCGATATTGTTGATTCTCAAAAAGATGTTCCATTGAGAGAGCGAGTTCGCAGAGCAAACAAGCTTCATAAAGAAAAAAGAAACTGTATCTATGTTTCTATTCACGCCAATGCTTATGGAAATGGTATTGACTTCAATGACGCAAAGGGCGCGTCTGTGTTTCATCACGTAAGAAGTTCAAAGGGTAGAGTAATCGCTGAGTCCTTACAGGATTGGATTATTAAGTATACTCCTTTTAAAGATAGAGGGACCAAAGCAAATGAAAGTTGGGCAAACTTTTATGTTCTACGAAAAACTCATATGCCGGCTGTTCTCTCGGAGAATGGATTTATGACTAACAAACGCGATGCTACTTTGCTTCTTAGTGAGACTATTCGTAAAATGATCGGTGCGGCTCACTTCGCGATGATACAGGAAATAGAAAAGAATGGACTCTAATAATGAAATTAAAGAAATCAGTGTTGCTCTAAATGAGTTATTTGAAAAAGTTGAAAAACTTAAACTAAAACTTGACTCCTTATGTAAGCAGACAGGTGGATGCGCTCACATAAAAGCGATCAATCGCGAAATCTTAAAAAAGAAAGAACTTATTAATGGAACTTATATCAACGCATTTCGTGAAGAAGAATGATGTAGGCTACCACGGCAACCTATTTGGCGGCATTATGATGGCGTGGCTTGATGAGGCTGCTGCTGCTTTTGCCGCCCAAGTTGCCGACACTCCTAGGATGGTCACAAAGTATATAGCCTCTATGACCTTCCAGAAGCCCGCTAGGCCCGGTCAAATCATCAAGATATATGGAGAGGTGGCCAAGGTAGGCAAAACCTCTCTAACGCTTAATATGGAGGCGAGAAGACATTCTGTATATAACGGCACCCAACGAGCGGTCGTTAGCACCCAAATGGTGTTCGTTCGTATTGACGGAGATGGTGAGGCTATACCGATCTCTGAGAAAGTTCGTTTGAAATATAGAGATCCAAAAGATTTCACTTAAGTAACACTATTTATAACTATGAAACACTTACATGAAAACTGGCGAGAATATTTGGATGAAGAGCAAGAACCCGAAGTAGTCGAGGAGGAAGTCATAGAAGAAAAAGACGATGCCTGTACACGCAAGGTAAAGTCTCGTTATAAAGTATGGCCCTCAGCCTATGCTTCTGGTGCTCTCGTTAAGTGCCGCAAGGTTGGAGCAGCCAACTGGGGCAATAAAAGCAAAAAGAACGAAAACGTTGATTCAGAAGAATCCGAGCCGCTTGAAGAAAAAAAGAAAAAAGCCGGCACAGAATCAAGCAAGGAAAGCTCTTTAAAGGATTGGTTTGGTCGCAAGGGCGCCAAAGGTAAGTCAAAGGGCTGGGTGGACTGTAACTCTCCTGACGGCGACGGTGGCTATAAGTCCTGCGGCCGCAAGGAAGGTGAGAAGCGTTCCAAATATCCTGCTTGTCGACCAACTCCTGGCGCCTGTAAAGAGAAAGGCAAAGGCAAATCTTGGGGCAAGAAAGCAAAAAAGGAAAGTTTGACTATGACTAAAAATGAACTGAGTAAGATCATTACAGAAGAGGTAGAAACTTTTTTAAATATGCAAGAAGCCGAGCAGGGATGCTATGAGGTTGATGCTATTGATGAAAACGAAGAGTATTGCCCTGTTTGTGCCGACACGATGGATGAAGCCAAGAAAAAGAAGGCTTGCAAGCCATCTAAGGGAAAACGATTTGCTAAAAGAGTCGACGGTAAGTGCCGATCCTATGGTCAGGCAGGCCAAGCCAAAGGTGGTGGAGATCGTATTCGCCCTGGAACAAAGAAGGGTGATGCCTACTGCGCTCGCTCTGCCGGAATCAAGAAATGTAAGAATCCGCCTTGCGCGAACACATTATCCAGAAAAAAGTGGAAATGTCGCGGCAAGAAATCGATGAAGGAATAAAGATGAAACTAATCCTTGAAAACTGGCGCCAGTATATAGCCGAAGAAGAAGAAGAGGAATCCAAATTAGGAGCCAAGGGAAAACACGTAGATGTTGGTTCTAAATCCTCTTTAGGTGATGATGTAACGGATGACGTTATACAGTTGGTAAAAACAAGCTACGATAAGTTAGGTGGTCACCCGCGGCTGGAAACTCCTAGTGGTTTAAAGAACGCAATAACAAACTACTATCTTATTGATATTGATGATGATCCCGAGCCAGATGCTGGTATGTTGTATTACGATGCTGGATCTTCTAAGAAGTCTAGCGCTGTTGTTACAGATGGAAGTCCCGAGGCAAAAAAGATTATTTCACAAACAATGAAAAAGTTGTTGAGTCAGCCGGGTCATTGGGTTGAAGTAAGCGGCGCGCCGGCGCATATCATGATAAATAAATTAGGATTGAAGCCAATTGCAGATCCAGAACTCGCAGAGTTTCTTGTAACTTTTGGTGGAAAAAGAAATGTTAATTTTAATTGGCTAGGAGAAACCGATAAGAACAGTATCGGCGGCGATGGTTGGTATATTAGAGACGCCGGAGATAAGAAGATTACCAAAACGATTGTTGGAAATGTTAATAGAAATATGTTTGGGTTAAAAGAATGAAACTAATCCTTGAAAACTGGCGTCAGTATTTGAACGAAGGCTCAAACTGGGACACCAAATTTAATGCGTTTATATCGATGCTTCTTAAAGATTACCCTAATAGTAAAATAACAGAAGAAGAAAATTGGGACGACGACGAGGATATAGGAGGTATTGTTCATAACGGAAAATATTGGAATCAAGAAGTGATAGCATCTCAAGGGTTAAAATCAGCTTGTCACGGCAATTCGGCTTGTGCTTATGATAAAACCGGTGGTCGCTTAAAAATGTGTACAGGTGTTGCCCTAAGCAGCGACGGCAATTGGTACCTTCATAGTTGGGTATATAACCCAGAAAAAGATGTTATATACGAGACGACAGAGACAAAATGGGGAGCTTATTATGGATATCAAATACCGGATTATGATATGAATATGATCTTGTCTCGTGGCGACAAAGGGAGATGGGCCGGTGAGCCGGTGAGTTCTAAATGAAACTAATCCTTGAAAACTGGCGCCAGTATCTTGAAGAAGGGGCAATATTCCCGACCACCGTCTTTCACGGTAGTCCAGATGACTTTGATTTTATTAATGATTTTCGGTTTGGCGATGAACACAACGGCGTTGGAGCCTTGTATACATTCTTTGCTCCCGAGCCTGCAAAAGAATTTGCTTTATTACATTCCGAGCACAATTTTAAATTGAATGGTCGCGAGGGATGGGTATATGAAATCAATCTTAAACCCGGTGCGTCAATAATCGATTTAACAGATTTCTCCGGTTACGAAGAGAAGCACGAATTGATTAAACAACGCATTATGGCCGGCGAAGGCGCGGGTGATGGGGTTGCCTGGGAAGATCTTGTTGGGTGCAAAGGCTCACCCTGTATGTTCGATCTTCTTGACTATAACATCGAGTTTGTTCAGTTCCTGCAGGATATAGGAGTCGATGGCTTAATCTTTATTGATGGCTTAGACGAAATCGGGATAGACCAGATTAAAGTACTCGTAATGCTTAACACAAAGCCGATCAAGGAAGTCCGGAAAGCCAAAGTGTCAGAGAAGAGAAACTAATGAAACTTATTCTTGAAAACTGGCGACAGTATATAACTGAAGATGTGGGAAATACAAAATATTTCTGGCAGACAAACGGTCCATGGAAAAGTGAGTCTCAAATAGAATTTGGAGTTACTCACGTTCCCAAAGCAAAGCCACGCATGCGAGATGGAGTGGAAGAAATATTTGAAGAAGTGAGAAAAGAAAAGTTTCCAGATCGTCCAAGTCGTTTTAACTGTGTTTATTTATGTGAAAACCTTGATGGATTTAGTGGAAGAAGTTTTTGTCGGCGCGATAATACCTCCGGAGGTGAAACCTATATAGTAGAACTCCGCGGAGACTATAATATTTTTAAGACAAATGCCGAGATATGGACCGAGGCTGTTTTTTCAATGGAACGATCCGGAGACATTAATACTATAAAAGGTTATGCCGAGAGTTATTGGAATCCTACCGGACTTATAACATTTGGTGAGTTGTTGGTCTCGCCACCAGAATCAGCAGTTATTGTTGGAGAATATAAAGAATGAAACTTATTCTTGAAAACTGGCGAAAGCTATTGGAAGGAGACGTAATAAACTTTCCTTCTAAACCAACCGCCTCAGAAGACGACATCAAAAAAGTTATCAGTCTTGAAGACGACATTGGAAATCTTTTAGCATCCATATACGGCAACCAATCTGAGATCCCCATTGATGTAATCGAGATAATGGATTCGCTTGTAGATGCCGTTGAGGAATCTCTCAAAAAATGAAACTCATTCTTGAAAGCTGGAAGAACTTTTTAAACGAAGAAAAGAAAGGCGCTTACTCATTTGATTATGACGAGACCCTTATCAAATATAAGCCAGATCCAGAAGATCCACAGTTCAGTGCGTTATATGATAAGCCTCACGAAGAGAACATCGCAAAGTTAAAAGAACTCGCTGCTGCTGGTGAGATTGTTTATATTGTTACATCCCGAGCAAAGCGCACCGGGCAGAAAATGCCTTGGGATACAGCACCAGACCCAGAGGATTTGGTTGCTGACTTAAACCTTCCAGTCAAGTCTATTCACTACACCAGCGGAGACTTAAAGGCTGAAACTCTTTTATCTCTTGGTGTTGTCGAGCATTGGGATGACGACGAAGAAGAGATCGCTGCCGCAAAAGAAGCCGGTATCAAAGCAAATCTTGTCCCGGGGGATGTTCAGTTGCGTGAAACAATGTTGTCTATGTGGGCAAACAATATTCACGAGGCTGGAATGGAAGTTCCGGCAAAGATGAAAAAATATCTTAAAACCCATCCTTATATGGAGCCTGATGGTCTTCAAGAGAGACTGTCCTAAAAAATAGAAACTAAAACAAAAAGACTATTTAAAAAGACTATTTAAAGAGATATTATTAGCACTCTGCCTATAAGGGAATCGAATAAAGTGAAACTTAACAAATCAAAACTACGA
>Ga0115546_1000617_pt1 | contig 23777 bp, 36 predicted proteins | sample COGITO_mtgs_1004_FD_87186 | JGI IMG/M metagenome (GOLD analysis project Ga0115546, IMG submission 87186) | Pelagic marine microbial communities from North Sea - COGITO_mtgs_100413 | ecosystem: Environmental > Aquatic > Marine > Epipelagic | place: Germany:Helgoland, sampling site Kabeltonne...
CATATAATATCGGTTTATATCATAAATTAATCTTCCTTTATGATCTTTAGTAGGAGTAAAAACTGTTTTACGTTTTAATTCCTGATTCACTTTTTTATAATACATTTCCATTGTTTTATTTATTTAAAATTATACTAATTCACTTTCTAAAGTTTCTAATAAACCCTCTTGACTTGTATCTAAATCTTCAAATACAAACGTAGTCCAGAAGTCTCCTTCTTGTACATCCACCAAGTGGTCTACCATCCAAACCTCGCTCCATGAGTTTTGAAATTGCTCGCTCAATTGATTTTCAACTAACATTTTTGTAACATTTTTCATAATTGTTTTTGTTTTATTTAACATGAGTTAAAGATAATAGTATTTTTTATAAATACAAAAAAAATTATACTTTATTTTAATTTTTTTTATACATAAAAAAAGAGGGTTAAAAAACCCCCTTTTCAATTAAACTATATAATTGTAAGATTATGCAGTCTCTAAAGCAGTTTTTGCAGTAGAAAAAGAACCCTTAACAATAGCAGTTGGTAAATAAATAGAATGTGCAATTCTTGCAATCCCTCTTACACTTACTAAATATTTGGAGAAGTTATCAGAATCTTCATAACCGAAGTCAACTTTCAAACCTTCTCTTTGCCATACTTGTGAAGCTTGTGAGAAATCAGCGACAGCAAAACTACCTGCGCCCATTTTATTATTCATGTAAACTGGTACACCATTAATTCTAAAGAATCCGTCAGCAGAGACAAGTGAGTTACCTCTTAAATACTCATTAGTCGTATCCTTTAATAATGCAATTTTATGGAAGTCAGTAGGGTTTAAAACAATACCATTTGCCGCATAGTTAGATAAAGCTAACTGGTTCATTGCAACGTAAAGTACGTCTAACTCCTGTGCTGATTCTATTGCATTTGCAAATCCACCTGCAGCGAAAGTAGTACCGCCATTTAAAATCCCTAATAAATTAGGTGATGATCCTGATCCGCCTATAAGCTGATCATCGATGACTGTATTAATTTTCGCAGGAAGACGTTGTGATAAGTAGCTAGAAAGTCCAGGCGTATCATCAAGCATCTCTTGAGAGATAGTCATGACAGCCGTAGTTTTTTGAACTACTGCGTCCTCTGCAGTTAATTGGAATTCAGAATCAGTTGGTGCTGATCCCTCTGCAATATTTGCAGCGTTATTAGTATAAGCTGATTCCTTCACATATCTGATCACATTGCTATCAGTTGATCCAACTGGTATAATGCCCATCATATTTGTAACATTGCTTGGGTCTCTTTTGATACCATCAACGTGCATCACGCCAGTAGCATCTCTAGAAGAACCTGCACCTGCAAAGTCTGAACTAATCAAAACATCTGCTTTTAATTCCATAGAAGCATTACCCCTTGATCCTGTTTTCATTGCTTTAAGAGACTCACTCTTGCCGATAGCATCGGTAAAAGCTTCTCTTTTTGTTCTAAACACATTAGAAACGGATTTTTTCTTATTATCCACCTCTATTGCATCGATTCGTTTATTAAGAGCTTCTGTGCCCTCATTAAACTTTTCGACAAGGTTATTTACCTCGCCTTTAATAACGCTGTCCACCTCATTTTTAGCATTATCAACTGACGCTTTGCTTGCTTTTTCAATCTTGTCGTCAATCACATTTGCCAAATTATTAAGATGATCCTGCGTTTCTTTATTTATTTCACTCATTTTCAAAATAATTATTGACTCTTTTGGAGTCTGTTAAACAAAAAATTATAAACATCTTTGCTTTGTAGATATTTTTTGCTCGGCAAAGTGACATCATCTGTCGGCTTTGTGAAATCAATATTCTTTTTTAAGCATTGAAGCACGTATTCAATATTAAACCCTAATTCATCAGAGATGTCTGCATCTTTGAGTAAAGTGTTTATTCTTGAAATACTATTTTTAAAAACATCAGCATCATGATTTTTGCCCTTGACTTCCTGAATTTTCGCTTCATCATTTGCCGCTAAAGTAACTGCAGAAATTTCATACAGTTTTACCTCTTTTATATATCTTATGTCTTTTTCATTTTCATACTCTTTAACTACTGGCATAATTCCCACAGAATTTTCTGTTATAACTCCTGCTTTCATTAATTCTAATACATCCCTGCCTAATCTAGTTTTAGGAACTTCCGCTACAAAAGCCAATCCCTTTTCGTCTTCATATAATTCCTTCATATTCCCTAACGGCTTTGTTATATCATGCTGATAAATATATTTTACCCTTGAGCCACTTTCTTCAAGAGTTTTTTTGTACGCTCCTTTTTCAATTATGTCGTTATCTGAATCTTTATTTCCGAATATTGAGCCATAACCTTTAACGATTCCAGCCTTTTCATCTATATCACCAACTGGTGCTTGTTTATATAATATCATAAGTAGTTAATTTATTTTCAAAAATAGTATTTTTTTTTCATTAATTTTTTTTACTATCCAAAGACATCAGGTCTTGGGATGTAAGCAACATAACAAGAGCAGTTAATAACCTCACTAGAGGGTCCCTCTCCAGGTATCCTTAAACTGTTACCAGTTACAGGGTTTACAAAATTCTCTCCCATAGGTAATGGGTCTTGTGATGATAAAATCTCATGTCCTTCTCTGTGATTCATACTAAATCCTTGTATCCAATCTTTTAATAACTCCTCTTTCTTAAATGCCGTCAAAGCCCCTTTCTCTGCTCCTAAATTACTAGACAAAGTAGTTTCCGTTACAACAATCCTTCTTGCTTCCCATACAGCTCGCTTATTTAAGATTTTGCTTAACCTTCTTGTTTTACCTTCTATGCTATCACTCACAAAATTTTGATCATTTAACATCTTACCAAAAATATTTGTTACATTTTTAATAGCCGTTTTTTGTACTGAAGATATTTTTTGTGCTAATCTTCCTGAATATTGAACATAATTTGTAATAAAATATTCCATTGTATTTTCAGTAGGAAAATTCTTTTTAATAAATTTTCTGTAATGATCTAAATACCAATTATAAAACTGTAATGAAGTTTTAACATATATATCCATAAACATCTCTTCTGTATCTGAATTTTGAAAAAATAAAATATAAGATTGCGCATCTGTACTGTTTGATTTCAAAAATTCTTTTATAGAATTTTTAAAACCTTTCTTATAATATTGAGATGATAATTTTAAATTTCTTTTTGTAGCTATCTTATATTGTTTTGTAAAGCTTTTTGAATAAGCATTTCGAAATTTTCTTCTATTAAATCCTATCTCTTTTAATTCTCTTTCTTCAGAATATAAGTCATTGCATACTGCATATCGTTGATTGATACTAGTGAACTCATTCGTCGTTACATCATCTACCATACAACGCTCAACAAATTCGCTTCTGCTTTCTTCCTCTTTAGGTTTTGGTAACGGCATTAATCATCTAATTTATCAAGTTGACTTTTCGACCATCTTAACATAGGATCGCCACCCCATAAATTGTAACTAACTGTTCCACAAATTATTTTGCCATCTTTTTCATATTGTCCTGTATCATATGCTTTTGCTCTTGACAAATAACCATGAACTCGTTTTAAAATTGACAAACTAAAGCTTCTGTTTGAAATAATATCTTGTGCTCTCTGCTTACCCACAGCAGTAGCACATGAGTTATTATATTTTTCATTAATTTTCACAGCTTTTTTTGCATTAGTAATTGCAGATTTAGGATAGCCTGCAAACTTATCTTGTTTGTTTATTTTTCCTAGTGCCTCTTCTAGTTCTTCCATATCTTGACATGGCATGTAAACAGTACCATCATCTGTACTATGACTATGAGTTAAACTGCATCCTATTTCTCTAGCACGATCCATAGCCTCATCAGGATTATCGTAAACCTCATCCGATAAAGCCTTGTACCTTTCTTCCGTATTCATTTCTTTTTTCTTTGAACTCTTTGGGTGACCTTCAGGCAATAAATCTGTATCATGTTGACCACCTCTAAATTTGCCATTTTTCAAAACATAAAGAAAGCTATTAACACGAGCCATCGCCCACTGTTCAGGAGAACTTACTGTTGGTCTAACTGAATCAGGATTGGTTCTGTATGCTCCTATCCCCCTCTTATATACAGCATATAAAGTCCTGACATTAGTTTTTTTTGTTTGTGCATTTCCTACTTCTTCATTATGATCCTCTGTTTTTTTCTCTAAAGCCTTTTTTAATTTTGCACTCATATCCTGTTTCTCATAATATCCTGCATCAAAGAAATTTTTGTTTTCTTCACCCATAGAAAAATCATCTAACGGTATAAAATTACTTGGTATAAAATAATCATCTAAAACTGTATTGTCTGAAACACCATAACCCATCGCTTGCCTTTTCTCATTCATAGTAAGCCAATAACTTTTAGTTAATTGCTCAACTAATTTTTCTTGCTCTTGTTGTAATTCAGGTATACTATTAAAATCAAAATCAATATATAATTTATCACCATATGCAGGGCTCAACCATCTATTTAATTCATCCCTTACCTTAACTAATTCAGGTATAACAGCATTGACATAAAACGCCTTTTTAGCCTCTTTCATATTATTATAAGTGCTCGACTCTGTATTGTTTAATAACTGTACTGGTATAGAAAATATATTACATAAATCTTTAACAGTAGCATTATAACTTTCTATCAGTTGTAAATCAGCAACACTTAAGCCAAAATTAGTCCATGATAATTTTTTAGGAGTGATAATAATATCCCCTGCATTATATGATCCCTGATAGTTTCTTCTGAAAGCATCTTTTAATTGTTGAGCTTGAGTTGGGGTCAAGCTCTCATCATCACTTGTTAATATACCTCTCGCCGTTTGATTTTGTAAGAACTTTAGAGACGTTTCTACCGATTCATTGTTGGTTGTCATAGTTCTTAACCCTGCCATTAAAGGACTCTGCCCATAGAGATGCGAGCCGTCACTCTGATAATCAGGATTAAAATCAGCAATATGTAACACATCATTTGATTCAATCTCAAAAGCAGTCGTGTGATAACTCATAATATATTTATCGACTGGCTCAAATATTCCGTTGCTTTTTATTTCTACTAAATGAGAAGGTAACACATATAATTCGTTAAACTTTTTTGATTCTCTTGTTTCAGGACCAATCCCATAAACATATCTGTTGCCTGTTAACTTACCAAAAGCAATTAATTCAGTAATAAAAGTAGCATAACTTTGAGCAGGGTTAGGTCTATTTAATAATTTTTCTAGATCAGTTCCTTCTGTTAAAGTCAAAGCATCTTTCTTAATCACATCTGCTTTTAATAAAGAATCTTTATTTAACAACCCAGTCGTCAAGCTTTTATACTTACTTAACTGCGTTTCGTTTGTTTTTTCATATACCTGAAACGGTATAGCACTTGCGCATTTTGTAATAAGATTTATAATTGAATAAATAGTAGGATTTTTTTGATACCCTTTTGAAATAAAACTGTCATCATTCTGATTATTCGATATGACATTGTTACCCATAGTCGAATAAATAAATTTGTTATAATTAGGATTTGTATCTTGATTGAACCCTTTTATTGCGTTTTGTACTCTTTGATAAAATGTAGGCATTATATTTTTTTTATTTCAAAATTAATAAAATTAAATGAATCTTTTAAACTACAAAGAAATCTGCTTTGTTTGAATACCTTGTATATATGCCATATCGTAACGCATCCATTAAATGATTAAATTTATCTCTCGGTTTATTTGTCTTTGTTCCATCCTTTAACTCTTCCCATATATAAAACTGGTATTCTGTTTTTAAATTCTTTGAAACACTACAAGCAAAGACCTCATATTCTTTTAATAACGATATGCCTGCTTTAACACTTCCTTGTCCTTTTATACTTGGTTTAGCATATATCCCTGCTGATCTTAACTCGTCTATGCTCTTCGGTTCTGCCGAGTCGCAATAAATAATTGTTTCTTCATAATTATTTGCTTTTAAAAAATTTGCAATATCTTGGTTTGTCATCCCAGTATTATAGCACACTTCTTTAACATAAATTTTATCATTGTTTTTTCTTAACTCTACAATAGCCGTAGGATCATTTGTGTAACCAAAATCTAAAGCTAGAAATACATCATCATTTTCAGGAAAATCTTTGTAATCCATCCATTTCCAGTTATTGTAGACCATTCCTTCTGCAAAACTGGCTCTTTTTCCTTGACCATATACAGCCCAGTATTGTTCGTCTTTATCTTTTAATCTTTCTATTTCATCAACAATTTGTTTTTCTAAAAAAGCATTATCCTTATAAGTGCTATAAAAAGTATCAGCATCATCCCTTGTCATGATTTCGTCATATATCCAATGAATAGGATCGGAAGGATTAAAATCTAAAATTATTTCTTGACTGGTTCTCATAACTAATTGTCTCCAATCTTCAAAGCTTAATTCGTTACCCTCGTTAATAAACAGCACATCCCTTTTCCTGCCTCTGATCTTTTGCGGTTCATCTACGCTAATAAATTCAACTTTATGACCTTTATAGTAATAGATCATTTCACTCCTGTTTAAAAAGCCGTTATATAATATTCCAACCTGATCAAGTATATGCATAAAATCTCTAAATACAGATGACTTAACCGCAGGCAAAGTTTTTCTTGCAATAGTAAAAACTTTTCCATTCTTATCATTTAACAAACTATGTATAAGGTATTGACAGATCGCATATGTTTTACCTGATCTTGTACCCCCCTGAAATATTTTTATTTTTTTATTTGAATTTAAGCACTCATAAAATTGCTTATTACATTCAATTATTTTTTTGCTGGCTTCCATTGAACGACTTCAGTTTTTACATCACCGCTATGGCTTATCTCTTGCCTTTCTACATATCCCCTATCTTTTGCCTTGGTCTTAAGGTAAAATATAATAGAAGTTGTATCATCATTTGCAATCCTTTTCATCAACTTACTTTCTACAAAATCTTTTTGGTGATTAATAAGATCATCCACTTCTGCCCTAAACTTTTTGTCATTATTATAATATCTATAATAAGTTGTTCTATCGATTCCGACTTGCTTGCATGCAGTCGTAACGATTCCTAAAGATTTTTTAAGAGCTTCGATTAACGCTTTTTTATTATGTTGTATTTTGTTGCTTTTCATTATATACTTTTAATGGGTATTCTCATAATAGGATTAAAATCAAAACTTCTGCTACTCTTTTTGTCTCTCCTTATAATATCCTTCCCCCACTTCTTTTGTAATAGAAAAAATTGTTCTCTTTCTCTTTCTAAATTTCTATATGTTGCACAGCCACCCTCTTGCTCTGCTTGTTTAACTTCATAATGAGCGTAATTAATTCTCAACGCTCCACCGTATTTATAAACATGCTGTAAAGTTACATCATAATCTTCCTTAAGTGGTAAGTCCTCATCATACCTTATAACACTATCTTTTAAATGACCACTAAATGGTGATCCTATATACTTAACAAAACTAAATGGTGTATATTCTCTATATGCTCTGCCGTCAGGAATACAATTAACCCCCCAGTGTTTAAATCCAAATTGATCACACAAATATGCAGATTTACTCATAAAATCATTTAACTGATCATCATTAAAAATATATTTCTTTTGATTCATCCACCTTCCTATGCCATGACTATCATCGTCTATTATTACAACACAGTCAGCATCATCATATAAATTATTTAAAATCCAGTTTCTTATTCTGCTTACATTTCCTTGTGCACTATCAGGACAAACAATAATATCATTATCATTTTTTAAATACTCATCTGCCTCACTCTTTCTCACTACAAGCTTAACGCTAGGATATAGTGTTTGCGTGATACTTTTCTGCGGTCTTCTATATGATGGGGCGTAAATCTTAACTTTCATTCTGTATTTTCTTTATTGCTTCAATTCCATCTAATACTCTGCCCACTCCTTTACTCCATGACTTACCTACAGCTCTCTTGCTTCTTACGGTTTTTAAACCGAACAAAGTTTTTGCTTGTAACCAGTCTATGTCTTTATTAAATTTTAAAACCACATAATTGCACTCGTCATCTAGCTCCTGACTAAAAGCAAAGTCAGTATCCTCATTCTCTGGGTTCTTCATTTCTTCGATATCATCTTCACTCATAAAAACCTCTAAACCCCAATTATCTAATGCATCCATATCCCACTCATTAGCTAAAATATCCCAGTCCCATTCGCCATATCCGATATTATCTTTTATTATAAACTCTTTTTTCTGATCATCGCTCCATCCTTTTGCAATATCTACCCAAACTTTTTTTATGCCTGCTTTTTTTATTGCTTTTAATCTCATGTTACCACCTAAAACCATTTTGTTTTCATCTAGAACTAATGGTCTTTTTTCTAACATATCAGGAAAGTCTTTGATCGATTTAACTAGTTTGTCAAATCTCTCATCCTTAATATATCTAGGATTTTCAGGATTCTCTTTTATGTTTTTAACATCAATTTGTTTTTTCATAATTACTATATTTATTTACAATATTATTATAATTTATTCTATTGCCATCTATATTATTTTTAAAATAATAATATAAAACCCATAATTGGTCAATTAATATTTCGATTTTTAAATTATTTCTTTTGTGATTTTCGTCTACCCTGAAACACTCCGCAAGAGCATAAATCATTTTATAGCACTCTAGATCATCATGAAAATCATAAAGATTTTTTTCTGCTTTTTTCTTTTTATGCTTAATAAAATCCTCTATTTCTAATATTACTTTATCCTTACCTCTAGGTATCACATCCTAAAAGTAGGATAAATTCCTTTCTTGTAATAATATTATCTTGATATTTGTATTTTTTTTTATTATCTATATCTGAAAATTTTAATGAATAATTAAAATTTATTTTCTTGGTTTTATCAAGATCAAAAGAAATTATTTTATTTTTTGCATGCTTATAACATTTCCAAAAAGAAATAGCAGTTCTGCATAGATCATCACTGCTACCTATTATAATTTCTTTATCTGCTACAAATCTGTATTTAGTCTTGTATCTCTTTAGCTTCGCTCTCTTGTACATCATTCTCTCCTTCTACTGATTCGACAGCAGGAGGTAATACACCAAATTGCTCTAAAGCTTTTAAAACTAATGAAGATTCGCTTAAAGTAAATAAGCCTGCCTTGTTTCCTTTTTCGCAGACTTGTACAATAATTTGTAATGCTTGTTCTTTTGTCATAATTATTTAATTATATCGTCCTGTTATTATATCATATTCAATTATACAACTACCGAGTATGCCATTCAATCTTTGTGATTTCATTTTGACAGTCTCGAATTCAACAAATCTAATGTGTTTTTCTTTATTTTCTAGCATCCTTGCTAAAATTTCTCCGCTCTTCACTTTTTCTTCTAAATCTATATCGCTCAATCTATGCATCACCACCATGCCGTCAACCTTATTAAAGTGCATTGTGCCACCTGCCAAACTGAATGCCGTCGCTTTAGGTATCCTGCCCTTAATTGCATGCGGAGTTTTAGGGTGCTCTACATATACCATTATGCTTTCACTTGATTTAGCAAATTGTTTTAATATTGTTAAAGTTAATTTCAGATACTGATATAAATTATTGCTATCGCCTGCATTTGATTCTACCACCCAGTTAAGTGGGTCAATTAAAAAATTATTATATCCCTTCTTTGATAATCTTTGAAAAGTTTTAACTAAAGTTTTTATACTAGGCATCTCATCCTGATTTTCTAAAAACACAAAATGATCATTTACAAAAGTTAATGCCATTTCCATTTCTTTTTTTGTGCAGATATTATCAAAATTAGGATTTACATTTTTACCAAGATAAGATCTACACAAGTTAAGCACAAGTTCAGAAGTGTTTGTCTCTGGTGAATACATTACAATTTTATCACCATAATGCTTTGCTCTTAACACCATCAAATAATTTAATATTTCACTTTTACCACTTTGAGGATATCCGCTAAAACAATACACAAAGCCTTCTCGCCATCTAAAATTTTCATCAAGCTTTTTAATTTGCGAGGTTTCCCCTAATGGGTAACCCTCATTATAGTAATCATATAAATTGTCTTTTATATCATTAACATACACTTCTCTGCAATCATTTGCATTATCATCCTTTAATAAGATATCATCAAAGTCTTTAATCTTCATTTTCTTTATCTATTTTTTTTATTACCTGATCACATAATTTAGAAATACTTTCATGGTGAGATTTTATTACATTCTTATATGTCCACAAATGAAACATTTTATTAGAATTTATTAAAATTAAATATTTAGAAAATTTTTCTAGAACCCTTATAACTTCATTATAAAAGTCTTCATCTATTTTTCTTGCATAAGCTGACCTTTTTTTGCTCTCATAGACAAACCTAAAAGCTGACTCCGAACCCTGAAAGTCGTCTATCAGCTTTTGAGCATTGTCTTTAACTTTTGCGTTATCTAAAATTCTTTTTTTATTTTGCAATTCCTTTAGCTAAATAAGTGAAATAATCCATAACATCACCATTTAAAAAATCCACTTTTATTAAAGTCAATTTAATTTTTCTTTTTATAAAATTAGGCATCTTAATAATATGCTCTACTACAACGCCTAAAGGAATAAAGTTTGTACCTGAATCACCCTCAACCTCAATTATAATTTCTTTATCTAACCCTTTTTCGTCAATTAATTTATTTAAGTAATTTTTCATTTTATTATTAGTTTTATTAAACATAAGTCTAATATAAAGTATTTTTTGGTATATACAAAATATTTTATACTTTTTATAAAAAAATTTATAAGAAAAAAAAGGGGTTGGGACTTGGTAACCCTGCACGCTTCTTGTCCACGCTTGCCCCCTTTGTAAATAAAACTAATCAACAATGAAAAAATCAATCATCATTTTTTTCTAATCTTTTTAACGATTGATCTTCTAATTTAATAAAATCATTTAATATGTTAATCTGTTTTTTATATTCATCAATTATTTTTCTTCTATGTTTTAGATCGTGCATATTATTACTGCACGAATCTAAAAAATGATTTTTCATTAATTGAGAGATTTCCATTTTTTCAATTTAGATTTTAATTTTCTTTGCTCATCTAATAATTCTTTTTTTCTTAAAGTTATATAATCTATCCTTCCTTCAATTATATAATCTAATGAATCGGTTATTTCTTGAATCGGTATAGCTATACTATACAACTCATTTGCATACGTCATACCTTCAAATACAACTTCATTACTGCTATGCTCACAATAAAAAGCATTAACATCTTTAATCGTTATATGTTTAGGAGTACTCATGATACTAATATTAATGACAACCAAGTAATGCCAAAAAGCATTACAAGAAATAAAAATTCTATTATTATTTTTTTCATAATTATTCTGTTATTTTTTTTTCTATTGCATCGTGCATATCTTTTTCTACACTTTCAGAAATTATATGCGTAGCATCTGCAGGATAGTCTAACATTCTTTTAACCCCATCTTCGCTATGATATCCAATAATATAAAGAGTTACATCTCTCAAAGTATCGTTATCATCAGGTTGAATATAATTGTCCCCTTTATCCCCTATCTGAAAATTAAAAAAACATTCAAATAAGAAAACATCATTTTCAAATATTACACTATTCATTGTCTTTGCTTTTATCATTATACATCCCATTGTACATGCTTCCAAATCCTTTAAATAAATCATCTAATTCATTTGGTTTTCTATAAGCTTTTTTATTTTCTTGCTTATACTTATTTATTATTTTGCTTATGTGTTTCATAATATGTTTTTAGTTTAATTGTTTTATTGTGGATATCTGTCCACATATCTGCCTCTGTTTCTGATTGACTCCATTCGCAGAACTTTCTGCAAATAGAGTCTATCTTTTTCAATTCTTTTAATTGATATTTCAATTTAGAAATTAATTATTTCAACTATATATCTGCTATAAGAGAACCCTTCATTGTTTACAAGATAATTTTTGTTTCCTCTAGAAACTAAATAAACTAACTCGTTAACATCACTATCTTCAGGAAAGATATTATCAAAAGCACTTATTTCCTTATGTACCACCAAAGTAGATATATTATGCAAAGCTGATTTTTGACCAACATCTAATTTGTTATAATCAATTTTAGTTTCACAAAAATCAAATTCTTCTTTACATTCAAAAGGTATAACAAATTTGCCGTCCTTTACCTCTGATAAAATACCCCAAAGAATGTCTACTCTTTCCTTGTTAGGTATAACTTGCTTATTAAATAAATAAGCTTCTTCTCTTTTATAATTTACATTTTCCATTTTAATATTTGTTTTATTTAACATACCTCTAATATAAAGTATATTTTTGTATATACCAAAAAAATTATATATAAATATAAATTTTTTTTAGTATGGTTTGATTATTTGATTGCTGACCAGCATTTCTAGAATTTCAAGCCAGTCATTTTTTCCCATAATTACATATTCCCTTCCCCCTTTTCTCTTATGGTATATTAATTTAAACATCGGCATGCTTGGTTTCATCTGATCTAAAATCTTATGATAACTAGGATTATTAGCCGTTGACTTACATTGTATTACAAAAGGGTCAGTTTTTACTAAATCAATTTTTGCATCATCGATTGCCTTACTGGCATATCTCGATGTCTCACAATATTTCCAACCGAGTTGCCTAAACTCTTTCCGTATCGCTCTTTCGTAATCGTGTCCCTTTCTTCTGGAAGTTTTCCCTGACATAAAATAAAGATAACACACCAATAAGCACAATTGCAATAATTTTAATTATTCTTTTTCTCATCCCCTCTTTCTATAAATAGTGCATAACCTAAATAACAGTAATTAATTATATCTGCGAACCTACTGTGTATGGGTTCAGACTTTTTTAAATTAGCATTTTTTAAATGAGCGTAAATTGATTGAATTTGTTTTTCAAAGAACGTGCCCCACACTTTTAGTTCAGTAGTCTCTAATCTTTCTGCAGAACTTTTAAAATTTTCAAGCACATCCTTTGACTCATTTGTGTACTCTGGTCTCTTATTGCTCATGATATCATATGAATAATCATTTAACTGTTTTACTATTTTATCAAATTCTTTTTGTGTCATTATTATTATTTATATAGTTTAAAAATTTCTCTTTTATCATATACAGAACAAAAAGCCACGATCCTGAAACAGCCACAATATTAAAAACATTAGGATGCCAATGATCACCACACAAACCCAAAAAATGTTTTATAAATTCGATCATATAACTTTTTTTAATACATCATATTTTAGTTCATCTAATTCTTTTATTTTTAAAAGCAATTCTATTTGTTTATTTTTTACCTCTTGTATTTCTTCATATGTACTATCATTCCCTAGAGTACACTCAAAGCTTGCCATTTGTCTCATAAGACTGTCAATCTTGGTTCGTACAATTTTATTACTTTGATAAGTTCCATAATAAATTCTTTTTTCATGTTTACTTAATTCGTCTGCTGTCATAATACAGGGTATAAATATTTATTTTCTAATTCCCATAAATCCGCAAAGCTTTTAAAACTTGTTCCATCATCTCTAACTCTCATTGTTCCTTTTTTATAAAACTTTGCGAGTTCTTTAAAATCTTTTTTAGGAATCCATCCACAAATAGTAAGCATTTTTTCTGACACATTCAAAGAAGAAAAAATAAAAGCATCTGCTTTATGCTTCATTTGTATATCTAAAATATTGTTAACATGATTTTCTCTAGGCCTTACCTTTCTTTCCATAGCTTTTATGTCAGCTTTATATTTAAAATAACTTATATCATAACCACTATCTTTGCCATTTACACTCATTAAATCTTTTTTTAAAAACTTTCTTACAATATTTTCTGCAAGAACACCAATAAATTGTTTTCTTTTATTACCATCATGTAAACCTCTTTGACCATAATTGTTTTGTTTAATAAGCATTTTACTGTGAGTAATTAAATCATCTTCAATTTTTAAATCAATCATAACATTAAACTGCCATCATCATTAACATCATCCCAAATAAACCCCCCCATACTCCCATCTTTTAAATATTGTTTCCATAAATTAAAAGCAGATCGCCACGCATATTTCCCTGATTCTATCATGTTATCACTCATAGAATATATCTGTATATTATATGGGTATTTGTTTTCTATAGTTAGGTATCTAAAATTTCTAGGATCATATCCTAATGCTTCGCAATAAAAGCAAGCCTGCAAATGGTAAGCTAAATTATAAGCTTGATTTCTAAAGGCTTTAGGTGAACCATCTGCCGTAGTTTTTAAATCTACTATATGAGAATCATATTTAACGCCATCAGGTCTTACACGCACATCAACTCCATCTATGCTACCGTAATAACTATTTTCAACCTCATCCAAATCATTAACTAATTTTTGAGCATCATCATGTTCTTCAAAATTTTTAATTACTCTATCTAAAGCTTTTTTTTCTTCTTGATTTAAAATAATATCACCGATATTTTTTTGCATAAAAATATCTCTTTCTTCTCGATCTTTTTTAAATCTTAAATTAAGCTCTGGTAATACTTTTATATTTTTTGTTTTCTTTTCTAGAATAACATCATGTACAGCATTTCCGAAATTCATTGATTGCGAAGTAAAAGGTTTTTGGTTTAAATAATGATATACAGATTTTTTGTAAATACTTTTTAATCCGCTAGCACTTATGCTTTTGTGAGCATGATAATCATGGTTACTATCCTTTATCTTCTTCATCTATCATTATATCCATACATCGTGAAATGTCTTGCACTTCATCTAATATCATTAGATAAATATCTTCATCTTTATCATCTTGCGTGCCAACCAATACAGAAAAATCACTTAAATCATTTTTAAATTTTTTTAATTTATAACTTAAATATTTTATTGTTTTCTTTTCTTGTTTATCCATATTTATATTTTAAAGTTTTAAAAAAAAGCACCATCATCCCAAACACATCAGACTATAAAAGACTAAAAAGAATCAGGTGCTAATAAACTAATAAAGTATATTAGAAGGGCACATTATCTGTGCCACTATTTTCTTGTATTTCTTTCTTTTCAGGAACGAAATCATTCCATGCTATACTCATATCTGATCCATCCTCAAATGGTTTAGATAATTTGCTCATTGTAATATTTAGATATTTTTTACCCTTATGCTCTTTTATAACATGAGGATTGTTTGACACTTTCCCCAAGTCTAGTGTAAGGTTCCAAAATTCTCCAAATTTTCCCTTCATGCTTTTGCCCCATCCTAAATATAGTTTTTTATCCATATAATTTTATTTTAAAAGTTTGTTATTATTCTCTCCGACTTTACTGCCAGTAGCACACCAATAGCCAAAATTGTAAGCAGTTTTAATTATATCTTCCTCCGATATATCCGTAACCCCTTTCAATTTATAAAAATCAATCGAAGCCTTTAGCGATGATTGACGTATTATTTGCCTCTGTGTATCTTGTATCATAATTCAATAATTAATGATTTTATAAATCCGCATTTCACCATGTCTTGCAATTCTGAAAGTTTAAATGAATCAGGATTTTTAAATTTATTTTGTAGTGTCATTGGAGTGACTTGAATTTTTCTAGCTAGATTTTGTTTTGTAATTTCTAACTCTTTCAATCTATACTCCAGTTGTAATTTTTTAAGTACCATATTTAAAATATTTATTTACAATGATAAAGTATTTTTTGGTAAATAAAAAATTTTTATAAAGAAATAATATTTTTTTATAAAAGATAATTTATATAATGAGAGAAAATATTTATTAAATTATATAATTATTATTTTTTTCTCAAGAAAAAATAATAATTAAAATAATTAATTTAATGAATTTTTCTCATAATAAAAAATAATTACTTTGGTTTGAATTTATAAAAGTTACGATTAAACCTTATATCGCCATTATTATTTATAGGTGTATCGCTTGTAATATTCTTTGGAGTATGAGTTCTTAATTTATATCTGTTTTTTGCTACATTAAAGCTCATGTAATCAATCGCAAGCTCATTGTCTAACCCTACACTTGTAAATGCCAATTTCGGTTTAGTCAATAAATCTATGGGCCTCGCTTTATTTATCCGATTTCCACTCGGTTGAATACTGATTTTATTAACTTTTCTAAAAGTACCCTCAAACCTATCATTTGAAACAGCTAAATCATTTAACCTTAATACATTCATCATTGTTTCTAAATTCATTGTAGAAGAAATAATTGTAGTATCAAAATGAGTATAGCTTGATATTAAAGTACCAGCCGTATTAACTAAAGTATTTGCATAAATTAAATCATTTAATTGCCCAAATCTTACGTCTGTAGTTTTTAATACGCCACTATTATCATTAAATGGTGATTTAGTTAAAACAACTTTAGTGCTAAAGGTTTCATTTGTAGTTTCAGGAACTACAATAAAGTTATCAAAATACATTCTAAAATCTGCATTTTCATATGCATCTTCACCGCTTAAATATAATATTATTTCTAAATTTCCAGAGGCAGGTGGTTTGCTCATTGTAACAGTATTTTCTATCCATTCCTGCGCAACAGTACCAACGATTGTGTTTCGTCCTGCCGTAGCATTTGTAGTCCAAACTTGGTTTGCATTATCCCAGTAAACAGTACCCACCTTAAATTGGTATCTTATCGAAGTCAATAAAGGATCAGATGCTGATCTATCAGGGTCCATAGCAAAACTAGAAAATTTAAAAATTACATTACCGCCTATTATACCAATATTACCAGTGGTATTTTTTAAAATCTCTGTACTAAAAGCACTAGCACTTGCCTGATTTCCTAACGATAAAACAGAATAAACACCCGATGCAGGCTCAATACCATAAACAACGACAGGCCACGAAGAAGTATCCACAGCGCTTGAGTTAACAGCATACACAGTACTACTAGTAGAAGCACCACCTGTTACAGTCCAATTACTTATGTTACGTCCCCATGTAGGAGTGTTACCTGAAGGAGAAGTCACGCTTTCGAAATTACCGTTTGTAATTTCATTAAATAACATATCACCTACTCTTATGTTTGTTCTTGTAGTAACACATGGTCTTTTTAATATTTTTAAAAGATCATTATTTAACGGCTGTATAGAGTTTTCACTTTCTGAACTATTCATGTTTTGAGTAATACTAGATATAGTTTCTGCTCCTGTACTAACACTTACATCATCATAATCATATTTTGTAAAAGTTTTTCCTGTACCAACAAAACTGCTTAAAGCTAGAGCATCATTTGAAATAATAGTCCACTTTTCACCCCTTTGAAACATTCTGCAATTGTACATAGACAAAATCGATTCAAGTATTGTTTTACAATCCACAGCAATATCGTTTTCATCGAACATAGCTTCTTTGCTCCTAATAAAAGTTTGTAAAAAAGGATCACCATTTGAGACACTTGTATTAGGCTTAATACGACATAAAGTTTGGTAATTGAATTGTAAAGCAGAACCAACATCTGCAGAACCGTTTTGTTCATTTATATTTTTTAAACATTCTTTGACAACCTCTATTGTTGAAGGTCTTTCTGTAGTACCTTCATACTGGTACCCATCTATTGTGCCTAATAAATCAGAAGCATAAAACTCTAACATAAAAGGAAAAGCCATCATCGGTAAAGTATATTGATCTTGTATAATAAATCCTGTCCAATATTTTTTGTATAATAAATACTCTTCGCCACTAGAAAATATATTTGAATCTACTGTTATTTGTATAGTACTATCTATAGCAGTAATATTAGCAAAACCTCCGTCTGTTAAATTATAAACACAATCACCTACACTTGCATCTGCATAAAAATTTGCAGTATCATCTACAAGTTTATTAGCACTTGTAGAGGTTGCTGATCCACCACTATGTGCATATAATATTTGTATTTTATATTCTCTATCATCTATTGGTTGCACAAAATCAAAATTTGTTTCTTCCCATGAAAAATTTGCACTTTCCCAGTTATCGCTTTCTGTACTCCAAAAAGCTCCCCCTGAATCTTCTGTTACATACATCTGTATTTTGCAATTACTACCAATTAACGGCGAGAAAAAATCATCACCACTTTGCTCATAAGTAATATGTACTGGGTCACCCCCTAAAGTCAAGGTATTATTTTCAGTATTACCTACATAATCACGCTTGTAAATTCTTAATTTCCACTTGTGTTCGTCCACATCAAAGAAATCATCATCAAATCTTAATCCGTATGACATTTTTATCCTGTTATTCTTGACCTAAAATTTTGTGCTCTTTCCATAGCCACTACTAAATCTTGCCCCCTTAAAACAAACTCCCCTTTCTGTCCCCCCATCATGCTATCTAATCTATCCAAAGGAATTATTGCCTCTGCTCCTGCCTCACCTACCAAACCAAGAGTAGGGCCAGTTACAATGCCACCATCTGCAAAAGCAGTAACACCGCCACCCTCTAAAGCTTTTGCCTTTTTAGCCATAGTACTTTTTACAAGTGAACCAATTAAAACCAGCGCAGTTCCAGCCGCTATTAAAGCAAATGGGTTCATAGATTTTAGAGCCTCTAAAAAAGTCATCTGTGCAAATCCAAATGATATTAGCATTTTTCCTATCTGAACCATAAAGCCCCCTAGCATGCCAATAAAAGAACTCATTAAATTATCACCACTTGCAATGCCCTCTGCTAAACCTGATAACATATCTGCAAACCCTGCACCGAGTTGACTGTTAAGGTTTACGATTAAATCTTCCATTGTCTCTGCTGACAATTGTAATTTTTTACCTGAATCATCGACAATTTTTTTTCTTTTTTCAAGTGTTTCCTCTATGATTTTATTTTCTTCTTCTAAAGCTACTGTAACTGCGCTTTTCTCATCACCTGCACCAATACCTAGCGATTCAGCAAGAGACATCGCCATGTTACTTACACTATCTTTAACATTATTGACAGCATTACCTAAACTTGTTTTTAAACCCTCTGTGGTGACATGCTCTAATTTTCCTGTCAAAGTATTTTGAACTCCTTCAGTAAAATTATCTGCAACATCTTCACCAAATTCTGTAGCATTTCCTTTGACCTTATCAAAAGTCCCTTTAATTAAATCAGGAATTTCATCGAATTTTCTTTGAAATATTAATTTTATTATTTCACCGAAAGACCTGAATATGTCAATAACACTTAAAATGCCTGCTTTTAAAAAACCAAATACGCTTTTTGCAATAAATTTTATGCCCTCTATTCCTTTACGAACTAATAAACTGCTATTATATAAATCTATAAATGAGTTGATCACAGTAGTTACAAAACCTAGTATTGCATCAAAATTATTTTTCACTATTAAGCCAAGCGAAATAATACCTGCCATTATTAAACCTATAGGCGATATTAAAAACCCTAGAGCAGTCATAACAGGACCAATTGCAGCGACAATAGCTGCAAACCCTAATACAATCATTTTTGTAGATTTATCTAACCCCATAAATGACTGTATCAAATTACCTACAAACGTAGTGGCTTTAACAAGTGGTGGTAATAACATACTACCAATTTCGGTACCAACAACCGAAAGTTGGTTTAATGATTTTTTAAATTGAAAGCTTGAACTCTTTGCAGTATCTTCAAAAACCTCGTCAGCTAAACCAGTAGAGTTTGCTATATCTTTTGCGACCTCTATATATGCTTCACCCTGTGCCCCTGCAGTACCTAAAACAGCAGACAACGCCCTCACATTAGGAATTAACTCACCCATTACATCCTGATTGTCACCAACCTTTGCAACTAAATCCACTAAAGTAGCGGCAAGTCCTTTTTCTCTGATCGATTCTCTTAAGCCATCCATATCCATATTAAGGCTTTTTAAAGCATCTCGACTTTGATCTGTAGGTTTTACTATACTGTTTAAGATTCCTGACAAACCTGTAACAGCTTCTGCACTATTAACACCTAATCTTGTAAACGTTGCAATTGACGAGCCAACTTCTTCAAAAGATATTCCAACTTGCGAGGCAATACCTGTAACCCTACCTAATACTGGTGCTAATTCTGATGCTTCTAAATTACCTGCTCTAACAGTCGCAGTTAAAATATCTGTAGCTTTAGAAGCTGTCATCCCTGAACTAGCATAACTCTGCATAATACCCGTTAGTGCCTGTGCAACAGATTTTGTCTCGCCTAATCCTGATGCACTTGCTTTTGCCGCCATTTCAAGAACTTGCATTGCATCCTTACCTCTTAAACCTGCTGAAGTTACGGTGAATAAAGCATCTGCAAGAGCTCCAGGTGCTTGAGCAGTTGCGCCTGCTATCTTCATAACCTCTCCCCTCATGCCTTGCAACTCACTTGTGCTAATACCAACAAGCGTATTGATTTTTGTCATTGACTCATCAAACCCTAATGCCATTCTCGAAGCGGCAGTTGCAAGCCCTGCAAGTGGCAAAGTAACTCCAAGAGTTAAATTTTTTCCAAAGGTTTTGAATTTTTGAGAAACTTGATTTAAGCCTTTAGTGACTCCTTTAGCATCTATCCGTACTGGTATAATAAAACTCGCCATGATTTTTTAAAACAAATATAATAATTATTTAAGTTCCTTAAATTTCTTGTTCTCTTGTAACCACTCAATGTCTGCTTTCATTTTTTCAAATTCCTCTTTTGTAGATTTTGGTGGCCTATATACATTGATTTTATCTTGTGGCAATTGAAATAAATCTTTAGGTTTTTTAGCTTGACTTTTTTTGCTGACATTCATATTGTAAATCATGCAAGCTATATATCTTGTCTGCTCCCATTGTAAATTATTTTTAATATGAAAACTTTCTGAAATTAAATAGTTTTCTTGAAAAGTATTAATCCAAAAATCTTTTGGATGAATCCCTATTTGTCCGATATAATAATCTTTTATTGTTGACCAGTTGTAGTTTTCTTCGGTAGATTTTTTTTTTGATCTCTTTCAATTCCAGCATTTAATTTATTGCCTAAAATTTTAGATTGCATCATTGAATTAATAAGGTTGTTAATATCATCTTGAGTTAAATCTTCAAGCCAATTCCCTACATCGTAAACATCATAATCTATTTCATTTTTGTTTTCACGATCATAAGCAAGCATACCGCAATATACTATTCCCCTAATACCTGAAATAGCCATTTTATTGCTGAAAGCTTCGCCTAACTCTTGTAATGAGATATTTAAATGATCCGTTAACTCTGCCCAAAAATTCATACTGAAATGGAGGGTTCTTGCTTTCCCCCCCAAGTCAATAGAATAGTAACCTCTTTCCTTATTCATTAATCAAATCTATAAAAAAGATTTGATAATATGAAATATAAAAATATAGATTATCTAGTTGCAGTAGTAACCGCTCCAGTTCCTACAAAAGAACCTGAATAAGTCACAGGACTTTCTGCTTCTGAACTGTACTCTAAACTAGAGAAAAATCCATCAACCGTATAATACTTATCACCTGAAGTAGCTGTTCCGAAACTAGCTTTCACTTTAACTCTGCCATTAGATGGTCCTACTATATGGTCGACAAAATTGTCAACATTAAAAGAATCATCGTATGCCACCACACCGTCAAATGAAATTTCAACCGATCTTACGCCTGCTATTATTTCAGAATAACCACCACTATCTTTGGAGGTTGATTCAGGAGTGTCCATTGAAAAACTTATTGACGCAGAAGTTGAGTGCCCTACAGTTGTAAAGTTTGCGCCATCATCTGTAGATATTTGAAACAAAATTTTAGTTCCGTTAAAAACGCCTGTTGTTGCCATAATTTGTTAATTTATATTTGTTAAATAATAATCAAATATAAATAAGAAAAAGTAAAAAAAAATTTACTCTTTAACTTCTAAAGTAATTGATCGAGGTGTGATTTGATCTGCAATCTGATTTGATATATTTGTTTTGTAATCATTAACCTTATCTTCACCAATAGTAGTGGTAACCCACTCTGTAACTTTCTCATTATTCAAATCAGCAAAAGGAACAAAATCACTTATTTCTTCTGTATTTAAAACTTGTGTTCCGTAAATACCAGCTGTATAAAAATTACCTTGATCATCTTTTTTAGAAGAGGTGCCTGTATAAGTCCAATGCACGTTATAAACTACATCTGTATTATCATCTTTAGTTGGGTAGCAATCTACAGTTCTGCAATTCCAAGAGTAAGTATTAGTATCTCCAGCCATAATTTTTTAATTTAATTTATACAAATATAGTAATTTTTTAAATTTCTTTTTCTAGTTCTTTAACCCTAGCTTCTAGTTCTTGTATTGCTCCTACTAATAAAGGAACTAATTTACTTTGGTCTATTCCTTGATAATCAGGTACTTGTCTTGTACCCATTACAGCTTCACTTTCTAAAACCTCTTCAGACCATTCTTCTTTAGCTTCAGTTACAAGAATTTCTTCAGTATATGCTTCTTTACCTTCTACAATTACATTTCCTTCATCATCTAATTCTTCTTCAATAGCAGGATGTTCTATAGTTTCATAAACTGCATCTTCAGCAGGATGAACTACTGTCTTATATTTAGCAGGAGTAATTTCATACTCTTCATCTTGCATTGCATCCTTTTCTCCAGTTATAGCTTCAGGTACTATGTCTTGTACTTCGTGTGCTAAAAATCCATCTACTGTTTTGTCTGCATCTGCTATAAAATTAAATCTACTAGGTTTTAATTGACTTACTCTATCTAAAGCATCTGTCATAGAAACTACATTTTCTTTTAATCTATAATCTGACGATGTTACATAGTTTGTTGAAGAACCTGATATTGTTATATTTCCTACATTCTGCAATACTCCTGAAGATTCATTATAAAATCTTTGTAAATATGTGGTTGAAGTTGAGTTTGCTCTTAAATATATTTGAGCGTAACCACTTTGAGGAGCAAGAGTCATTCCATAATCAATAACAGAACTACCGCTAATTGGGGCGATTTCAACATCCCCCCCACTTGTGATGCGCATACGTTCTGATGGGTCAGAATCTGTTACTACATCTCTTGTACCAAATACTATAGCACCTTTTGTGTTTGAACTACCACTTGTTGTTGTATAACCTATATAAGCAGGTATTGCATTACCAGCATTATAACCAAAACCAATTAAATTGTTTTGACCATTATTACCTTCATAACCGATTTGCAACGTCATATCGTTTTTAGTAACTCCAGTAATACCAGTTCTTTTTATTGTTGTCAAACCAGTTGATGAAATACGCAAACGTTCTGTGTTATTAGTAGCAATACGAAAATCAGCATCTTCAAATAACCACAATTGCCCATAAGTACCATTATATCCAATTCTAAATCCATCTGCACTACCATTTCCAGTTGATGCATCTTGAAAACCTATTTGAGTATTAGAAGATGAATACAGGTTTAAAGTAGTATTCATTGTTGAAGTACCCAGCCCCAAATTTCCTGACGAATCTAGTCGCATATGTTCATTCCCTGCAAAATCTCTAAACTTATGATTTGCAGCATCATATAAATTGTTTCCTGCTCCAGCGTGGTCAATAAATAAACTACCTGCAACACCTTCTGCCCTAAATACATTTTCTCCTGCTGTAGTCGTACTAACTGATAGTGTTCCTACTGGCGAAGAAACTCCAATTCCTACGTTTGAACCATTGAAATAAGAAGCACCATTACCTCTTAATTCTACAGTTTGTGAACCTGAAGAAAATAACTGTACGTATCCTTCATCTGCATCTCTTGTAATTTTTACTGCATCATTTCCATCATCACTTTCACGTACTATAATTCTTCCACCTTTCATTGTTAAATCA
>Ga0115546_1000622_pt1 | contig 23704 bp, 21 predicted proteins | sample COGITO_mtgs_1004_FD_87186 | JGI IMG/M metagenome (GOLD analysis project Ga0115546, IMG submission 87186) | Pelagic marine microbial communities from North Sea - COGITO_mtgs_100413 | ecosystem: Environmental > Aquatic > Marine > Epipelagic | place: Germany:Helgoland, sampling site Kabeltonne...
AAAATGGCATTGGTCTGGCTGCGACTCAAATAAATCGACATATTCAAGTGATCGTAATCGATTTGACTGAAGAGAGAGTTAAACCTCAGGTGTTTATCAATCCTGTAGTAATAGAGGCCGATGGGCATCAACTCTATGATGAAGCGTGTTTATCTGTACCAGGGGCTCGTGCAGAAGTCGAGCGGGCAGATCACGTCATCATTAGAGCCCTCGATGAGCAAGGCGTCGAATTTACTTGGGAGGCGCAAGGCGTTGAAGCCATTTGTATACAACATGAAATGGATCATTTAGTGGGTAAATTATTTATTGATCATCTTTCTCCCTTTAAGCGTAAACGTATACAAGATAAGCTCAAAAAGGACGCTAAACGTGCAAACAAATAAACCAAGTATTATTTTTGCAGGCACGCCAGACTTTGCAGCAGCCCATCTTCAAGGGTTAGTTGAAGCAGGTTTTGACGTACCATTAGTGTTAAGCCAGCCAGATGCAAGAGTTGGCCGTGGTCGAAAAACGATGCCAACCGCTGTTAAAGCTTATGCGCAGAGTCGAGGTATTGATGTGGCTCAGCCATTGTCGTTAAAAGACAATGCTGAAATACAAAGCCTTTTGCAAAGCCATCAACCCACTTGGATGGTGGTGGTCGCATATGGGCTTTTAATACCTAAAGTTATTTTGCAAATCCCAACAATGGGATGCCTTAATGTGCATGGCTCACTTTTACCCAGGTGGCGCGGCGCGGCGCCGGTGCAACGCGCCATTGAAGCCCAAGACAGCGTGACTGGTATTTGTATAATGCAAATGGATGAAGGTCTAGACACTGGTCCGGTTCGCAAACGAGTGCAAACGGCAATAAAACCATTTGAAACCTCCAGCATTTTGATCGATCGATTAGCACCTTTAGGTGTATCAGCATTATTAGCTGTACTTCAAGAACCAGAACAGTACCCACCAGAGTCTCAGGCTGCACAGGGCGTCACTTATGCCCATAAAATTCGCAAAACTGAAAAGAGTATTGATTGGACTTTATCCGCAGATCAGTTGGAAGCGAAGCTTCGTGCCTTACAACCCTGGCCAGGTGTTATGGTTGAAACAGGCTGTTTCCAATTTAAGATATTAAAAGCCTTTGTTCTTAAAAAAGAGCACTCGCAAGGCAAGCTACTAAAACCTGGCACAGTTGGTCGCGTGTCACCTGCAGGCATAGAAGTGGCTTGCGGTACTGGACGTCAAAGACTGGTGCTTGAAGTTATACAATTGGCCGGCAGTAAGCCCGTCAACGTAAGCGCGTTTTTAAATGGTAATCCTGAGTATTTTCAAACCGGTGATTTACTTTGTGATCCAGTGAGCGTTGCATGACAGCAAAAAAATACGCAAATAAAAATCTTCTCGGTAAAAAAGTAGCACCGACACAGGATTTAATCGGTAAGGTGCCTGATGAGCTCAACGCTCGACTCGCGGCCTTGGTATTATGTCTAGCTGTGCAGCAAGAGCGCTCGCTTGCACAAAAACAAGAGTGTTTAAATCGCCTATCAAAGCAAGACCGTGGCTACGCGCTTGAGTTGCTCATGGGTAGTTTACGATGCTATTTACCATTGAAGCTAAAAGTCCGCCAATGCTTTTCTAAACCATTGCGCAAGCAAGATGCTTGGCTTGAAAGCTGGCTTATTCTTGGTTTATATCAGCTTGTCTACATGGGCAGCCCATCTCATGCCATTGTCCATTCGAGCGTCGAGCTGGTTCGTGCGCTTGGCTTTGATCATTTAATAGGTTTAACTAATGGTGTATTGCGCACCCTGCATCGAGAGCTTGAGCCACTGTTAGCAAACAAGCATGATGACGAGCTACATCAATGGTTGAGTTTAAAGCCTCATGATTATTTAAATGAGCTGCATTGGATTTACGCGATTATTTTTGCAGACTGGAAACCTCATTTTATCGACATCATGCGCCAGTTCCAACAGCAACCGCCACTGACTCTGCGAATCAACCAAAAGCAAATAACACTCGAAGCCTATGAGGCGTTATTGATGGCTGAGCAGATTGAATGTAATCGAAGTCAGCAAGTAAAATGGACACCAATGTGCTTAAAACTTGCGAAATCGCAAAATGTCGAGCTACTGCCGGGCTATGAACTTGGCTACTTTAGTGTACAGGATTTTTCCGCGCAACAAGCACCCATGGTTTTAGTTGAATATCTACGACGATACGAGTTACTTCAGCCTGGTTTAAAAGTATTGGACGCTTGTGCAGCGCCTGGTGGCAAGACCGCCGCGCTCTTAGAATTATTACCTGATACGGCACAAGTGCATGCAGTAGAAATTGATCCTGAGCGCATAACTCGCGTTCATACTAATTTACAGCGATTACAACTTAATGGTGACAGAGTTAAAGTGATCTGCGCCGATCTTGTCGAACCTCATGCTGATATAGATAAAGTGCGAGCGCAAGGCGGTTATGATGCAATTTTACTGGATGTGCCTTGTAGTGGTACAGGAGTAATTGCTCGTCATCCTGATATTTTATGGTGTCGTCGGCAGCGTGATATTGCTGTACTTGTTGAAACTCAACGGCAACTCCTGCAGCGAACCGAAGCTTTATTAAAGCCAGGAGGGCTGTTACTGTACGCCACATGTTCAATTTTGAAAGCGGAAAACGATGACAATATTCAATGGTATATAGACAATTTAAGTCAAAGCCTAAAGGCTATTCCCTTGGATGAGCATGTTGGTCAACCTCAATTATACGGTAGTCAACGCTTGCCTATACCAGGCCAAGAAGGCGATGGTTTTTATTACGCACTATTTCGGAAGCAGCGATGAAAATTATTATACTAGGCGCGGGGCAAGTTGGTGGTACATTAGCTGAGCATCTTTCGGGCGAAGCCAACGACATTACGATCGTTGATTCGAACAGCGCTTGTCTTGCCGAGTTACAAGATAGACTCGACGTAAGGGTGATCTGCGGCTCTGGTTCCTACCCGGATATTCTCGAGCTTGCGGGTGCTCGTGATGCGGAAATGCTGATTGCCGTCACCAGTAGTGATGAGGTCAATATGGTGGCTTGCCAAGTAGCTCATACTTTATTTCGAACGCCGACTAAAATTGCCCGAGTACGAGCGCCAGAGTATTTTAATAAAGTGGGGCTTTTCCAAACAAGCTCTGTGCCTATAGACGTTATTATTAGCCCAGAGCAGGTGGTTACTAATTATATTTGTCGACTTGTGGAGTTTCCTGGCGCTTTACAAGTTTTAGATTTTGCTGATGGGCGAGTGCAGTTGGTGGCGGTAAAGGCGTATCATGGTGGGCCTTTAGTTGGGCAAGAATTACGATATTTGCGCAAACATATGCCTAATGTTGATACTCGTGTAGCGGCTATTTTTCGACGTGATCGACCTATCTTACCTGAAGGCAGCACCGTTATTGAAGTTGACGATGAGGTCTTTTTTATTGCAGCTCGCAACCATATTCGAGCAGTGATGAGCGAACTACGTCGCTTGGAGCACCCATACAAGCGGATCATGATTGCAGGTGGTGGCCATATTGGTGCTCGGCTTGCGGCAACTTTAGAGCATCGGTACCAAATTAAATTGCTGGAGCGTAATGTTGAGCGCAGTATTATTGTCGCGGAACGCCTTAGTCGTACAGTTGTATTGCGTGGCGACGCCACTAACCAAGAATTACTCCTCCAAGAGGGCATTGAAGACACTGATGTTTTTTTAGCAGTCACCAATAATGATCAAGCAAATATTATGTCGTCTATGCTTGCTAAGCGGCTTGGCGCTCGCAAAGTTATGACACTTATTAATAAGCCTGCATTTGTTGATTTAGTACAAGGTGGGGATATTGATATAGCTATAAGCCCGCAACAAGCCACTATTGGCAGCCTGTTAACCCATGTGCGCCGCGCTGATATTGTAAATTTACACTCATTACGCCGTGGCGCAGCTGAAGCAATCGAAGCTATTGCTCATGGTGATGAGCGTTCTTCAAAAGTAGTGGGGCGTTGTATTGGTGACGTCGACTTACCAGAGGGCGCCAGTATTGGTGCTATAGTTCGGGGCGAAGAAGTATTAATAGCCCATGATGACGTTGTCATTTTAACTGAAGACCATTTAATTATCTTTTTAATGGACAAGCGTCGTATTCGAGAAGTTGAAAAACTTTTTGAAGTAGGGTTCGGCTTTTTTTAAATGGATTTTGTGTGAATTATAATAGTATTAGTTATATTTTCGGTGTCCTGCTCATGGCCTACTCGGTCACCATGGTGCCACCAATTTTAATTGGCATTTGGTTTGATGATGGTGGTGCAATACCTTTTTTGTGCGGTTTCTCCGTCACTTTTTCAATCGGCTTGCTTATTTGGTCATTGGTTTATCATCAAAAACGTCGAGAATTACGAGCGAAAGATGGCTTTTTTATCGTGGTGATGTTTTGGGGTATTCTGGCGTTTTTCGGCGCCATGCCTTTATACCTTTTTCAAGATCCAAGTATAAGTTTTGCAGATTCACTGTTTGAGGCAGTCTCAGGGTTAACCACTACAGGCGCGACCGTGTTAACCGGTTTAGATCAGATGCCTAAATCTCTACTGTATTATCGGCAGCAGATGCAGTGGCTTGGCGGTATGGGTATCATCGTGCTCGCCGTGGCTATTCTACCGATGCTGGGCGTGGGTGGTATGCAGCTTTATAAAGCTGAGACGCTAGGGCCCATGAAAGACTCCAAGCTTACACCCCGCATTACGGAAACCGCCAAAGCTCTTTGGTATATTTATTTAACCTTAACTATTATTTGTGGCTTTTGTTATAGGCTCGCAGGTATGACTGTATTTGATGCGGTAGGCCATTCTTTTGCCACTATTGCTACAGGTGGCCTCTCAACTCATGATGCAAGTATTGGCTATTTTAATTCACCACTTATAGAAAGTATCTGCGTTATCTTTATGCTTATTTCCAGTGTAAACTTTGGCTTGCATTTCGCGGCGTGGCAAAACAAAGGATTAAAGCATTTTATTATGGATGCAGAAGTCAGAGTGTTCTCCTTTGCTTTCCTTGGCATTACGGCCATTGTTGGTTTTACTCTTTGGCTGAGTTCAACTTATACCGATCCCATCCTTGCTGCTCGATTTAGTTTATTTCAAACTGCTTCAATTGTGACATCTACAGGCTATGGCACGGTTGATTTTTCTCTTTGGCCAAGTCTTGCCGTTAGTTTATTATTCTTTGGCGGTTTGATGGGCGGGTGCGCCGGCTCTACTGCTGGTGGTTTAAAAGTTATTCGTGTATGGCTAATGATGAAATTAAGTCACAGAGAAATCAAAAAATTGATGCATCCAGCTGCTGTTGTCACCACTAAAATTGGTCGAAAAGCTGTGTCGGATCGAGTCATTGAGGCAGTATCAGGTTATATCGGTGCCTATGTTGTGGTGTTTGCTCTTCTTGTTTTAGGTATTTTAGCGACAGGCGTAGATCTAGAAACAGGCTTTTCTGCAACAGCGTCCGCTTTAAATAATTTAGGTCCGGCCTTAGGGCAGGCTGCAGCCCATTATGGAGAGATGCCCACTGCCAGTAAATATATTCTTTGCCTTGGCATGTTGTTAGGCCGGCTGGAAATTTTTCCGATCTTAATCATCCTCACACCAGGCTTTTGGCGAAGTTAAAATGCCGGTGGCGATGCAGTAGAGAGTCTAGGTGTATTAAAACCATTCGTCTGGCCATTCACCGAACCATTTAATTGGCTATTCACGGAACTGGCACCACCAGCATTAACCCGAACATCTATTTGTGCCCGATACTCTTGATTGGCAGCATCTGTGCCAATAAAAAAGAATGAAAAAATACCATCTTCAGTCACAGCCGGGGCGATAAATGAGGCTTGATACTGGGTGAGGCCGTTGGCATTATTTGCTGCACCAAAAGTTAAAGCTACATCGAATGGGTTTTGTGTGCTCTGTTCCCAACGTGTGGCTTGTATAGTAGCACCAGGTAAGCCAGTGAGAATAACTTCTTGTCCTTGAACTACTGTGCCAGCGGAAGCACTAGCGGAGATAGTGCTGGTCTCTGTGGAGGGGCTTGCCACTGGCGCCCGGGCATTGATAGATGCCAATAAATGAGCCCTAGCGTCAGCCGCTGATACTAGCGCTGCCGCTGGTTGATTTTTCGCAGTTCGTACAAAATCTAAAACTTGGGTAGACGCTATAAAACTTGCAGTTGTTTGTTCAAAATTAAGCGAGCTTGGCGCAGTAGTATGGGCCAATGCCGGTATGCTTATGCCATTATCAGTATTGCTGTCTACATCTAAGGACTGCAACAAGATGGCTTTATTAATAACGCTTGGACTATCAATGGAGCCATTTAATTCTAGATTAATAGGCGTCAAAAAACTCTCAGTTGGGCTTGAACCTAAAGACAATCCACCAATAAAAAACTCAATGCTCTCATTGCGGCGGTAATTATACTCGCCACCAATCCCAGTAAAACCTTCTACAGAGTGACTTCTATACCCAAGATTATCCACCGCACTATCAACAAATACACCAGTTTTAATTTTACGATCACCACAGCCCGCCACAAAAATGGCCAGTGTTAAAGCGCACACACCGGCTTTCATGGGCATGGACAATCGCGCGGCTTGTTGATTGTATAGGTTAGACGATTGATCAAAAATCATGAGAACACACTCTTTAGAAAATGAAAGTGACCATACCCAAAATTCAAAACACTTTAGGCATAGTTGCAATTGCACACAGTCTACTGCAATTTTCCCGGCATGTCTTAGTGTTATTTCAGCCCAGCTCCATCCGTATCTGTCTTGATTACTTTCAATTCTCAATTCCCAGCTGCTGCCTCAAAACTGCCAATGCTTTTACATCATCTGGTGCGCGCATTTGAGGTGGGGTAAAGGGTGTGGGTTCATTAGCCCAGGCGGCCCAGCCAAAATCAAATAAATAGGGTGTGGCTTGATGAATGATGATGTTTTTTGCCCAAAGGTCACGGTGGTAAATATGCTGTTGATGCAAATACTCAACCATAGCTTTAATGTTTAAAAAGCAGTGTAACCGCGCTTGATGATTTGGTAAAAATTGCGCTAATTGATGATGGGCATCGTGCAAAAGCACACCTGGTAGCCAGGGCGTGATTAAACCATAGTGTTGATTGACCATGCCGTGCCATACAAGCCTTGCAATTTGGGGGTGATCAATGACAGCGAGAAACTCGTGTTCTCTATAGAGAAATTTGGCGGCTTGCTGGCTTTTGGCTTTGCTCAGTTTGAGCGCATAGTCTTGACCAAGATGATGAAACTTCCAGACTAAGGATTGCATTTGAGAGCCATTTTTACTGTGAAACGGCTGTGTTTTAAGTAGCTCTGGTAACAGCTTTTGCAGCTGCACCTCGGTGAGCTCAGCCGCCACGCTTGATTGCGGTTTTATCATCGTTTTTGGGTTTTGAAAATATAGCGTTTTAGTCCTAGCTCTTGCATAGGCGCAACGACCGGGCCAAGACAAGTCACCTGCTTGTGGCTGCCTTTGTTGAGCAGGGCGTGTATAGCTTCGACGTTTGGCAGCTGGGGCAGTTTCATTTTACCTTCCATGCCCATCGACGTTTCAAAATACATCTCACCACACATATCCATGATTTGATACAGCAGCGCATTAGCCGTGTCATCACCATGGGCGTACACCAACCATTGATAGGTTGACAAGAAAAAACAGACGTCAAACTGACCAAGTGATGTTAAGAGGTCGCTGGAAATGCCACCCTCAAGAAAGTCAATATTAAGTTCATACAGTTCGCTGATGTCCTGTGCGATTGACGCCGTCAGTGGGTCTTTCTCAACGCCAGTGCAATCGTAGCCTAGCTCGTGCATGCGGTAGCAATTATAACCAGTGTGACAACCCAAATCTAAAAAGCGTGCTGGTGGTTGTTGCACCAGGGCTTTTTCGATCATGGTAAAGCGTTCGGTACAAGCCTCACGCTGAAATGGAATATCACTAAAAGCCGCGAAGGGGATAGGATTATACACATGGCCAACTTTACTGGCATTGCCTGGTTGATAAACGGCGCCCATTTTACGAATCTTCTCTTTTATTTGGTCAATATTAATTTGGGTCATAGCAGGTTCCTCGGTGCTAGTCTTTCAATGTGTTGAATGGTGGTATGCCATTGATTGCCAATAGTGCTTAAACTATAGTGTTGCTGAATAAAATCCTGGCCTAGGCATACTTGCTTTTTAAGTGTAGTCCAAGGGGTTTGCAACAATTGTTCCAAGGCGGCATTGATATCCATATTTAAAAAAGCATAAGGCGCAAATGGCTCATAGCTTGGAATTGGGGTGGCAATAACTGGTGTGCCGAACCAGAGGCTGGTCATTAAGCGATTAGCAGTCTTAGCAAGCCCTATTGGATCTGTATTGCAGGGGATTACAGCTGCGTGAGCATGTTGAATAGCAATCTGTTGCTTATAAAGAGACCAAGGCAGCAGTTCAATCTGCAATTTTGGGTCTCGCTGCAATGTTCGCAGCGCCTGATGAGTGGCCTTATCAAAACCAGAGACTATGGACATATGAATATAGCGATGCTGTTTGGCTGTTAAAAATGGCACAAGTGGTTGCAAATTACCAGCTGTGCCAAACCAAACCAGTTTTACCGGTTGGTCTGGCGTAGTGCCTAACTCGCTATTGATGAGGGTTTGAGGTGGTGATTGCTGGCCTTCATGAGGATCAGTAATGCAGTAGACATCTGTAGGACTTACCGATGCTACATGTTGCTGCAGCTTGTGTTGTAAAGTAGGGCTCGAGGCAACCCAAAATAGAGGTGCACTTAAAAAAGGCGCGTAGGTTTTTTGATGGTGAGCCATTAAAAAAATATCATCACACACATCCATGATTATTGTATGACCCTGTTGAGCCAGTTCTAGGAGCATGTGTGTTAGATCTTTATCCATAAGGTTGGCAAACAGCTTGCCAACAACTATGACTTTTGGTTGTATCTTCGCGATATAGTGCCGAAGTTGGTGTGTATTGTCATAGGTGTGAAGTTGAACATTGATTGGTGTTTTTTCAAGCTGCCAGTGGTGTACGATTTCGAGGCAGCGTAGCCGAACACTGGCAATTGAAGAGGAGACGCCAGCGGGGGTCTGTGTGATCTGACTTATCAGCCAAAGGATTGGCAGGGACGCTGTCATGACAAGTCCTCTTAAGCTTTACATTATTGAAATAGCTCACAAATGTCGTGTTGAATGAGTAGCTGTTCAATGTCCACAATTAAGTTTTGTTGAGCCGCGACTTGAGCCGCATGCCCTATAATTATAGACCACAAGCTCTCTTCAATGCTTGCAGGGTCTAGCCCAGGTACTGTGCGGGTTTGGGTACCGGGTGCAATATTCAATATGGCGTCAATAAAATGCTCATGGGCTTTATAGGTGGAGCCATAATGCCCTGTTTGTGCAATGGCGGCACCATAGGCTGGAATAGACTTGGACGAGACCTCGTCTTCATGCTGCAAAATCTCAAGCGAACATTGGGTCGGCTCAGATAATATTGGATTAAATTCCTCTGTGGTTTTTATTCGGGCTTTATCGCCGCAAATAATAAGCTCTTCATAAAAAGATGGCGAAAACATGCACAGTGAAAGACTACCAATAATCTTGTTGTCGAATTCAATAGTCACTTGCGCTGAATCCACGATGTCTGATTGAGCAGGCGTATTGAAATTTAAAAAGTTAGTGGCTTGCTGGGCAAAGCAACTCACTCTAACAGGGCGTGCTTTGGCTATAAGATGCATTAAATTAAAATAATGACAGCATTTTTCAATTAAAGTGCCGCCGGAGAACTGGGCATATTTATTCCACTGTTGCACCTTATCGAGAAAGGGTGGCCGGTGTTCCACCATTTGTATTTGATGAGCCTTGCCAAGTGTGCCACCGGCAATAGCTTTTAAAGCCTGGACGTACTGGGGTTTGAACCTATACTGCAAACCAATATGCACAGGTGCCCCATAGGTTTTAGCTAAACGATACAACGCAATAGCTTGCTCTAAAGTGTGTGCCATAGGTTTTTCAAGATAAATAGGTTTATTGCTGGCCATGACGATCTTAAAAATATCGAGATGAGTAAAGTTCGGCGTGCAAATGAAAAAACCATCAATACTTGCATCTTGCACTAACAGTTCTAGTGACTTCACCAAAGTCGGTTGAATGCTCAGTCGAGTGAGACAATAGTCAAGGGCATAGCTTGCGATTTCTGGGTTTGAGTCGTAAATGGCCACAACTTCTGCACGTTCTTCTAATGCGGCAACTCGCAGATGCTCAAGCCCGATAGTGCCTAAACCAATAATCGCAACTTTCACGCTAGCAGGCGACTTTTGCAAAAGCCAGCGGTCTTGGTGCGGTAAAAAATCAAAGTCCGGATTATTTTCAAAACTGCGAAGCCGGATTTCAGAGCGCTTCATGATGTATCCTTGTTTTATTTTTTTATACGCTTTGGGTATATTCAATTTGCGTTCGGTTTAATACCAATTGGAGATAAGCACACCGAAGCCTATTCGAGTAATTTCTTCGTTATAGTCGATCAAGCTATCACCATAGCCATGAAAAAGCTGCACAAAAGGTTGCAATTGATGTTTGGTTGGAAATATCCAATCAAATGCAATAGCGCCTCGATTATCATGCTTATGAAGATTATTACGCAGCGTTACCGCCACTTCATTGCGATGATTTTTAAGCACTGCGCGAAATTCAAAGTGCCCCATGTAGTCGGTGATGTCTGGATTATCGTCACCTTTGACGCTATCAAATGCTTCTTTTTCGTCTTCTGGCAATCTATACCATGGTTTAAATTGAAAAACCCAATTACCACTTTCCCATTCAAAGCTTGCCACAACTCGATTCCAGCTTCTTGAGTAAGGAATGTTCTGGCCGTTTGATTGATGGGATAATCCAATTCTAGCGTTTAAAAAATCAATGTTTAAGGGTTTAATACGAAACGGGAAGTCAAAGAAAACTTCTGGCTCATAATTGGTTTCACGAAAAGGAGAGGATGAAGCATTAGTGTACACTTGCCACCATGATTGCGCAGTAAAACCAAAATAAACCTTACTGTTGTATTTCGGGAAAACATCAAACAAAGCGGCTTTAAAACTAAATTGAAACTCTGCTTCAACGTTGCGTTGTTCAGGATCAGCCGGAGCAGGTCCCGCTGACGGTGAAAAGTTATTGTAATTTGATCTGGATTTATAAGACACAGGAATAAAATAATTGAGGTTATGAGCTAGGATACCTCGATCATTGGCTAGTAGAGCTGCTTCTTTTAATACCCTTTGTTCAATGAGGGAATTTTGAGAGTCACTTTCAGGTGAGGCGCCGGTGATCAGTTCCTCATCACTATTGACGGCTTGAAAGAATAATTCTGAAACTGTAGGCTCGGCTTTTATTGGAGTATCTTCTTCTGCCCGCACCAAGGTCGAAAGAGACAATAGTATTAAGGCGAGTAAAAGCCTAACCCTGGAAATAGACGAAAGAATCATATTTTAAGCTCCGGTAAATACTTCATAAAGCATCTTGAGAGAAACGCCAAATAGAAAAACAGTGAATATACTTTTTAGTTTGAGTGTAGGTAGGCGGTGGGTAAGCCTAGCACCTAAAGGTGCGAAAGCCACGCTGGTTATTATAATACTTAAAAAAGACGGCCAGTGAATATATCCAGTTGCCATTGGTAGCTGGTTTGGTGTTTGAAAACCAATATAGGCAAAGCCAATGGCACCAAAGCAAGCAATAATTGGCCCTATCGCTGCGGCTGTGCCTATAGCTCTGCCCAAAGGTATATTGCAAATTGTCATATATAATACGTTCTGCACGCCGCCGCCAACACCCATCAGCGCAGCTAAGGCAGCATTAGCGCCAGCTATTAAGCCTCGCCATGGTTGGTGTGGTAAATTTGAAAATAGCGCAAGGGAGCTGCGTCGGAATAACATATACAAACCAAAAGCAATTTGCAACGAAGCAAACACAATTTTTAAAGCCTGTGTTGTCATTAATGTGGCGAAAAATGTGCCCACTGCCACGCCCAGTATTATACCTGGTGTAAATTGCTTAACTAACATCAAATCCACCGCGCCTTGTTGATGATGGCTACGAGCAGAGGCAGTGCCTGTAAATATAATGGTCAGCAGTGATGTTCCAATCGCAGTATGCATGGCAACATCGTGATAACCAAAACTTGAAAAAATATAATATAGACCTGGCACCAAAACAGCACCGCCACCAATGCCAAGCAACCCAGCAAGAAAACCTGCTAGGCCGCCGAGTAAGCAGAGGATAATACCGGCAAAAATAAGTTCGGTTGTTAGCACCCGCCTGAGATTCGCTTAATAGTCGAATGGGTTTTATGGGCGCGTTTCGCTATTGTGGAGGGTAGATGATCGATAGCCAAATTAATGCAATTATCAATTTGGCTGCGCATTTTTTTTATTGGTCGCAAGGTGTTTGTCACTTTTAAATCAAATCGCATTATTTCGCCTTCAATTCTTTGACGCTGCACCCAAGCCTGGCCAATAAGTGAGTGACGATTAATATTGTTTTTAACGCCAATCTTTGCAAGAGTGCCACCAAAACCATCAACACGAGTCAGCACTTGTTGAAATAGAGCTTGTTGCTGATGTTTAATCATGGCTGGAATTTTCATTATGTATCATCCTTTGATATGTAGTCGCTAACGCGAAATAGCGGCGCTTAGCTGTTACAAAAATAAGTGTTACTGAGCGGCTGTAAGCCAATTCTCTCTATAGAAAACCAGTTCGGCAATTGATTCTTTAATGTCATCAAGAGCGAGGTGGGTATTATTTTTAATGAATTGACCTTGTAAATCTGTGCACCAGCGATTGGCGAGTTCCTTAATGGTGCTGACATCAATGTGTCGATAGTGAAAGAATGCTTCAAGTAAAGGCATGTGCTTGGCTAAAAAACGACGATCCTGACAAATAGAATTACCACACATGGGTGATGCACCACTCGGTACCCATTGCGCTAAAAACTCTAAAGTTTGCTGCTCAGCTACTTGCGCTGTGATGGTGCTTTGTTGAACACGAGCAGTTAACCCTGATTGGCCATGTTGCCGCGTATTCCAGTCATCCATACCGTCCAAAAGTGTGTTAGTTTGATGCACAGCCATGACCGGCCCTTGGGCTAAAATCTCCAAATTTGAATTAGTCACAATCGTGGCAATTTCAATAATTACATCGGTGGTAGGCTCTAAGCCTGTCATTTCAAGATCAATCCAAATAAGATTTTGTTTATTTACAGTCATGTTTGATTCCGTTGTTCACTAAAGTTTGAGCATTATCTCTTAAACAGTTTGATATTCTTAATTATATCCACTGAATATGGGGCACGCTTTGTGTATAACTTAGAGTAGACAAATTTAATCTGTCGTGCATTCGCATTACTCTGACTTTTAAAGACTTTAACATATTTAATCTCGATACCGGCGCGTAGCATGGTGTAGAGTACAAGCTTAATGTCATTGTGTCGTACAAGATGACCAAACATAAGTGCATTCACTTCTGGTTTGGCTCGAACTGAGTTTAAGTGAGTAGCGTCTGCCTCATCTATCTCATCTATCTCACCTTTTTTAAGTGTCTCATCGCCAGTCTCATTTTGCTCATCTATATCAGCGTTAGTGTCTTTCTCGGTTTGTTCATCTGTTTCCGATGTAGTGTCAATATATTGGTCTTGACTTTGATTGGCGCTGACCACAAACCCCATCTCTTCTAATGAAAACGCTAGAAGCATTTTGTCGACGGCGTTTGGTAAATTTACAATTATGGCTGGGTTTTGTGCTTGTGGCATATTATCAAACAATTCTTGCCGAACGTCATTTGCTTCTAAAGCCTGCTGAATTTGCGGGTTAGCTGAAGACCAACCTAAATCTGCAAGGCTTGCGAGCTTATCTCGTTCTCGTTGCGCCTTGACGTTCATAGTGGCAAGCAGGGTGTTCATGCGTGCAATCTGACCTGTTTTCCAGTCTTCAGTTTGAACTACTTGTGCTTGGAGTTTTTGGGTTTGCATCACTTGCATATACACTGTAAGTTCATTACCAGCAAGAAATATAAGAAGCACTATAGTGCCACCGATTAATAAGAGTTTGCCTTTGGATTCATTGATTGTGATGAAAAAAGCACCAATGGCGATCAGCACGAAAAAGACTGGAAAGATAAAAAGCAAAGCGGTCATAGTCATCCTTGACGTGTAAATTAAGAGTCACTGTTTTTTTGCAGTATACTCAATTTTCAGTGTCCTGGCGTGAAGCGCCCATCAGCCTAATATGGAGTTTACGTTGAGTTCTCGAAAAAAATCCGGATCAAGAGTATTTTCTCTCGCTAAAATGTCTTTTAATGTTGCCGCAGATATCGCAACTCATAAGGCTAAAAGCTTTCTAAGCGGCAAAGATGACCCAGTAAGCAAAAGCCAATTGAACCATCGAATTGGCCAGGAAGTCGCCCGAACCTTAAGTGAAATGAAAGGTCCACTGATGAAAGTGGGTCAAATTTTTGCACAAGTGAAGGACGTATTACCACCAGAAATTTCCACAGCCTTGGGCCAGCTTAGACAATATGCGAAACCTGTGCCAATTGAAGTCATTCGCGAACAAATACAGCAAAGTTTTGGCGAAGTGCCAGAGGTACTCTTTGCTACCTTTGAAGAAACACCCTATCGTGCGGCCTCCTTGGGGCAGGTGCATCGAGCTACTTTGCACACTGGCGAGCAAATGGTGGTTAAGGTGCAATATCCCAATGTTGCGCAAGATTGTGATGCGGATTTAAAACATTTGCGTAACCTATTCCGCTTACTGCCGCTTATTGGCGTTGATAACAAGTCTTTAGACTTGATTTTTGTTGAAATAGAAGAAGTTATTCGACGAGAGCTAGATTATAACGCTGAAGCCGATGCCATGGCGGAGTTTCATGATTTTTTTCAAGCAACTGATCGAGTTATTGTGCCTAAACCATATCGAGCGCTAAGCTCCAAGACAGTGATCACTATGACGTTTGAGCAAGGCACGTCATTAGATTCTGTGCATACCGTGCGGGCCCAGGGCCGAGGTGACCCAGAATTTATTAAAATATTGAGTGAGAATCTTTTATTTTGCTTAGCAGAGCAAATTTTTGTCTTACGAAAGATTCATGTTGATCCTCATGCTGGTAATTTTGCGGTAAAGCCAGATGGTAGTTTAGTCATGTTTGATTTTGGTGCAGTTAAGGAACTTACCGATGATGCGGTCGAGATGTTTAAGGATTTGGTCGCCGTGATGTTTCGACGTGACATTGTAGAGCTTGAACGCTTACTCCACGAAAAGGGTATTCGAAAAGAGGGGTCACCAGCCCTCGATGAGACGTTTTACGACCAATGGTTTGATTTGTTCAACCCGCCTTTTTTAGCAAAAACATTTGATTTTACCAACACTAACTTGCATAAAGATGCCTTAAATTTAGTCAAAACTAATTGGAAGAAGCATCAGGCTTATTTTAGACCAAGTCGCGATACCTTATTGCTTGATCGTCTAATCGTCGGCCATTATTGGAATTTTGTTCATTTGGCGGTTGAAATATCGTTGCGAGACCAGCTTAAAAGCTATGTTTCTTTTCCTAAAGCTGATGTAGCTTAACGCTATTTCGGATTGCTTGGGGGCAAGGTAAATAATCGGGCTATACTTTTAAGGCGAGCTTGCGCAACTCATTGTTGTGACGAAAAATAGGAGGCCAAAATGCGGTTTGATCCTCAAGCCCATCAAAGAGGCATGCATAGTTTAGCTGAACAACCGGATCATCAGATTTTGGCCAGAGCTAGGCTTAAAGGCATGTTAATTCATCCCTCATCATTAGAAGCTACGCTTGACCCATCATCGTCTATAGCTATAAAGCAAGCCTTTTATACTGCTGAGAGTAGTGCGCATGTTCGCTAGAATAATGTGGTTCGTTATTTGAGTGAAAAGCACCTTGAAACGAAAGTGGATTTTTAAATAAAAGCAAAAAAGCAGTTCCATTTTTCAAATCAAGGTGTTATAGTTTCCCCTGCGCGCCTGTGGCGGAATTGGTAGACGCGCTGGATTTAGGTTCCAGTGTTGAAAGGCGTGGGGGTTCAAGTCCCTCCAGGCGCACCAAGTTTTTTTTAAGCTTGTACAGTGTAAAATCATAAAAATTTGCTGAAAATTTGTGTTTTCGGCATTTTTTTTAGCTTAATTTTGTTCTTTTCTAATTTAGAATTAGCTTTATCCTCGTCTTTTGTTATTTATGCGTATTCTGAGCTTTTACCACCCCTTTTTAAAAGTCGCTTTCGAAGGACTTTTGCTTTAGAATGTGCGCCAAACCATTATTTCCTTCAATTTCGCACCGGTAAGTGATCATTTGCTAGTCCAGTGAGATCACTTTTTTTATTTATCGAAAGGGGGTCTATATGTTGCGAATCCACGAAGAAGCGCTCACATTTGATGACGTGTTACTTATTCCGGCTATGTCAGAAGTGCTACCAAATGACGTGTGCCTAAAATCTAAATTAACCCGAGATATCGATTTAAACGTGCCTTTTTTATCTGCGTCCATGGACACAGTGACAGAATATAGACTGGCGATTGCGATGGCGCAAGAGGGCGGCGTTGGTATTTTGCATAAAAATATGCCACCAGAAGAGCAAGCTCGACAAGTGCGCCTGGTCAAGAAGTTTGAAAGCGGTGTCGTGAAAGACCCTATTACCATTCGGCCTAATCAATCTATAAGGGATCTACTTGAGCTCACGCAAATGCACAAGATTTCTGGTGTACCAGTAGTCGATGGCGCGGACTTAGTCGGTATTGTAACGAGTCGAGATCTACGTTTTGAAACTAGGCTAGATGCACCTGTCTCTAAAATTATGACGGTGAAAGACAAACTTGTCACCGTTAAAGAAGGTGATGACTTTTCTAGAATAAAGCACTTACTGCATAAGCATCGCATTGAAAAAATATTAGTGGTGAACGACGCCTTCCAATTGAAAGGCATGATCACAATGAAAGATATTCAAAAAGCTGAGGCCTACCCTTTCGCATGCAAAGACGAGCTTGGTCGATTGCGAGTCGGTGCGGCCATAGGTGTTGGCGCTGATTCACAGGTGCGACTAGAAGCTTTAGTTGAAGAAGGTGTGGACGTGGTCATTCTAGATACGGCCCATGGTCATTCGCTTGGCGTACTTAATCGCTTACGTGATATAAAAAAGCGTTTTCCAAAGTTACAAGTGATTGCTGGTAACGTGGCTACTGCGGAGGGTGCTAAAGCATTGGCTGATGCTGGTGCAGATGGCGTTAAAGTGGGGATTGGTCCTGGTAGTATTTGCACCACACGCATTGTGGCTGGTATTGGTGTGCCACAATTAACAGCAGTGGCAAATGCTGTAGCTGGCTTGAAGGGCACGGGTATTCCTGTTATTGCAGACGGTGGTATACGCTTTTCTGGTGACTGTGCCAAAGCAATTGCGGCTGGTGCTTCTGCCATCATGGTTGGTAGTTTATTTGCGGGGACCGAAGAGTCGCCAGGTGAAGTGGAGTTATATCAAGGTCGATATTACAAAGCTTATCGAGGCATGGGTTCTATCGGCGCTATGTCTCAATCCCACGGTTCAAGCGACCGATATTTTCAAGATGGTACGGCAGGAGCTGGCAAATTAGTGCCCGAAGGGATTGAAGGTCGAGTGCCGTATAAGGGCCCGATTTCGGCAATTGTCTATCAACTTGTTGGTGGCATACGAGCTGGTATGGGATACACAGGATCGGCAGATATAGAACAAATGCAAACTAAAACTCAATTTGTCCGCATCTCTAACGCTGGTATTCGGGAAAGTCATGTGCATGATGTGTCAATTACAAAAGAAGCGCCAAATTATCGGTCTTAACGCTGATATTATGCGCAACTCAACGCTTGTATAGAGGGTAAAGCTTGTGGTCAATGTTCATGAAGCGCCAATTGTTATTGTTGATTTTGGAAGCCAGTATACCCAGTTAATTGCTCGTCGAATTCGTGAGCTTGGGGTGTACTGTGAAATTCATCCGAATACTATGACTTTGCAAGCGGTTGAAGCCTTTAACCCAGCAGGTATCATTTTATCTGGCAGCCCAGAAAGTACTTTGGACGAGAATGGGCCAGCTTTACCTGATTGGATTTTTACGCTCAATAAACCTGTGCTTGGTATTTGCTATGGTATGCAAGCCATGGCACGAGCTTTTGGTGGTGCTATTGCTGCCGGTAATCATCGAGAGTTTGGCGCTGCCATAATGCATGTTGAGCAAGCGAATCCGTTATTTAATTTTCATTTTGATAATGTACTTGTAGACAATTTAAACGTCTGGATGAGTCATGGCGATCGAGTTGAAGTCTTGCCAGATGATTTTGTATGTATTGGCAGTAGTCAAAACGCGCCTATCGCCGCCATGATGCACAGGTCCAAGCCACTCTACGGATTGCAGTTTCATCCAGAAGTCACTCATTCTGAGTTTGGCTTGGAGATTCTAATTCAGTTTACCCAGCGTATTTGTCAATGCCAACAAAGCTGGTTGCCGTCCAACATTGTTGACGATGCTATTCGGACCGTTCGAGAGACTGTAGGCACGGATCGAGTGCTACTTGGATTGTCCGGGGGTGTGGATTCATCAGTGGTTGCGGCTTTATTGCACCAAGCAATAGGCGACCAACTCACTTGTGTATTTGTCGATAATGGTTTACTTCGTTTGGGCGAAGCAGAGCAAGTCATGGCTACTTTTGCCCAGAATATGGGTGTAAAAGTCATTTGTAGTGATGCTCGGGAGCAGTTCTACAGCGCGCTTGCGGGTGAAGCTGACCCAGAAAAGAAACGTAAAATTATTGGCCGCGTATTTATTGAAGTGTTTGATGCCGAGTCAACCAAGATTGGTCAGGTGCAGTGGTTAGCTCAGGGCACTATCTATCCAGATGTTATAGAGTCTGCTGGTATTAAAAATGGCAAGGCCCATATTATTAAATCTCATCACAATGTTGGCGGCTTGCCCGATCACATGAATCTAAAGCTACTGGAGCCACTGCGCGAACTTTTTAAAGACGAGGTGCGCAAGCTTGGCCTTGAACTTGGTCTCCCTGAAGCGATGGTATATCGGCATCCATTTCCAGGACCTGGGTTGGGAGTGCGTATTCTTGGCGAAGTTAAGCCTGAGTATGCCGACATTTTACGTCAAGCGGATAAAATTTTTATAGATGAACTTGTAGAGAAAGATTTTTATCATCGAGTGAGTCAAGCATTTGTGGTCTTTTTACCGGTGAAATCTGTGGGCGTTGTAGGTGATGCTCGACAATACGAATATGTGGTCAGTTTGCGAGCTGTTGAAACTATTGATTTCATGACAGCCAAGTGTTCTGCTTTACCTTTTGATTTTTTACAGCATGTAGCCAATCGAATAACCAATGAAGTGCGTGGTATTTCGCGAGTGACTTATGATCTTTCATCGAAGCCGCCATCCACTATCGAGTGGGAATAAACGTCGATTATGGCAAATCTATTTGAGGTTGAGCCACACAGTGATGATCAGTACTGGATGGCCATAGCGTTACAGCAAGCGCAAATGGCGGCTAACCTCGGCGAGGTACCGGTTGGCGCTGTTGTCGTCGTTAAAGGTAAGCTTGTGGCTGTAGCCTATAACTCGTCTATTCAATCTCACGATCCAACTGCTCATGCTGAAGTCAATGTAATTCGCAAAGCATGCCAAGCCTTAGAGAATTATCGTCTAATCAATGCTTGTCTTTATGTCACGCTTGAGCCTTGCACAATGTGTCTGGGAGCGCTGATCCACAGTCGAGTGACAAGGGTGGTGTTCGGTGCCAGCGAACCCAAGGCTGGTGCGATTGTGAGCGCGGCAAAAACAGATTGTCAGTCAATGAACCACAGTTTAAGCTGGACTCAAGGCATCTTAGCCGCAAACTCGAAAACGATGGTCCAGTCCTTTTTTAAACAGCAGCGTTATCAAGCCGCAGGCTTTAAAAAATTATGTCAGAGTTTGAAAGCAAAAGCCATAAAGCTGACCACCGCGGAATCTTGCACCGGTGGTTTAATTGCCAGTCGGCTTACGTCTGAGTCTGGGAGTTCAGCTTGGTTTGATCAAGGCTGGGTGACCTATTCCGCCGACGCTAAGCATAGCCACTTAGGTGTGCCAAAAACTCTATTGCAGGACACTATGGTGTCAGCCGATGTTGCACGGGCAATGGCCATTGGTGCCTTGCAAGCGTCAATGGCTCACATGAGTATTTCGGTTACTGGTATTGCTGGGCCCAATGGCGGTGTTGCGGCAACGCCCGTTGGCTGTTGTTGGTTCGGGTTTGCCTGGCAAGGGTGCTTAGATTCTGAAATGGTAAGTCAAGCAGTTTTAGCTTTTGATGCAGTTGCTGGCGAGTCTATAATAATAGAATCCTCTAATTGCGTTGTGCGTTGCGATTTTGTAGGTAACCGGCAGCAAATTCGAGAGGCTGCGGTGATCTTTGCTCTAGGTGTTATTAGTCATATTATCGAGCCTTTTAAAAAAAATTCTAAGCGGCTATAAATTGAGCGTTAGTTCACGCTTTTGCTGCTTGGATTGAGCTAAACTCTTGTATAAATTCCTTTATAAACTCGTATACACATGTTCATTGGAGGACATAAATGGATCAGCAAAAACAAAAAGCGCTAGATGCGGCCTTAGTGCAAATTGAGCGTCAGTTTGGTAAAGGTTCAGTGATGCGTTTGGGCGATAAGCAAGTGAAGATGCCTGCGTTATCAACTGGATCATTATCGCTCGATATTGCACTTGGTATTGGTGGCTTACCTAAAGGCCGTATTATTGAAATTTACGGACCAGAGTCAAGTGGTAAAACTACGCTTACTTTAGAGGCTATTGCTCAATGCCAAAAAGAGGGTGGTACAGCTGCTTTTATCGATGCAGAGCATGCTTTAGATCCAGTGTATGCTAAAAATTTAGGCGTCAATATGGATAATCTTATTGTGTCTCAGCCAGATACTGGTGAGCAAGCACTTGAGATTACCGATATGCTGGTTCGTTCAAATGCAGTGGATTTACTCGTTATCGACTCGGTTGCCGCGCTAACGCCAAGAGCTGAAATTGAAGGCGATATGGGCGACTCACATATGGGCTTACAAGCAAGGTTAATGTCGCAAGCATTGCGTAAAATTACTGGGAACATTAAACGCTCTAATTGTATTGTTATTTTTATTAACCAAATCCGAATGAAAATTGGGGTTATGTTTGGTAGTCCTGAGACGACAACTGGTGGTAACGCGTTAAAGTTCTATGCTTCTGTGCGTTTAGACATTCGTCGAACTGGCGCCGTTAAACAAGGCGATGAAGTCATTGGCAACGAAACGCGAGTTAAAGTGGTTAAAAATAAAGTGGCGCCGCCATTTCGTCAAGCCGAATTTCAAATTATGTATGGTAAAGGTATTTATCGACTAGGCGAAATTCTCGACCTTGGGGTGCAGCACGGTATTGTGGATAAATCTGGCGCTTGGTATGCTTATCAGGGCAATAAAATAGGCCAGGGTAAAGCCAACTCTGCAATTTATCTAGGTGAAAATCCGGTAATGGCTGATGAAATTGAAAAGCTTATTCGTGATAAGTTTTTGACATTTGATGAATCTACTGAAGCGGTAAAACCAGAAGAACTAGCTGCTGAAGTAGACACAGTTGAGTAACTTTTGTGAAACACGTCAAGTCTTTGCAAAAGAAAAAAATGCAGCCTATGGATTATGGGCTGTTTTTACTGAGCCGAAGAGATTATGCCGAAGCTGAATTACGCTCTAAAATGGTGGTGCATTACCGACAACACCCTGAGTTACTCAACCAATGCGAGCAGGTTATTGCTCGTTTATTTGAACTTGAGTACTTAGATGATGAGCGTTACGCCCAAAGTGTTGCTCGTCGTGAAGCCCAACGTTTACGGGGTCCTTTAAAAGTTAAATGGACTTTAGAGCGTGCTAATATAACGCCTCTCGTTATTGAGCAAGTGCTTGCTGAGTTTAACTGGCGCCAAATATGTGAAGACGCTTTGCAAAGTAAGGCTCATGCTTATATCGACCAATCATCCAAAGCCTTTCGCTTCCTTGCAAGCAGGGGCTTTTCAATTGAGCATATTCAGGCTAGTCTAGACGCTGTTTATGCCTGATTTTGCTGCTTATTCCTTTTACATTCTTACTTTATTGACGAGCTATTTATGATGAAAAGTGCTGATATACGCAAAGCTTTCCTTGACTTTTTCGAGAAAAAGGGCCACCAGGTTGTGCCTTCGAGTAGTCTTATTCCAGGTAATGATCCAACATTGCTGTTTACTAATGCAGGCATGGTGCAGTTTAAGGATGTCTTTGCTGGTTTAGAGAAAAAATCGTATACCACTGCCACCTCTTGTCAACGTTGTGTGCGAGCCGGTGGTAAGCATAATGATTTAGAAAACGTCGGCTATACAGCAAGACACCATGTATTTTTTGAAATGCTAGGTAACTTTAGTTTTGGCGATTATTTTAAAGCGCAAGCCATCGCTTATGCATGGGAATTTATTACAGAAGTTTTAATGCTGCCGAAAGAGAAGCTTTGGGTCACGGTGCATGTCGATGATCAAGAAGCAAAAGATATTTGGGTGCAAGACATTGGCTTTGACCCGCAGCGAATTTCTAAACTGACAGATGATAATTTTTGGCAAGCCGGTGAAACAGGGCCTTGTGGTCCAAGTTCAGAAATTTTTTACGATCACGGTGAGAATATTTTTGGCGGGCCCCCTGGTTCAGCAGATGATGACGGCGATCGGTACATTGAAATTTGGAACTTGGTTTTTATGCAATTTGATCGGCAAGTTGATGGTAGTTTAGTGCCTTTACCTAAGCCATCTATTGACACAGGTATGGGTTTAGAGCGAATTTCTGCCATTATGCAAGGTGTGCATTCAAATTTTGAAATCGACTCAATAGCCAATATTATTCAAGCAGTTGCAAAAATTATTCAGTATGATCCTGCTGCTTTAAAAGATGCAAATATTGACGACGGTGAAAAATCCCTTCGAGTTATTGCTGATCATATTCGAGCTATCGCCTTTTTAATGGTGGAAGGTATAAGGCCTTCCAATGAAGGCCGAGGTTATGTTTTACGTCGAATTATGCGTCGAGCACTTCGCCATGGCTATAAAGTGGGTTCGAAACACGCTTTTCTCTCCCGGTGTTTGGAGCCTTTAATTCAAGAAATGGGCGATGTGTATCCAGCGCTTGTCCAGCAAAAAGCTGTACTAGTACAAGTCATTGACCACGAAGAAGCTCAGTTCCAACAAACTTTAGAACAGGGTATGAAGATTTTAATGGTTGCACTGGATAAAATAAAAAAGAGCGGCCATTCTGAGCTTAGTGGTGATACCGTATTCGAGCTCTATGACACATACGGTTTTCCAGCAGATTTGACGGCGGATATTGCTCGAGAGCATGGTTTTTCAGCGGACATGGCAAATTTTGAAATTGCGATGGAAAAGCAGCGAGTACGTTCGCGGGCTAATAGTGATTTTGAGCAAGATTTTATCGTCATGACTGACTTAGAAGGTAATACTAAATTTACCGGTTATGACACGATGAGTGATACTGCAACTATTTATCGATTAGCCCATGGCAGTCAAAGTGTTGACACTTTAAAACTACATGAGCAGG
>Ga0115546_1000624_pt1 | contig 23644 bp, 15 predicted proteins | sample COGITO_mtgs_1004_FD_87186 | JGI IMG/M metagenome (GOLD analysis project Ga0115546, IMG submission 87186) | Pelagic marine microbial communities from North Sea - COGITO_mtgs_100413 | ecosystem: Environmental > Aquatic > Marine > Epipelagic | place: Germany:Helgoland, sampling site Kabeltonne...
ACTCACACTCACACTCACGGCCACAGCCACGAGCATGCCCATGCACATCAAAAGGAAGCTGGACACAGCCATTCTGGTCATGGGCATACCCATGCTCCCTATCGACACATTGCTCATCCACATGGGCCTAGAACCATGATTGATGAAAATGTTTGCTGTTGCTTTATGGGACAGTTTCCTCAAGCTGTGGTGGATGAGGAACGTGCGCTTAGGTTAGCCTTAGGTAGGCCAGTGATTGATCAAATTCCTCAGTGTAAGGTGAAGTAATACTTTTGGTAGCGTTGCCTTGTGGGGACGCGTAAAGGAGCATTAGAACAAGTACCGTGTTTTGAATCGGCGCTGTACTATTTTATTAGTGCTGCTGGCCAGAGGGATAAAAAGATTGAGTTTAGGACACATCACAATCACCATAGGTCAGCCACTGATGGCCGATGTTAATGGGCGTTTAAACCTGCATCAGCGATAATTTATAAGGCAAAGCAGATGGTTTTACACTAACAGCATTTAAAGCTTAAAAACCTAGGTCATGCTGTTGCGATTTTTAAACCATAATGTATAATCACGCCTCTTCTTCGGGAGACGTTCACCCTACATGCCTTGGTGGTGGAATTGGTATACACACGAGACTTAAAATCTCGCGGCTTATGGCTATGCGGGTTCAAGTCCCGCCCAAGGCACCAAAATTCCTCAGGAACCCTCCTGAAACCCCCATGATACCTGCACTTCCATCAATTGTTCTTGTGGGGTGTGTACCATGGTTGTAAACCAATCTAGTTATCTTTTCCTTCGTAATAATACTTATTACTTCTCTTGTCGTGTCCCATTGGATATGAAAAGTCTCTATGGTTCTAGACGAATCGTTAAGAGCCTTAAAACACGATCTAAACGTGTTGCCTTGCGTGGCTCAACTCAAATTAGCTTCCAGCTTGAAACCTATTGGAATTCGAAAGGATGAATTTTGGCAGCTTAAGAATTGGGGACTAATGTTGTGAGTTGCATCTCAGCAGTGAAATTCAACAGGCCAAAATCGAAAGGGTATATTTTCTGTTTCTGGGATGTTTAAGTAGCGCAGTTACTAGAATAAGTAGCTGGCTAAATAGATCCGCCTTCGACCATGTAGTTATTAGCAGAGCACATGAATGCATCATCAGAAGCTAAAAAAATGACCATTCTAGCAACGTAAATAGGCTCAATTAAATCGGGTAAACATTGCCTTTGCCGCTGACTCTCAAGGGCCTCTGGTGTGGCCCATAAATCTTTCTGCCGGTCAGTCATGATCCATCCGGGAACGACGGTGTTGACCCGTATTCGGTGTTGTCCTAAATCTCTTGCCATCGTTCTTGTGAGTCCATGCACGGCAGCTTTAGACGTAGCGTAAGCGGGGAAACCGCCCCCTGTCTCATGCCAACTGTTAGAGCCCATATTGATGATAGAGCCGCCGCCTGCAGCGATCATGCCAGGAGCCACACATTGAATAGCAAAAAATTGATGCCTTAGATTAGTTTGTAAGCGCTCATCCCAGTATGCGGGTGTGACATCTTGCCAGTTATGACGATCATCATTGGCCGCATTATTCACCAGCACTGTCGCTGGTCCAAGGCGGGACGCTAACTTAGTCAGTGCCGCTTGCAGGGCTTCAATGTTGGTCAGGTCACAGATTTCATGGGTGATGTTAACCGCAGTATCAGACAAAGCTTGGCTATTAGACTCATGCAAATCTACAAAACCTACGTTTGCGCCTTGGGCGGCAAAGCCGCGCACTAATTCAAACCCAATACCCGATGCACCGCCGGTAATAAAAACTGTTTTACCCTTAAGACTTGGGTATGTGGCAAATGTTGCTTGATCCATTGGGTATCCCCTTTTTTGACTGGGCACTGATTATTATGGGTTTGGTTGATGTGGGTTTAAACGTTTTAAATAGTCTTAAATATGTATAAATCGTCTTAAATAATCTCAAACTAAGGCCATAGCGGCTTAATCCCAAACATGCAAAAGTGTTGACGCTGCAGCAGAGTAAGCCAACCTTGCCTAACCTAATCAAAGGCTTCGCTATGGGTTCTGATTTGGGCCTCAAAAACCGCACTGACAAAGTACCACACTTTTCCTTTTAGTGAATTAAAGGTGGCTAATGCGCGACTAGTTAAGCAGATAAAAACCAAGTAAATCAAGAATCAAGTAAAGCAAAAATCAACTGGTTATTATTTAAGGGCCACAACTAAAAAAATTTATCAGCTTACAGGGATTTAATTCATTTAGCATAGGGATTTGAGTAGTGATCAATTTGAGTCAACAACAGGCGTAAATGAAATTCCATTAGGTGGTAATCCCCCTGCATATGGCAACACAGCTGATAAAAAGCCTTGTTGTGGTCTTTCTCTTTTAAGTGAGCTAATTCATGCACTACTAGCATCCGCAGAAACGGTTCAGGCATTATTTTTAAGCGAGAGGATATGCGGATTTCATGTTTGGCTTTAGTTTTACTTCCTTGAACCCTAGACACAAAAGAGTGCAGCCCTAAGGCTTGGTGGCTCAAACTTATTTTGTCGTCAAAAAGGATTTTGGACAGAGGGTTAGACTTACGTAAATACTGGTTTTTGATCGACATGGTGTAATCATACAAAGCTTTGTCTGTTCTTACTTCATGAGCTTGAGGATAGCGTTTAAGTAGAAATTCTTTAAGCTTATTATCATTCAGTAAACCTGATACTTGATCCTGTATCGTGGGTTCATAACCTGAGAGGTAGTTGAGTGTATGCATAATTATTAGCTGGGATTTTTGTTCAAAAGTTGAAGTGGCTCTCGGGTCTAATCAATTCAGCTCCCACAAATAGCCAGTCAAACTAATTAACAATCTTTCTCATTAATTACTATTTTAAATTGTGTTTTAAATTTGCTTAAATCCTGAGCTACACAATCAACTATTTTTGACTCACTTTCAAGTAAAAACCATCTTTTGAGGATTATGCGACCCGTGCATTGACACTGTGTTAATGGAGTGTTGATAGAGTATTAATAGCGTATTAATGATGTGTTGATGGTTAACAATGAAGTTCAGCGCACGCCCATTGGATGGTTCATGTGATCGCCTATTGACTGTTTTGTGAGAAGCATAGTGATTCATTATGAAGGCTAGATTCAAAGCCCATAAAGCTTAAAAATGATGTTTTAAACTTTGATAAAGTTGTTGGTACTTCAAGTGTTGTTTAGAGTAATAGCCTGACATGATTGCATCGGGTTTTATTATGTACTTTACTTTAGGAGCAACACACACTTGCCCAGCAGGCATAGAATTCAAGCCAATCTTAGCAAGTCGAGCAGCGCCGTATGCTGGGCCAACTTCTCCACCATGCCCATAAACTAGGTTTCTATTCAATACACTGGCTAATATTTTACCCCATAGTTGGCTCACTGAGCCCCCACCGATGACAGATACCGTGTCAATTTGTGTCCCTGCGGTGAGCATGGCCTGTTGGGCATCAGCAAAAGCGAAAGCAATGCCTTCGAGTACCGCCCGGCCTAACTCGGCTGAGTCAGTATTATGGCCTAAGCCAAAGAAAACCCCCTGCGCATTTGGGTTGTTATGCGGTGTGCGTTCACCCGATAAATAGGGCAGGAAAGTGACTTGTGAAGGCTTTGAAAAGTCGAGTTTTTCAATCTCAGATAGTAAACTCGCTTCATCTTTGTAGCCGGTGAGTTGAGTCACCCAACTGAGGCAGCTTGCGGCACTTAAAATCACTGCCATTTGGTGCCACGTATGGTCTATGCAGTGACAAAAAGTATGCACAGCATTCTCAGGGTTCGGGCGATAACTGTCGTTAGCGACAAAGTATACGCCAGAGGTACCGAGTGATAAAAAGGCTTGGTTTGGATTAATCACCCCAATGCCTGCAGCACCAGCAGCGTTATCACCGCCGCCAGCGATCACAGGTACCACTTGCAAGCCCCATTTTTTTGCCACATGTGCATCAAGTTGACCTGTTATTTGAGTGCCTTCATAAAGCTTAGGCATCTGCTCTTCAGTCAGTCCAGTTGCCTTAAGCATAGTGGGAGACCATGTCCTATTTTGTACGTCTAGCCAAAGTGTGCCTGAGCTATCAGACATATCAGAAGCAAAGTCGCCGGTCATCAAAAACCTTAAGTAATCTTTAGGGAGTAATACTTTGGCGACCTTGGCAAAATTATGGGGCTCATGCTCCCGCAACCAAACTAACTTTGGTGCGGTAAAACCAGGCATTGGAATATTTCCTGTTATGGCTCGAGTGCGGGGCTCTTTGATCTCTATTGCCTTACACTGAGCTTCGCTGCGGCCATCGTTCCACAAAATAGCAGGTCGAATAATATTGTTTTGCGCGTCTAGTAAGGTTGCACCGTGCATTTGTCCAGCTAAGCCAATGGCCTTAACAGATTTCAGAGCTGCAGCATTAGTCTCTTGCAGAGCATGCATGGCTGTATGTGTTGCTTGCCACCAAGCTGCAGGATCTTGCTCAGACCAAAGTGCATGGGGCCGACTCACTTCTAATTCCGATGAAGCTTGTGCGATCAACTGATCCTCTTCATCAAGGATAATAACCTTCACGCAAGAAGTGCCTAAATCAATGCCTAAATACATATTAACAGTCGCAGGTGTTTAGTGTGGGCTAATGCGCTGCAAAAGTGGTCAATTAATCCTCGCAAACCAAAGTCGACGTCTATGCCTTTGTGGGTGTTGCCACGGGTGTAATAAATAGCCATGGATACCATACTTTTCACTCACTTCCATTAAGGGTTCGTGATATTCTAGCATTGATTCCAACCCACATATTATTTAAACCCACATCGAGAAATTCATGGCCATAGGCGCGACCATTTACAAGGCAAACTTAAATTTATCCAACCTTAATAGTCACCATTACGCAGATTATAGCCTGACCATAGCTAAGCACCCCTCTGAAAATGAATATCGTCTCATGTGCCGCTTAATTGCCTTTTTACATGCTGCACATGAGGATTTAGAACTCACTAAAGGCATTAGTTCCGCAGAAGAACCCGATCTTTGGCAACGAGATTTAACGGGTAATATTGTGCATTGGATTGAACTAGGCATGCCCGATGAAAAACGTATTCGTCAAGCAAGCGGGAAAGCGCAACAGGTGTCTATTTATACTTATCAGGATAATAAGGCTGACCTATGGCTAGAGAAAAACCGAACGAGCTTATCAACAAATAAAAAGGTTAAGGTTTTTCATATCAGCATAGAAGGTGAAGTGGCTCTTGAAAAATTATTGCTTAAAACGATAAATTTGAGTTGTATTATAGAAGAAGAGCAAATGCATCTAAGTGATGCTGAGCGCCATATAACAGTGCATATTACGCAAAGCTTTTAATCGCCAACAAAGCAAGGTGTTGCAGGCAGACCAAGTAATAAAAAGGACAAAATTGCATGGCTTTAGCAAAACAACTGATGGTGTACCCTGCAAATCGGCTAGAAGATTTAGCCGTGTTACTCAATCATGTGTTGAAACTTGGTCACCAAAATGACACGTTTGGGGTGCTTAACTCAGCTCAAGTGATTGTTGAGAACACAGGCATGCAGCACTGGCTTAACACCCAATTAGCTACCCAGAATGGCATTGCAATGAACATTGACTACCCTTTACCCGGTAAGTTTGTGTGGCAACTAGCGCGACAACTATTGGGAGACACTGAGGTGCCTCAACAACCACCTTATCAACGTGAGGCACTGGTTTGGCGTATTGATGATGTATTGGCTAGTGACGAGATACGGTCTAATAATGAATTCTTCGAGGCGAATCGCTATTGGCAGTCAGAAGCTTCTGGGTCTGTAACAACCTCTCCCACTGCCAATGACTTGCTGAAGCGCTTTCAGCTTGCCAGTGCCTTAGCTGATTTATTTGAGCAATATATTCTTTACCGCCCCGATTGGCTCAAGCAATGGCAAATTGATGGCCAAAATGAGCATCAAGTACAGCATTGGCAAGCTCAATTGTGGGCTATTTTGTGCCGGCAAGATGGACGTCATCCCATAGACATCCAGCACAAGCTAATGGGGTGTTTGTCGCAAATGTCTGGCGCTGAGCCCAACACATTGCCGCAACAAATTTGTTTATTTGCACTTAACACTATGGCACCGGCCACCTTGGACGTTTTCTCAGCCTTGGCACAACATACTCAAGTGCACGTGTTTCACTTGAATCCCTGTGCGGAGTACTGGGGTCATATCCAGTCTGAAAAAGCCATTGCTGCAACGCAACTTAAATATTGGTTGGCACAACAAGATGATCAGGTGCTAGTCGATGGCGGTAATCCTTTGCTAGCTAATTTAGGCAGTCAAGGCAAAGAGTTTTTCCGATTATTACAACAGCAAGACAGTTATAATATTGATGCTTTCGAAGACGCTGAGCCACATTATAGTGAAACCAGTTTATTAATGTTGCATCAGTTACAACAAGATATTTTACACCTCAAGGACGCCTGCGAGGATCCGCAGCACAAAACAGATAACAGCCTAGTTTTCACTAGCGCATCGAGTGCCTTGCGAGAGTTACAAGGTTTGCACGATTGGTTACTAGGCCAGTTCAATCAAGACCCCAGTCTTAAACCCAGTGACATATTGGTCATGTGTCCACAGGTAGAAGACTACGCTGCCTATGTGGGTGCAGTGTTTGATACTAATGGGTTTCAATTGGGTTATGGGGCGGACGCTAAAAACCTAGAAACGCCTCAGCTACCTTGTTCAATTGCAGACCGCAAACCGCAAGATGCAGAGCCTTTAGTGGCTGCTTATTTGCAATTATTGCACTTACCCGACAGCCGCTTTCAAGTCACCTTTATATTAGACTTGCTGCGTTTACCTGCCATGCAACGCAAATTTAATATTACCTCTGTAGAACTTAGTACCATCGCCGTATGGTTGACCAACGCTTCTGTGCATTGGGGTATAGATGAGCATCATAAAGCCAGTACCTTAGGCCAAGCACAAGCAACCAGCACCTATAGTTGGTCGTGGGGGCTGAAACGCTTGTTGCTTGGATTTGCCCAAGGTGATCAGGTGCCACATTATCAAGATGACTGGTTGCTGGATGATGTAGAGGGCAACCAAGCGCTGCTGTTAGGGCGCCTAATGCAGGTGCTTGAACAGTTGCAGTGGCATGCAAAAAACCTTAATACTCCCCGCACTGGTGAGGCTTGGAGAGGTTATCTGACGGGTATCATTGATGAATTTTTTACCGACGATCACACCTCTGAGCGCAATGAAGAACAGGCCAAAGAAAGCTTATCAACTGCCATTGGTAATATGGCCATGTGGGTTGAACAAGTGGGGTATAGTCAAGCCATAAGTTTGGAAGTGGTGCGCTATAGCCTCACACAAAAGTTGTCGGTGGCAAGTAGCAGCCAAGCATTCATTACTGGAAAAATCACCTTTTGCTCTATGGTGCCCATGCGCAGCATTCCCTTTAAAGTGGTGGCCATGTTGGGCCTTAATGATGGTCAATATCCGCGTCAATCTAAACCATTAGACTTTGATTTAATGGCACAAGAAGAGCGCAGGATTGGAGATCGCTCGCGGCGCGGGGATGATCGTTACCTATTTTTAGAAGCCATGATCAGTGCACGTTCTTGTTTATATTTGAGTTATCAGGGTACTGATAGCAAAAATAATTCCCCACGCCAGCCGAGTTTAATTTTGTCAGAATTAATGGACTACCTTGCAAGAGGTTATGGCTGGGACTTTGACCCAAAATCGCCGAGCTCGATCATCCGTCAGTTACCCCTGCATAGCTTTAGTGAAGCCAACTTTGCTGCACAGTCTCATCCGAGTTTTGAAAGCGCTTGGTTGCGTTTATTACAAGCGCAAGCAAGTGACGAAAACATCCCTGCTTTAGGCCTTTTACCATCAACTAAACCGATTAAAATTAGTGATCTAGTGCGTTTTCTAGAAAATCCTGGCCGTTGCTTTGCCAATCAAAGTTTAGGCTTGTATTTACATGATTATGATCTTGATTTAGAAGATAATGAACCCTTTAATAGTTCCAAGTTGGTTGAGTACAAGCTGCGCGACCAAATGTTATCAGCTGTTTTATCTGATGAACCCGGAGCCTGTGAGTTGGTAAAACAGGAATACCAATTGAATGGGCAGTTACCAGAAAGCCATCTAACCCACAACATAATCCAAACCAGCCTAGATCAAGCAGAGGAGTTAGTTGATGAATTGCGCAAGCTTGATTATGAAGAGCTCCAAAACTATCCAGTGTCACTGGATATTGTAGGCGTAACCATAGCCGATCAAATCGCTTTGCTGGGCGACCCTGCCGATGACAATAGTGCAATAAAAACGATTCTTAATAGGCCGACTAAGTTCAAACCTAAGGATAGGCTTAACCTTTGGCTGACCAGTTTAGTGGCGCAAGTGGCTTTTGGACAGCCAGTGTCTGGTGTTTCTGTGCACTTAGAAAAAAACTTAGAACTGCAGGGGTTAGAAAATGCCACAGACCAGTTGAGTAAAGTCATAGAAATCTACAAACTCGGGTTAAACCAAGCCTTGCCATTAGATGCTGAACTGGGCCTAGACTTTTTAAAAGTGGATCCACAAGACACTGATAAGCGCCTCAGCCAGTGGCAGAAAAAATGGCATCACCATAAGTATAGCCAAAGTTTTGATTTTTCAAGTGATCCTTACAGACGCTGGTTATGGCCACAAGCCCCTTTGTTAGATGATTGGCATGAGTCCTTTGCTGAGATTTACCAGCCTATGGTGGATTGCATTAAAGAGGTGAAGCATGCCTAAGCTAGACTTAACTCATCTAACCTTGCAAGGCCGCCACCTTATCGAAGCGAGCGCTGGCACGGGCAAAACCTTTAGTCTCACGCGTATTTATTTGCGTTTGTTGATTGAGAAAAAAATCCCTGTAGAACAAATCTTATTAATGACTTATACCCGAGCGGCGACGCAAGAGTTACGCGGACGCATCGCAGACATCATACGTGAAGCCCAAAGATACTGGGACAATGACACTAACACAGACACAGTCACAGACACAGATGAGTATTGGCAGCACCTGTACAACAACATAGAGCCTGAACAAGCACAACGATTGTTGCACCAAGCCCTTCTCAATCTAGATCAAGCCGCCATATTTACTATCCATGGGTTTTGTGGGCGTGCCCTGCAGCAATACGCTTTTACCAGCCAAACGGGGCTGGAGGTCGTGTTAGAAACCAACACCCGAGACCTAGCCTATACCAGCTTACAAGACTGGTTGCGGGTGGTCATGCATGACCCTGAGCGATACCAGCAATTAGAACAACAGGGTTGGCATACACCAGAAGGGTTTTGGGATGCCTTTAGTCATGCTTTATTAAGCCCAATGCCAGTTTTTGCTGCCGCTGAACAAGTGTGGCATGAAGCGTGGTACACCACCAAATTAGCAGTGCGTGAAAGCTTGCTCTCTCTAGAAATAGACATGATTCAAGCCACTATGAGTGATGCTAAAACTAAGGACGTTCGGCTGGTTCAATGGCAAGACTTATTAAATTGGCTGGGCACCAAGGCGTTTGGGCCTGCCTCAAAAGATCATTTAGCCTGCCTGAGTGGGAGAAGATTAAGTAAAGCACCTGATTTAAAGGAGGCTATCCCTGCGCTGGCTAAGCGGATTAATGCAGCAAGCTTCAAAGATAACTACTTGATTTATGCTCAACAAGCGGCTACTGCACCTTTAGTTTTAGACGCAGTGCAAGGGGTGAGAGAGGCTTACAAAAAGGCCAAACACAAACAGCAAATTATGGAGTTTGATGATCTGGTAAGGCACTTGTCTGAGTGTGTTGACGACTCTCAAAATGAAGCCCTTGTTGATGCGCTACGAAAGGCCTATCCCGTTGCTTTGGTGGATGAATTCCAAGATACGGATGGGCATCAATATGCCATTTTAAATCGCCTTTACGGGCCCCCTAGCAATGGCACAACATTATTTTTGATTGGGGATCCAAAGCAGGCCATTTATGGTTTTAGAGGTGGTGATATACACACCTATTTAAAAGCTGCACAAGCCACCGATGATACTTGGCACATGGACACTAACTGGCGATCTAGCCACGCCATGGTGGCAGCTTACAATCGTTTATTTTCTGTGCAGAGCAGCATTCGACAAGTGTTTGGTAATGGCATTGACTATGTCCCAGTGAAAGCAAGTAATGGTGCCAGGGCTAACGTCGCTAATAACCCCAAAACAGAGGGCGCGGCCCTAACCTATGTTTGGCTGCCTACAACATTAACGACCAATGATCATAAACAACATCACATTGCCCGCTGGTGTGTGGCTGAAATTCAAACAATATTGCAGCAAGGACACTTTAAAGCGGCTGACATTGCCCTTTTGGTTAGAGGCGCAGGCGAAGCACAGGCTTTACAAACGGCTTTAAAGCAGGCCCATATAGCCAGCGTATTCATTAGTGATCGAAGTAGCGTGTATGCCAGTGCTGAAGCCATTGAAATGGTCAGGCTATTAAATGGTGTGCTGCACTGCGAAGACCCACGACAGTTGATGCGGGCGGCCAGCACACACCTATGGGGTGGCAGTGTGGCTGTGTTGGCTCGGTTAAATCAGGACGATTCGTATTTAATCAGCATAAGAAGCCAAATGTTGCAATTACGCCAGTTGTGGCTAAGGCAGGGGGTGATGGCCCTTATCACACAGCTACTTAAACAGCGTGCTGTGCCACCAACTCAAAACAAAGAACGTTACATGACCAATATGGTGCAATTAGCAGAGCTGTTGCAAAAGGCATCCAATCAAGCTAGTTCAGCTCTTTTGCTGGTGGAATGGTTACAGCACCAGTGTCAGGCGGAGCATGCAGATACCAGTGCTGAATTGCGTTTAGAAAGTGATGCCAAGTTAATTCAAATCGTGACCCAACATGGTTCTAAAGGCTTGGAATATCCAGTGGTATTTATTCCCTTTGTTAGTCAAGCCAAAGACCCTCTTAAGTGGGGCACCAAAAAAATACAACTGTTCCCCTATTATCACGAGCAAGAGCAATGCCCTGCACTAATGATTGGTCGAGATCCTGAAGTGAGTGATGCGGCTATAATAGCAGCCGAAGAAGAGGCCTTGCGTCTATTATATGTGGCAGTAACCCGTGCGCAGTATAAATGTTATCTGCCCGTGAGCAACTTTAAGGACGCCGAGAAGTCCCCCTTAGGGCAGTTATTATTTGGTAAAAACACACCAGATGATGCCCTGGGTTGGCCCGAGGCTTTAGAACAGTTAACTGACCCCAAAGACTCAGAATTACGCAAAATTGAAGAAGGTGATGTGCACATGCCTTCAATTCAAGGCCCCACAAGTCACTTAGACTCAAATCTAATCACACAAAGCTTTACTGGCCAAATTGATACTAATACTCATTTATTGTCCTACAGTGCGATAGTGCGCCAACTGAGCTATGGGGCATATGTTCAGCAACCGAGTGCCAAAGACCAATCAGATGGCATTAGCCAAATGGTAGTGGCTAGCCAAAGTATAGGTTCCAATGAACTGCGTTTTACTTTGGCCAAAGGCAAAAATAGTGGTTTGTTGCTGCACGACATCCTTGAACAGGTGGATTTTGCCAACCCTAGTTGGCCCAGTGCCATGGAAGTACCACTGGCAAAATACCATACTGTAGTCGGTATTCAGCAACATGACACTGACAAAGTGGTGGCGTTGCAAGCGTGGTTAGAAGAGTGTTTGAAAGCGCCATTACCCGCCATTAATGACCCTAACAGCGCTGCATTGGGTGTGACTTTGACCTTGGGGCAACTATTGCCGCATCAGACCTTGCGAGAAGTGGAGTTTTACTTTCCACTGCAACAGGCTAAACAATCCACCTTGGGGCAAATATTGAGCCGACATCGGGGTGGTTTGCCAAGTGCATTGCCGAGTCACCCTGTGCTTCAAGGCATGATGCATGGCTTCATAGACTTGGTATTCGAAGATAATGGGCGCTTTTTTGTGGCAGATTATAAATCTAATCATTTGGGTGACATGCTTGAAGATTATCACCTAGATGCCATGTTAGAGGCTAACCAGCAGCATTATTATGACTTGCAATATTTGATCTATAGCTTGGCGCTGCATCGCTACCTTAAGCAAAGAATGCCCCATTATGATGCTCATCAGCATTTTGGTGGCGTGTATTATCTATACCTGAGGGGTATGTCACCTAAATCATCTACAGGCGTCTTTTCTAAGGCCATTAGCCTAGAAGAATTGACAGAACTTGATGATTTATTTGCTGGAGTGTCCTTATGATCGTGCCTCATTTAGTCCCTACGGCAATACTGCACAAAGATTATGCTGGACTGGAAGCTATTGATGGGTTTTTAGCTACTCAGTTGTGTCAAAGTCTGGGTAGCCAAAACGCTATTATGCAGCATTTAATTATGGCTTTGAGTCGTGCGCTGCGAAATGGGCATAGTTGCCTACCCTTGGCTGATATAGCCGGTCAAACCCTTTGGTCTGCCGTGAGCGATATTCGAACGGGAACTGGGGCCGCGCCTGGTTATACATTTGATGCTTTTAGTGTGCTCATGGATAGTGCACAGAGTTGTGCCATTACTGTAACAGATGATGCCCCGTTAGTGTTAGACAACGAGAGACTTTATTTACGCAGGTACTGGTGCTTTGAGCAACAGGTAGCCCAACACTTATTGCAGCGCATGCAAGTCCATTCCCTATCAGCAGCACAACAAATGACTGCAGACTTATTATTAGCTCAGCTCTTCGATAAGTCACTAGAAGCCCAAGTAGACTGGCAGGCTAGGGCTGTTGAAGACGCATTAGTGCGCCAAGTCAGTGTGATTTCGGGTGGTCCGGGTACCGGAAAAACCCATACTGTGGCGCGTTTGTTATTAGCTTTGCAGGCCATCAATGACAGGCCTCTGAGCATTGCGATGGCAGCCCCCACGGGCAAAGCCAAGCAGCGTTTGGTGGAATCAATTAATAATGCCAAGACGCAATTACTCAGTAAAGGCATAGATCAGAGCCTCATAAAGAGTATTCCAGATGCTGCCCACACCTTGCATGGTTTGCTGGGTCTGCGTCCTAATAGTCCTGGGGCAAGACACCATAAGGCCAATCCACTGGCCATCGATCTATTGCTGATAGACGAGGTGTCCATGGTTGATTTGCCTATGATGGCAAGGCTGTTAGATGCCCTGCCAGTGCACTGCAAGCTTATTTTAGTGGGTGATGCGCAACAATTGCCATCGGTGGCTGCGGGTTCTATTTTAGCCGACATTCCGCCTCATGTTATTAGTTACTTGCATACAAGTCATCGCTTTAAAGAACAAAGTGGCATTGGGGTTTTAGCCCAACAGGTGATGCATAATCAAGCACAAGAAAGCTGGTACACATTGTCAAACAGTGAGGACCTTAGTTTAATCGCAGACTCAGAGTTTGAGGCTTGGTTGGAGCACATGTGTGATCAACATTTTGTGCCTATGTTAAAGGCGAAAACCTTAAATGAAGCCTTTGCCTGTTTAAACCAGTTTAGAATTCTGGCAGCCACGCGCCAAGGTGATCTGGGCATAGAAGGGTTAAACACGCAAGTAGAGCGATTATTAAGTCGGCGTTTGTCACAAGTACGTTTAGCACAAAACTACCACGGTAAACCGGTGATGGTCACCAAGAATAATCACGCTTTAGGTTTGTTTAATGGTGACATTGGGATTATGTGGCAGACAGAAAAGGGAGCGCTGGATGTGTGTTTCTTGCAGGCTACAGAAGTGCGTAAAGTGGATGCGGGGTTATTACAAGACTTAGACGCTGTTTATGCCATGACGATCCATAAAACTCAGGGCTCAGAGTTTGAGCATGTGGCGCTGGTGGTGGCCCCTGAAGCTGAGCGGTTGTTGTCTTCTCAGTTGCTCTACACGGCGATTACTCGAGCAAAAACCACTTGTAGTGTTAAGGTGAGTAAGCCTGTGTGGTGCAAAGCGGTCGCGAACAAAACGCAACGATGGTCTGGACTTCGGGCCTTACTCAGTTGATCTATTAAGCGGCTACAATATGAGAAATGCTTTTACCGATGGTGTCAAATAAAGACAGGGCTCGAGCTGCAGGCACAAGGGAGCGTTGTCTAGAGTCGTCTGTGACATCAATATTCAAGTAGTCTAAATCAATTAGCTTTTGGATAGACTTGCGCAGTGTGTAACGCGAACCTAAGTATTTTAGGCTCATGCCATCTTCCATAAAAACGCACCTCCCATGGCTGTGCTCTCGCGTGACGTGTTCTAACACTTGTAATTCTCGGTCGCCTAGACCCGCTTTATGATCCCCTTGTATGCTGGTGCGGATGGCATTTGAAACACTTAAGGCGATGTTTGAATAGTCTTGCATAAAAGTTCCTTATTTTTATATTAATCAAATATATCATTTAAATGATAGTGTGTTTTTCATAATATGCTATTAAATAGACTGTATTTTTGTAACTATTATTTGATATTCTCAAAAAGGTGTAAGCAGCGCCCTGCCATGAGGGCCTTAATGGGTATTATTTTTTTAGAGGTGACCATCTTGTTAAAACTTATTTATTTTAAAATGAGGGCCTTAGCTGAAGCCCCACAGATGCTCATGCACTGCAATAACATTGAATATGAATACTTGATGTCTTGGGAACACTTTGCCGATCACTGGTCTAAGGTGAAGCCAAATCTAGCCTTCAAACAACTCCCCATGCTTGAAGTTGAAGGTGGGCACCAGATCTTTCAAAGCATTGCTATTCTCAAATTTCTGGAATCTAGAGCAGGCTTATCGATTAGTGATCCCATTCAAGAGGCCAAGGCCAACGCTATACTGCAGAGCGCTCAAGAACTATTTGCACCACTTAACCCCACTGTGAATTTTGCAGTAGACGATGATTTTTTATCAAAACGTGATGCCATGCGGCCCATGCTCGCTAATCGCTTCCAAGAACTATCAAATTGCCTAGCAGAAAACGGCTCAAAATTTTTTACGGACGACAAACCTAGAGCGGCTGAGTTTGCCACGTTTCATCACTTAGACCTATCGAAGAAACTGGACGATAGTCTTATCAAACAATTTCCACGGTTGGAAAGGTTGGTCGATGACATGATGTGCCTCCAGGGCATGTCAGAGTATCTGCTGCGTCGCCCGACTTTAATTGGGGTAGGTAAGGGCCCCAAGTTAGTGATTGGCGGTATTGAGCATTCGACAGGTGTTGAACAAACCTAGAATAGCGGCTTGAAGTAATACTGAAGTGCGATTAGCGCAATATTCGGTTGATCAAAATCTGCTCAAACAATATCTTCAGGGTGGGGTCTTCAAGTTGCTGATCAAATAGCGTTGGATCAGGTAATGTGTAAGTTTTTTGGCGCACGATAAGGTAGGGGTCACTATCTTGTCCGACACTAAAGCACACCTTGGGAAAACGTTTTAAACATTGATTAAAAAAAGTCATATTGTTGGCTATAGCCATGCGCTTTGAACTGGGGTAAACCTGGGCCAAGCTTTGCGCATAGATATTAATTTTTTGATAACGCTCAATGTTCACAAACACCATCGGGTCGAATACCTGCATGCCCTTTTGGTTGCCGATGACACTGGTTAATGGGAACTGCCCTTCGGCCACGCTGTTGTCGAAAAAACTGAACTCATATCGGGGGCTAGTATGCGCAAGCCATTTAAATATGAGCTTTGGAATACCCTGGTAGGCTTCCACGCTGTGTCCTAAAAAGTCTTCCACAGATTTATATCGGCCTCGCTGTTGGCCTCTGATCCAGCCACGCTCCACTGTCGCCTCAGGCGGTGTAATCACAAAGTACATGTACATAATATGAGCATATTTAGCGTAGGTGCCATGCAATACCTTTTGCACCTGTTCTGTTGAAAAACTATCAAACCGAAAGCGATCCACTAGAATATTAGGAATCGTCTGATCTTGTTGGCCCTTGCGTCTAATGTAGCGGTCTAGTTTGGCGTCTATGATGTTGACTTCATTACTGGTAAATCGGCCTGAGTACTTATAATGGGGGCCAAGTGATTCATAGTCTAACAATTGGCGACGCCAGATATCAGGACTAATAATGCCGTATAACGAAGACGCAATACCCCGTTGGGCCATGGTTTTCTTTAATAAAGGTCTTAGGGTGCTTTTACCTGCCGCAGAGGCCCCTTTAAGGCTAATAATGATGGGTTTGTCTACGCGGGGTATTAATTGGTATTCATGGGCCAGTACAGCGGCGTCAATGGCAGGTTCGATTAACTGACCAATAACAAAACTACCATAATTATTGAGCACATGGCGACAGATAATGCGGCTCATAAACCCTTGGTCATTGCCGATCAAACCCCGTGTTGAGGCCACAGAACCGAGTATTTGATAACTGCTTTTGTAAACCGCTTTAAGCAAAGGGTCGGCAAGGGCAAGGCCTGTTTTTTTAAGTTGGTTAATGGCTTTAAATTGAATTTCTTCACTACTTAATGGGCAGGGTGTAATGGTCTTTTTTTTACCCCAAGGCCATAAGCTTTTTTTTATAGGGGCGATCACTTTGGCATCTAACATGACTTCTTCAGACAGTAATCGGTCTACTTCTCGCTTTACTGAGAGGGACAGACTGTGGAACTCGTGCTCAATATGGTCATACAAAGGGGCAATGTGTTGATCTAAAATACCATTAGCAATGTGACGAAAATTAATGCCCAAGTCTTCTTCGTGCTCGGCTTCTGGAATATGAATATTCGCACCCACGCGCACAATCAGTTCATGCATCACCAAGCGCTTTGCAGTAAAACCCACCAAATGCTCAGGCTTTAGTCCCGTTAAACTCGCAATTTCTTGGACTTCATCGTAGTGGGTATAAACGTTAGGAGCCTGAAAAATAGTTTCTAAAGCACTCAGTTCCCTAGGTAAATTAGCGCTTAACCCTGGATTCCATGCAGTGAACTCTTGTTGTTTTAGCATCTATGGCGCCTAGCATGAGTTAAATAACCATATGTATAGCAGGTTTTAACAAGCACGTCAGTGCAAACGGCTGCCAAATTACTTTCATGTTGCTGCTAAATATCTGCATTGGGGTTATGGGTTTTTACTCATGATAGGAACACATAAGGTATGTGTATACCAACTAATACCGAGGCTCCAACCTTTAAAAAACCAAAATCAACCCCATTAAACTTACTCTACTACCTTCCACAAACCATTATTAAACACTATGACTTACGCCCTAGAAATCAACCAGTTGTGCAAAACTTATGACAATGGCTTTGAGGCCCTAAAAGGCATTAGCTTAAAAGTAGCGCAGGGTGATTTTTTTGCCTTACTTGGCCCTAACGGAGCCGGTAAGTCCACCACTCTAGGGGTCGTATCGTCTTTGGTAAATAAAACCTCCGGATCGGTAAAAGTCTTTGGCCATGACTTAGATATAGACATGAGTCAGGCCAAATGCATGATGGGAGTGGTGCCGCAAGAATTTAATTTTAACATGTTTGAGAAGGTGCAGGATGTGGTGGTGCAGCAAGCAGGTTACTATGGCATCCCGCGGGATGAGGCCCTAAAACGCACAGAACAGCTTCTAAAGCAATTAGGCCTGTGGGACAAACGTGCCGATGCGTCTCGCAATCTATCGGGGGGTATGAAGCGCCGCTTAATGATTGCCCGGGCTTTAGTTCACAAACCTAAATTACTCATCTTAGATGAGCCCACTGCTGGAGTTGATATCGAACTTCGCCGCTCTATGTGGGCATTCTTAACCCGCATCAATGAACAAGGCACCACCATCATCCTTACAACCCATTACTTGGAAGAGGCTGAAAATTTGTGCCGTAATATTGCCATTATCGATGAGGGCGATATTATCAAACACAGCCCTATGCGGGAATTACTAAAAACCATTAATACTGAAACCATTGTGCTGGATTTGAAACAAGCACTCACACAAGCGCCAGAAATAGAAGGCTATCGCCTGCTGTTGGTCAATGATACCCACATAGAGGTTACGCTGCACCAAGGTCAAGACATCAATCGTGTGTTTGCAGCCCTGTCGGCTGCTAGTATTGAAGTGATCAGTATGCGTAATAAGACCAACCGATTAGAAGAGCTGTTTGTGAATTTAGTGACTAATAATAAGACTGACTTGAAAGGAGTAAGTGCCTGATGTCGGCCTATGAAATTTATATTGCTTATGCCACTATTGTGCGCAAAGAAATTCAGCGTTTTATGCGGATTTGGGTACAAACCCTGTTACCGCCTTCCATTATCATGGTGCTGTATTTCATTATTTTTGGCAACTTAATTGGCACTCGAATTGGTCAAATGGGGGGCTTTGACTACATGCAATTTATTGTGCCTGGGTTAATTATGATGTCTGTCATTACTAACTCTTACGGTAACGTCGTATCGTCCTTCTATAGCACTAAATATCAAGGCAGTTTAGAAGAGATGTTAGTGTCGCCGATGCCCAATTGGGTTATATTGGCGGGCTACATCACAGGTGGTGTGGCTCGTGGTTTGGCTGTAGGGACGATTGTGACGAGTCTGTCATTATTTTTTACTCAGCTAGAAATTTATAATTTGGGCATTATTATATTGGTCGTGCTGATGACCTCCATCTTGTTCAGCTTGGGTGGCTTTATTAATGCCGTGTTTGCCAATAGCTTCGATGATATATCCATTGTTCCAACTTTTATTTTGACCCCCTTAACCTACCTCGGGGGCGTTTTTTATTCGATTGATCTACTGCCTGATTTTTGGGCTGGAGCATCATTATTGAATCCTATTTTATACATGGTCAATGCCTTCCGCTATGGTATTTTAGGTGTATCTGATATTGCTGTGGGTTATGCGTTGTTAGTTATTAGTGTCTTTATTGTGGCCCTTTTTAGCTACTGTATGTACCTATTAAATACGGGCAAGGGCATTCGTAAATAGACCTGTGTTTTGGAGATAATTATGCAACAAAATGACTTTATACAAGCCTCACCTTTGGGTAAAGAGAGTGCTTATGTGAATGAATATTCACCTCAATTACTGTTTCCTATTCCACGCAATAAGCCTTGGCACCCACAGTTCAGCCAGCGGCCTTTTTACGGCATTGATGTTTGGAACGCCTTTGAGGTGTCTTGGCTTAATAAAAAAGGCTTGCCACAAATGGCTTTGGCAGAGTTTCGCATACCCGCGGATAGTCCAAATATCGTTGAGAGTAAATCGTTTAAATTGTACTTGAACTCATTTAATCAAAGCACTATGGCCAATGTCGCTCATGTGCAGCAACACATGACTGAAGACCTAACAGCTGCAGCTGGGGCGCCTGTGCAAGTGACGTTATTTAACTTGTGTGAGAAGGCCATGACAGTCTTGCCTACTCCTGGAGTAAATATAGACGAACAAGATATTGAAATTAGCACCTATACGCCTGATGCTCATTTGTTGATGGTGGATAGCAATGCCTATCGCACAGAAATTTTGCACAGTCACCTGCTTAAAAGTAATTGCCCAGTCACGGGTCAACCTGATTGGGCTACGTTAGTGGTAGAGTATGAAGGTCCTTCTATTGATCGAGCGGGGCTGCTAGCCTACATTGTGTCTTACCGTGATCATGGCGACTTCCACGAACAATGTGTAGAACAAATATTCCTCGACATACAAGCCCAATGTAAACCGGGTCAACTGACCGTTTATGCGCGCTACCTAAGGCGTGGAGGTTTGGATATTAACCCTTATCGATCTACTCGGCCTTTAGCGCCAAGTAATCATCGAACTGAACGCCAATAAGTACTGAAAGGTAATTTTTATGGAACTATTACAAGGCTTACTCAATCGGGTTTCAATCCAAAGACTTGAGTCACCACCACCAACTAAAGCTCAGTTAGAAGTGATGCTGCAGGCTGCATTGCGAGCGCCAGATCATGCCAACCTAAAGCCATGGCGCAGTGTCATGGTGGCAGGAGAGGGGCTCACAGAGTTGGGGGCAATTTTGCACCAAGCGCAACTCGAGCGTGCTCCAGAAAGTGATGCACAAACATTAGAACGGTGTATCAAAATGCCTCACCGAGCGCCTAGTATTTTGGTGTTGATCGCAAGCCCCAAAGAGCACCCAAAGGTGCCCGAAGCAGAGCAGATACAAGCCACTGCGGCTGCAGGACACGCTATTTTATTGGCAGCCTATGCGCAACACCTTGGGGCTGTGTGGCGCACGGGTTGGGTGGTCAGCCATCCCATGGTGCGTGAGGCGTTTGACGTGAGTGGCGATGAGCAAATTATTGCTATGATTTATTTGGGCACGCCTTCAGTAACACCCAAGCCGGCGCCTACAATTAGCAGCCAAGACTTTATTAAACACTGGCATTAGTGCGTTGAATTTTATTGCTTTTTATGCAGTAAAAGCATAGAATCTGCGCCTTCAAATGGTGAGGTGTCCGAGTGGCCGAAGGAGCACGCCTGGAAAGTGTGTGTACCGCAAGGTACCGAGGGTTCGAATCCCTCTCTCACCGCCAAATCTTATAATGTCCCGTCATAGGGGCGTTTCAGCAGTTTTAAGCGTACATGTGTTTGTAACATTGCATAGTGAGCTACCGCTTTATGTACTGCCTTCAAGTCCAAAAATCGACCTAGCAATGCTGCCGTTGTGTAACTTTTGATTTACTCAGTCAGTTTCCTAATCCAACAATCCGTCACTCTTTGCAAACTAAGGATTTCTCCGAAGCAAAGCGGCGACGAAATACCCTCTTGGTTCACTATGATAATGAGTTCCAAAGACTAAGGGATGACAGGTACTCCTCCCCTGGATTTGTCTCTCCTTAAAAGTAAATTCAATTTACTTCATATATAAAAGTAGCGTGAGGCTCAACCAAATTGCACATTGTGCAATTATTTTCTTTATGACATTTTTCGAAGCCAGTCTTCAGCCAGCGATGAAGAGCCTTCAGCTAGTAATAAAGAATTTCGTTCATCAAATTTTGATAGACAATAAAGAGTAAGATCTGCAATGTCATACACCGCTGCTAATAAACTTAGTTTTAGTAACTTTTCATGGTTATTAACCATTTCTTGCAATTCTGTAATTAATTTATGAACATGTGTATCAATTGAAGACACAATACCGTTTTGAAAGGTGATTTGAATATTTTTTTCACGCTGTGTAATTCGCTCATTCTCGGGATTAGTTTTACGATTTTATTGAAACGCAATTATAATACACACTGAGTCATAAGAGCATTATTTATAAAATACTTTAGCGAACGTGAGTTATTTACACGATTAGCTAACCAACCTTTTGACACCAAAATTGGTACATGCCTGCAAAGGCATGAGGATGTGCTTGTTCATAGGTGTGCCATTTTATTAAATCATAAGCATCGTCCTCGCCTGAATTAGTTCGCTTAAAATCCTGGGTGATGGTTCCCACTTCGAAACCACAGAATTTAAGGCCTAACTTAGTTAAACAATGCTGTATTTGAGGAATTGTGAAGCGGTGTTCTTGTACATGAAATAAAAGGTCCTGCAATGATCCCATGCTATGAAAATCAGGACTAGATATAATTAATTGATGGTGGGGAGCCTTTGATCTAATGACTCCATTTCTGAATCTCTTCATGCCAATGTGATCTGTCTCCGTGTTTAATTGTTGGATTTCCTCGCGCATCTTTGCAATATGCTGTCTCGCTAACTCACTATACAATCCAATCTTCATTAAACCTCCTACCTTGAGGCAACTTACCAAAACTTTCCAGCCAGCCATTGGCTTTTCCATGTGATGCAGCACACCACTACTTTCGATGATATCGAACGTTTTATTGAGCTGACCTAAATCTAAAAGATCAGCTTGCATGTACTCTAAATTTTGCACGCCAAATGCTTCTGTTTTTCGTTGGGCATAGGCCAAACTGGATAAACTGAGGTCAATGGCCAGTACTTTGGCATTCTTAAACCTTGCTGCTGTATCAATTGAATGTTGGCCAGTTCCGCAGCCAGCAATTAATATGGCTGGAGCCTCAACCTCAAAAATTTTATGATCAGCGAGTCTGACCTTTAACGCCTTAACTACTTTAGCGATGGGCGCAGGTGATAAAATCAACCCTAAATCAATCCATTTAGGATAGGGGCTTTCTTCATATTGATCTCTGACTTTTGAGGACACTTTATCGCTTAGTTCTTTTAGTATTGGAATTTTAGTTTTTAGGTAGTGTTCTTGTTGTGGTTCAAACACTTGCATGGCCAACACTGCTTGCAGATCTTGAGTTAAGCTTAATTGGCCACACCACTGATACTGGTGCAGGGCTTTATAGGAACCTAAGATAAGGACCCAATGAGGACTTGGCTGAATGCCTTTCAACAACGCCTGCTCAACTAATGTTTCTAGGATTGTCAGTGATTTAGTTTCCTCATCAGTTTGATGGTAGAGGTAGTCGTTGGCAAAACATTGCAATGCTAAGGCGGATAAAAAACGCAAGGTTGTAGGCGCCGCTGAAATGTTATTTGCGGACATTAATAATACTGATCTAGCATTAGTCAGGATTTTTTCAAAGGCCAAATCGCCCAGTGGACAAAGGGTCATTAATTTTAAAAAAAGGGGTTCTTCATCCACATTAGCTATCAGTCTTTCGAGTAACTGAAGGTCTTCTCCTGATACATGCGTGCTTAGAAATTCTTTTACAGCAGGTTCAAGCTTTAGAAGGCTCAACGCAGCTGCAACGATATCCTTGGGTCTGGCTTGATTGGCTGATTCAAGCATTGAGTGGATGATGCTTTTTAAATCAGAGTCTGGCCTTGTGAACACCACATTTTGCAGGGACTTACCTAAGTTTCGATAGGCATCCTCATGACTAGAATTTATCTTTATCGCACGTTTGTAACTTTCAATCGCGGCTGTTAGCTTGCCCATATCTTTGAGTGCATTACCCATATTGTTATGCGCATTATGCAAGTCAGGATTAATCTTTATGGCCTGCTTATAGCTTTTAATTGCAGCTCCAAGTTCACCCATGTCCTTTAGAGTATTTGCCAAATTATAAAAGGCATCTGCATAGTCTGGTTTAATGAGAACGGCCTGTTTGTAAGCCTGTATAGCGCCCTTAAGATCACCCTTTTTTTGCAGGGCACTCGCCATATTGTAATGCGCCTCCACAAATTTAGGATTTACTTTTATCGCTATTTGGTAGTAGTCGATAGCCCTGTCAAATTGCAATAACCCTGCGCATGCAGCCCCAGCAATATTGCATAGGATCACTGAGTGGGGGTAGGCCTTTAGGGCACTAGTTGCGTCAGTTAAAGCGTGTTGAAGATGCCCTTTCGTGTAGGCACTAATAATATCCCTTTGTTGATTTAATGGAGGGTCTTGGGGCTTCTCTTTATTGGCCTGTATGTCAGAAATTATATGCTCTAAGCGATCAACCCCCACACTTTTGATGCCATTATTTTGTGCTTGACTGAGCGCATCTTGGGCATCATTGATGTGATCTAGCTTAATTAATGCTCCAATATAACGCAGCCAGAATTGATTATTTTTGGGGTGGCTTTCTAAGGCTGGTTTGAATAAAACGAGGGCTGCTTGCGCGTTGCCTTCACTTTCAGCTAATAACGCCATATTATGATTGGCATTAGCATGCCTTGGTTGGACACCTATAATGTCAGTGAAATGCTTGTTGGC
>Ga0115546_1000625_pt1 | contig 23630 bp, 21 predicted proteins | sample COGITO_mtgs_1004_FD_87186 | JGI IMG/M metagenome (GOLD analysis project Ga0115546, IMG submission 87186) | Pelagic marine microbial communities from North Sea - COGITO_mtgs_100413 | ecosystem: Environmental > Aquatic > Marine > Epipelagic | place: Germany:Helgoland, sampling site Kabeltonne...
AAAGACCAATGTTTTTTATACAACCAGTAGAAAAACTACAAAGTATTTTTTCGGCAAAATTTGATCGCTATTCGCCTGTAAAATGCTCATTGAGATCTGCTTCAGACCGACAATTGCAAGCGTCTAGTTATGGTGACGCTGCACCAGCATCTGCATTCAACTCCTTACTTTTTGACAAACAGACGACGGCAATTTCAGCTCAACAGCTTCATGATCGGTTACAAAATTGTCTAGTTGAGAGGCTTGATTTAGTGGAACAATTGAACGATGGCAAGCCCCGTATGGTTTTAAACCATATCAGCACTGGCGAACCGGTTGGGCATTGTCAAGTTTTTAACAGTGATGATAAAAAAATGGTGACAATCTCTATGACATTCTCACCAATGCCCACTCTAAACATTGATTCTCATATGTTGTTTATATTTACAGAGCCGCAAAGCTTAGTGCCACATTTTACCCTCGATGCTGTAAAAACTGGGCCAAATTTTGCTTTTCATTTAGACATGCTACCGAAAGTGCCTTTAGACAATCACCAAGACTATGCCAAATGTGTTTATGAACCACTTTCCAATTGTTTGCAATCCGCTAACGACAACCAAGAGCTGGAGCCAGCCCATCTTTCACAACAACAACTGGATATAATGTCACCAAGCATGATCGCTAAACGAGCCACCCAAGCAAGCTTTGATACAGTGAGTAAAGACCATGTTCAAACCTACTTGGACCATTGGCTTAGCTTAGTCGATAATCCAGATCAGTTAAAAACTGATTCTATGACCAATGAAGACGTTGCGCACTATTCAATGCAGCAGAAATCGAAAATTTTTGATCCACAAATAGATCCTGTTTGGCAAAATATAGCCAAGATAGTGGGCGAACCTGTCTGTGAAGAGATGCGTTCCATTTTAAAAAGCGATTAATTTAAACTCAGCTGTAAACACTCTGCAGCCATGCCGCATCTTGTGCTACCACTTGGTTTACAAAGTCCACCCATTGCGGATACTCATCTATTGGCCAAATACTGAGAATAAACCCTTGTGCTTGTTCGAAAGTCCAAACACCTTGTCGCACGGCATATACAGCATAAAAGGCACTTGCTCTGTAATTTGCCGCGCAATGAATATGGGTTCTATGATGAGCATGCGCTGTAACAGCATGAGCAAATTGCTCAAAATCTTCAAGTGTGGGTTTTGCAAAATCCACAGCGATAGACATATAGGCAAGGCCTTGTGCTTCGACCAACTGTTGCTCATTTGGAATTGCAAGTGTATGGCTTGGCGGTAGTAGATTAATCACGGCTTTGTACCCTAAACCGCCCAGTTGCTTTAGTTGAGCCTCCGGTACAGTACCGGAGGTTGTCACCAGCTTGTTGGTTTGATTAAAATTGTCTATAGAGCTTAGAGTGTTTGCTGCTAACGCCGCAATACATTGCTCTCGAATTGCCCAGACCTCTTTAGCTTGATCGCCAAACATTGCCTTTAAAAAATCAAGATGCAGTTGGTTTTTGCGGTCTGCAAGTTGTTGCGCTGTAAGGTTATGTTCTTGGTAAAAATCAGCAAGTGGTATCGGTGTATTGGGGAATCTGGTTAAATCAACTGGCGCGTTATTACATTTTAAATAGCAATGCGCTTCGGGGATTGAACTAAAGGAGGTTTTCGAAAGTACTCCGCCGACGCCTGGTGTGTTTGCTTCATTCATGGCATAAATACCCACAACCAGTTCAATTGCAAGATCAAGTTCATCACTGAGCTGCTTTAATAGGCCATGTTTTGAGCTACAAGTGCCTTGGCCTTCGCTTAATACAGATTGAAAATCGCCAGGCTGTTGAGTTCTACCGTAGGGCAGTTTCCAAATATAATCACAAGCTTGGTGAAAATCCGTGAGGCCAACGTCTTTAAAAAGTCTTGAAATAGGCCCAGCGTTGAGTGGGCTGTTTGGTAAAATGCAATCCATAAAAAATACCTTACGGTTTAAGTCGTGCTTTAAGGGCCGTGTCAACGTAAGCAAGCATGGCTTGCGCAATAGCGTTAAATCCATTTTGTCTTGATTGTGATAAGTAAGCTGTAAGGCCAATATCAGCGGCCTTGTCATGCCAGTTTGTGTCTACAATATCGGCTTGCGTTTTGTTTGAAAACCAAGACAGTAATAGAGCGCCAAGACCTTTGATCAAAGCACTATCACTGTCGATTTGGAAAAGATGCTGGTCGCCTTGCTGGCTATGTCCAACCCAGGTGCGTGTTTCGCAACCGTCAACTTGATAGTGATCTTGACGTAATAATTCGAGTGTCGGCATCAGCTTGCCAAGCTTGAATATCAATTGATAGCGTGCGCGCCAGGATTGGCTGGCATTAATTTGGGCTATTAAATTAAGATGCTGTTCGGTTAATGGTTGATGAGTGTTTTGCTGTTTCGGCTGAAGTTGGGTATTTTTTTGAGTCGTAAAGGATGGTTTGGTTTTTGAATTGAGTTCAAACCAGTCTAGAATTGCTTGTACAGTGCGTTGACAATCCTCTTGTGTGTTGTAAGCGGCGACGGAGATACGCACACCGTATTGCGAATGAAGCTGTTGATACAGTGGCTGAGCACAATGCTGACCTGCACGCACTGCAATATTGTGTTCGTCAAGCCAATGAGCTAGGTCAAACGGGCTAGTGTTGTTATGCTTATTATCATTTAGACTAAAAGTACAGATTCCCAAATTGTGTTCAACTTGCCCAAATAAACGGAGCTCTGGTATTAAACCTAATGCTTCATAAAGAGAGCGAATAAGACTTTGTTCGTGTGCAGCCATAGCAACTTGGTCTTGTTGTTGTAAAAATCGTAAACTAGCACCAAAACCTGCGATGTCCGCCAGTGCGCTTGTACCAGCTTCAAATCGTTGTGGTGCTTTGGCATAGGAAGCTGTGTGAGAAAAAACCTGTTGCACCATCTCGCCGCCAAACTGCCAAGGTGGTAAGGTGTTCAGCAGTTCGGTTTTACCATAGACAAAACCCACGCCAAAAGGACCATAGCGCTTATGAGCAGATGCCACTAAAAAATCACAGCCAAGGGCTTGGCAATCAAGAGACTGGTGAGCAAAAGCTTGAGCTGCGTCTACGACAAAATAGCGGGAGCCTTGTTTGATTTGTTTGGCCACGGATTCCAAGGGCAGGCGTATACCAAGCACATTAGAGGCAAGGGTTAAGGCCACAATTTTGGTTTTTTCACAAAGTAAACCAGGTACAGCTGCTATGTCAGGTATGCCTGTTGGTCGGCCATCTTTGAGGATGTCCGGCACAAATTGGATCTGCATGTTTTGTCGTTTAGCCAGCGCTTGCCAAGGCACAAGATTAGCATGGTGTTCCGCGTGAGACAGCAAAATTATATCACCAGCTTGGCACACATGTTCCAAGCTGTAGGCAATTAAATTTAAGCCCTCAGTGGCACCTTTACAGAAGATTATATCCTGCCCATCGGCGTTGATTGTCTGTGCTAATAGTTGCCGTACATCTTCGTGAATATCTGTTGCAGCTCTGCCTAAACGATGGCTTGCTCGATGAGCATTGGCATTGTTGTTTTCATAAAAATGACTGATTGCACGGATCACACATTTTGGTGTTTGAGTGGTTGCGGCATTATCAAAATAAATCAAATCGCGATTGGTTTTTTTGGAAAAAATGGGGAAATTAGCCTTGAATGTGTCCGGCGAAAATGCAGTGATTGATGGTGCTTGATGTGTTTTTTTCATAGGCTCACGCTTGTTAACTTGGCTGTAATCTCAACTAAGTCGCTCAGAATATCATCACTTCAAGAACGAGGACAAGTTAAAAAGGTTGAGGGTTGATTGGCGGGTGGTGAGGGCGACTTGCGCCAGGCTTGTTTGGCGAAGTGTTGCCAAGCAATGGGCGACAGCTGGTAATTGGCTTGGGTGGTTTACTTGGCCTTGAAAACCATGCAAAGGCATGTCTGGGCTGTCTGTTTCTAAAACGAGATGTTCTAACCCTATTAATTGTACTGTATTACGGGTTTTTCTGGCCCGAGGGTAGGTGATAGTCCCGCCAATCCCCAGCAGTAGCTTGGCTTTGATACACTGCTCGGCTGTAGCTACATGGCCGGTAAAGGCATGCAGTACTCCGGGTGTGGAGAGTGGCTGTTGTTTTAAGGCTTGCAGTAATAGATGATCAGTTTTTCGAGAATGTAAAACAATAGGCTTTTGATACTGGTTGGCGACTTCAAGATGGGCCACAAGACATTGAGATTGTATTGTCAAGTCAGTGGCGATAACACCATCAAGACCACATTCTCCAATACCAACGCATCGAGGGTGTTGTAGCCAGGAAACAAGTTGATCTTGCAGTAGAGCAAAGCCATGCTTCAAATAGGCATTTGTGATGAGATAGGGTTGTAACCACCAAGGGTGTAGGCCCACAGTAAAGAAAAGCGAATACCGTTCGCTTAACGCAGCAATGATTGGCCATTGCTGCGGCGTAAGACCTGGAATGATCATTGAGCTGACGCCAGCTCTTTTAGCGCTTTGTAAAATGTGATCATGAGCGCTTTGCGTCAGTAAATCAAGGTGACAATGACTATCAATAAACTGGCCTGGAAGGTGCATATTTAAATAATGATATGAGGCAGATAGCGACTCATATCCTGGGTAATGAGAGACGTATCTTCTCGAATAGAAATGCCAGCCGCTTGGCCATCCACTAACCAGCTGCCAATTAAAGTGTGGTGTTTGCCAAATTTTGGCAAGGGGTGATAGGCCTGATAAATAAAGCCTTCTTCGCCATAGGGTCCGTCTGTTGATTTTACGGTTGTGTGAGACGGTGCTGGTTTTTGACCATGGGCTTCATTTTGATTGAATATGGAAATATTAGCGCCTTCTCGAGAAAAAAAAGGTTTCTTGACCAGGGTTTGAATGGTGCTAGCCTGTGCTAAGTCTTTTTCAAAAAAGCTTGGCAGTAAATTGGGATGATTTGGGTACATCTGCCAGAGTAGGGGCAGTAAGGCTTTATTGGAGACAATGGCTTTCCAAGGTGGTTCTACAAATACACAAGCTTGTTGTGGTAGAAACTGGCCGTATTCGTCTTGAAAAATAAACTCCCAGGGGTACAGTTTAAAGAGCCAATAAATAGGCATATCAAGAGTGTCCGTCAACAGACCATCTTCACTCATGCCAATGTCTTCAATAAACACAAAGTCGCAGTCAATGCCTGCCTCTTCTGCACAGTCTTGTAAATATTGCACTGTGCCTCGATCTTCAATACTGTCTTGGCAGCAGGCAAAATGCAGTCTAGAACTGACTTGCTGTTTTAATGCATGAAACCGCGCTATTAGTTTTTCTTGTAAGCTATTAAACTGATCGGATTGTCTGGGCAGTTGGTACTTATCCACTTGCGTTTCCAGCCATAACCATTGCCAAAAACCAGTTTCGTAAACACTAGTGGGTGTATCTGCATTATTTTCGAGTAGCTTAGCGGGGTTTTTACCATCGTAGGCAAAATCCAGTCGCGAATATAAACTTGGATCACTTTTTTGAAATGAGTCTTGGATATACTGCCAAAAAGCTTGAGGAATAGCGCATTGGTGAAGTAGGGCCTCATCTTGTACAACGCGGCTCACAACTTCCAAGCACATTTGATGAATTTCTTCTGTTGGCGCTTCTAAATCTCGTTCGATCTGCTCAAGCGTAAATCTGTAATAAGCAGATTCATCCCAATAGGTTTGGCCGTACATGGTGTGAAATTGAAAACCAAACTCTTGAGCTAGTGCTTGCCAGTTCGGTCTAGGGGCTATTTCAAGGCGCAGCATTAGCCACCCCAACCACCTCGACGACTAGAGCTTCCCCAATTCGATTTAGCAGCAGCTTGTGAGCCGAACCCACCTCGTGAGACGGTGCGTCGTACTGTTGGCATTGGTTTAGTCAGGGTGTCACGAGAGACGTTCAAGCGTTTGTCACCTATGCGACCTAAAGCTTTGCCATCTGAAGTCATCACTTGCCCGTTATAGCGGCCATTCCCTTGATAGTTATACACTGGGTTGTAACGATTTCGGTTAAAATCCAGTGCGGAGCTCATTAAATAACCTGCCATGAACGGCATAAAAAACCCGGAGCTACTGCGTTGACATTGGTTAGGACCAAACTCTTGCTCGCAAGTGGCAGCGTCTTGATATTTGGGCGCGGTTCGATTAGCTTCATCTACAGCTTGCTGATACGCTGTATTGCATTGATCTTCAGTAAAATCCGTCGTTGCCAGGCAGTCTTCAACCGAATTGACCAGTACAGCTTCTTCTTTTTGACTGCATCCAACAAGCGCTGCAAGTGCTGCTAATGCTAATGGTTTGACAGTCACTTTCACCAGTTGACGGCTGCCACTGTTTTTACGCATGCGGTTTAAATTAAGTGATTGAGAGCGTTTCATTTTTATACCTCCCAATTAATAGGTCATACAAGCTGCGTTTAATAATCCAACAGCGGCGTTGATTGAGGCGAGTATAATAGCGGCGCTCAATTCCCCTTGTTCAATTCGTTGCACTAGTTTTTTCAGAAGAAAAAATCGCACTAGAGTGAATGCAAGTACTTGAGCGAGTAGGGCAATAATAGCCCAGGTTAAAAAATCAATAAAAGAAACTGAGTTTTTAATAGCACCACTGAGTGCGAGTGAAAAACCTAGAATTGCGCCGCCCAGGCCTATGGCGGCTGCGGTATTTTTATCCTCTTTGATCAGTTTCCACTCATCATATGGAGTAATAAAGCAATATATTACTTTAAAGATAAAAAGGGTAATTAATGAGCCAAAAAAGTACAGACTGAAGTGGCCGATACTGGTAATTAATGACTGTTCCACAAGTGAATCCTCCAGTTAAATGTATTTTGGCTCAAGTTTAACATGAACTAGAGAATTAAAGGTGCACTCCTTAGCCGTGAATGGTGATTTGACTAGGGCTTAGATCCACGCCGGTACTGATGACAAAGCAGCGGCTAAGTCCACCGGCAGGATTTAGCGTTTCTTCAGCGGATAAGAGTAAGGATTCCATAAGCGACTCTGTCACTGGCCGTTCAAATAGCATAGTAAATTGGTCGGTAAAACTCGAAGCGCCATAAATGTCATAGGTGGATTCACGCATGTGCACAGGCTTGTGATAATCGCTTAAGCTTTGCCAGACTCGATCATAGCCGTAGCCTGATAATTCGTAGTGAGCCACGCCAATTTTAGTGTTGAGTAGAGCGTCCCAATCCCTATCTGCACTAATATCAAGAGTGTCATAGTAATGGTATAACTTGACATCAATCACATGAGTATCATCTGTACCACCTTGAGCAACTACCTGCAAGAAGGCCTCATCGTCAGTGTAAAAGCGAAAAATGGTGGTGTCGTCTAATTCCACTCGACCTGCGGCTTGTATAATTTGCGTTTGAGCTGCTTGCTCGATCACAAGTTGGCTTTCAAACAGCTTCAGCATTAATGGATCAAGCTCAAAGCTACAGCCAACTCTTAAACCCATAATTGAGGGTCCAGTGGGCTGCACTGTGCTGGCTTTTTTAAAACCGAGCTTTTTAGAACCGAAAAGTGAAGAAAACATACTAGCCCCCAGATAATCAGTTAATTGCCGTTTTTCTTGGCAAGAATTTGCGCCAATTTATCTTTTCCATTGGCACTGCCGCTTGGTACGATACCAGCAGATTTAAGTTTAGCGTCTAAATCTGAGCCAGATTCATCCGCTGCAAGTTCATCGGCTGCTTCAAGTTCTGCAGCTCGTTCTTGCTGCTTGGCTTTAATACGCTCCAGGCTGCCTAAAGCCGTTTTCACTTTTGAATTGGCGCCAACATGGCGAGTGGAAACCGCGACTTGAGCCTTTTGCACAGATTCAGTGGCTTTTATTTGGTCGATTTGCTGCTCCATACGCCTTACATTGGTTTTTGCTTTGGCGATGTTTGATTTTAAGCTTTTTTCTGAACTTAAAAAACCGTCGAGAATACCTTTTTCAACCTCAAGCATGTTTTCAACTTCAGCTACTTTTTCGGCGCATTCGAGCGCTAAAGTATCATCGCTTTTTTCTGATGCAGCAAGAGCGTGTGTTGTATAAGTTTCAATGTCTGCTTCGAGTGCCCGTACTTTATTCTCTGTGAGTTTACGCTTAGCCATAATTTTAGTTAAATTGTGATCACAGGCGATAAGTTCTTCTTTTGCTTCTCTCATTTCTTGATCCATAATGCGGATAGATTGGCTGTCAGCCATAGTTTCCATAACTTCATTACTGCCACCTTTTAATGCGGTCCAAAGTTTTTTTAAGCTCATTATACTGTCTCCATAGTTAAGTGTTCGGCGTAAAGTTCAAGAAAATCACCGATATTGGCAAATAGTGTGTTGACTTCTTCAATGATGACGTCATCATGGCTTGCGGCTGATAAAGCACCGAAAGCAATGTAGTAATCTTGGTTTGCAATGTTTTTAATACCAATAGTGGTCAGTGGTTGCAATTGATGAGTACGTAAAATTAAATCGTTTAAAGCTTGCACATTTTTAACGCTTGACTGAGCGAATAAAGGCGCCTCAACAATAAGTTGCTGCTCACCAACGTATAAAAATGCATCAATGCCTTCATCGTTAGAAATACTCAGACAGTTGCCTTCAACTTCAACCACCCAGTTTGCTTGCGCATCGGCTATTTTTTTCATAGATTCTTGAGTCCAGCTCATAGTGTTTTGTCCTTCATAGTTCGTTATTAAGTTAATTTAAAATTGTGGATCAAAAACCGATGTCTCTTATACAAAAGTATCATATAAGATACTTTTGTCAATTAAAATGTTATAAACTTTGAGTCTATTCACTCATTTAATTAAAGGGCATTACTTTAGATCGATCATTTGGCCCACGCTATAGTCAATGAGTACTCATTAGACGTTTCGATGCATCTAAAATGCAAGGAGAATTATAAGATGAATGAACACGATAGTCTTGAGAATAAAAAAATACTGACCGCATATAAGTCAGCTATTTCAAGATATATTCGATCTTGCATGGTCTTACAAGACGTCAAGTATGATGACTTAGTGATCGCTCTTGCGGACAAGGGCATTGTATTAACAGCATCGAACTTACGCAATAAAGTCAGCAAAGGTCTTTTTTCAGCGGACATGTTTGTGGTTTTATTGGAAATTCTGCACATGACTGACAATCCAATGGAGGCTATTTTAAAGCTCACTCATGATCAATCATCTTATTAGGACTTAGGTTTATGTCTGTATTCAGGTTGTCGCCAGCCACCGCGTTTGTCATTATTTTATGGTGCGTTTTTATTGTTGACGCTGTAGTGCCGGGTTTGGAATTTTGGCGGCTTGGTATTAGGCCGCGGCGATTGGACGGGCTTTTAGGGATCTTGGCATCACCATTTGTGCATGCAGATTTAAATCACCTTGTTGCTAATAGCTTACCTTTACTGGTACTGCCTGCTGTCGCAGGCATTGGCTTGTCGAATCGAGCGATTTTAACAGTGATGATCATGGGCGGTTTGGGTGCAGGCATTGGCACTTGGATATTTGGCACCAGTGGGGTAGTGATCGGAGCGTCTGGTATTGTCTTTGCGCTCATGGGGTTTTTAGTCGCATTGGCTTTTTATAAGCCTAATCTTCATAATATTCTTATTTGCGGCCTGTGTGCTGTATTGTATGGCGGCGCCATTATTTCATTATTCTCTATTGATCATCTACTGCAGCAGCCGTTCGTGTCTTGGGCTGCGCATTTTTGGGGGTTTGTCTCAGGTGTAGTTATTGCTCGGTCCAGCCGCAAAGTATAGGCACAGCCATTTCGCGCCAGCGACTAACTACTCCTTAAAAAGCGACAGGTAATGACCATAGCCTTCTTTTTCAAGATCTTCTTTGGCAATAAACTTAAGTGCTGCTGAGTTAACACAATAACGCAAGCCAGTGGGCGCTGGTCCATCTTCAAAAACATGGCCTAGATGAGAGTCGGCTAGAATGCTTCGAACTTCCATTCGAGGTAAAATTAAGGAAAAGTCTCGTTGTTCCTTTAAAGCATTGGCGTGAATAGGTCGCGTAAAACTTGGCCAGCCAGTACCAGATTTAAATTTATCGGTAGAAGAAAATAATGGCTCTTTACTGACGATGTCCACATAAATACCTTGTTTTTTATTATCCCAGTACGGGTTTTTAAAAGGCTCTTCGGTATCGTCGTCTTGCGTTACGCCGTATTCAATTTTGGAAAGCTGGTTTTTTAATTGCTCTTTCGATGGTTTTTTAAATTTTTCAGAGTGAGCAGGGGCAGAATCCCAATGCTTTTCAATGAAATCATCTCGGCCAGAGCGCAGTCGGTAATATTTGTATTTTAAAGTACTCTTTTTATAATAATCTTGATGGTATTCTTCAGCTGGATAAAAAGCAGTGTATTTGATCAGTTCTACTTTTATGGGCTTATCGAATTTTTTTGCCAAGATGTCTAATCCAGCTTGAGCTTGAATTTTTTGTTGTTGGTTGTGAAAAAATATAGCGGGTCTATATTGAGCGCCACGATCGACAAATTGACCTTCACCATCGGTGGGGTCTATATTTCGCCAAAAATACTCAAGTAGCTCAGTGTATTTAATAAGCGCTGGATCATAAGTCACTTGAACTACCTCAATATGCCCAGTACCACCACCTGACACCTGCTCATAAGTCGGGTTCTTCACATTGCCGCCTGCAAATCCGGAAATTGCCGTGACTACGCCAGGCGCTTTTTCAAGATCTGCTTCTGTGCACCAAAAACAGCCGCCTGCAAAGGTTGCAATTTCAAAGGTAGGTTGATTTTTTTGGCTAGTTTCTGCCAATCCGAAGGATGAAATGCTTAATAGCAGCGTCGTTAAAATCCAAAAGAGTTGTTTTTTTATCATAATGTTATCCAACAAATTGCTTAAATAAATGTGGCTAGTGAATGTTTTTATTCTTCACCAGCATAATCAACTTCTATCATAATTTCATTATGACGTAAGAAGGGGATAGTCCACGGTGGATCATAGGTTGCGATTAGCGGCGTGGATATTACAGAAAGTTGGCTTGTTTCAAGCCAATCTAGTAAAGCTGCAGTTTTTTTATATCGTTTGCCCTCGCTTTGCAGGCCAGCATATTCGATAACTGCCATGTAGCGTTCTGGAATTGATTTTAGCTGAACTTGAGCGTTTGTCGGTTGGGGGGCACTGTCTAAAGTCAAGGCCGACGGCAGCACAAAATGATACTGCCAACCAGTGCTAGTTTCCTGGCCAACAACGGGGGCGGTCATGGGAATAGAAGTGCCTTCTTCAAGCTCACTTTCGTCGTCAGACGTTAAGTTTTCAGCGGCTAACACAGGTGCGGTCATAGGAATTTTACTTTGTTCTTTGTTGGCACCAGAGATGTAATCGAACAATGGTTTAAAGGCAGTTTGACCTGCATCTTTATAGTTACCTTTGACGTCTACATAGGCCACTACCATAGATTTGTATCGGCGTAGCTCAGTATCGCCGTCTTTTTTGACTACAGTGAAATCTGGTGCCGGCGCTGTGCGTATTCCCAATAAAGAACAACCTGAAAGCCCAATAAAACCAAGCCCTATACAAAATGTGCGGAAAATGGAAGAGAATGCCATGATTAAACCCTTAAATAATTAATGTAGTTGCTAAGCTGTTGTCAGCCCGTCAACGAATTAACTTGCTAGCGGGCAGTGTGTCATTTTACCAAAGAAAAACCACTCATCACCGATTACGGCATGTGATTTAGGTAAAATAATGCAGCCGTCTTCCGGCGCTTCCAGGAGACTGCCATCATTATAGCTTGCCAAAACTTGCCCCTTGCTGACTGAATCATAATGTTGCCAAGTTTTTGCCAATACGCCAGCTTTTTCTTTATAAAACGTCAGTTGCATCTGCACAAAAGACTGTTGCTGAGGCACAAGCGCTGGCGAATTTATCATGCCGAAGTAGCTTAATGCCGCGATGGCGGTACGATACGCAATGGTGGGTCCATCTACATTATCATGTTGACCAGTTTCGACTGTGGCTGCAATAGCTCCATTTGCTCGTGCGAATTCAGTTGTGCCCATATTTTTGCGCGGGTCTTGCGTTGTTTTACCAAATGCCTCGGTCCAGCCATAGACGATTTGATCGATACCAAGGTGCCGTCCATAGTCGATTTCTGCAGTTGAGCTGGTGCCTAAAAATACAAACGGACCGCCAGGGGACATATAAGAATGCAAATCGAGCAATACATCAGCAGATTTTAACAGTTTGCATAAAATAGGATTAATAAAATCTTCATAGGCCGTTGGATTTTCCTTTTCGTAGAGCTCACGGTTAAGGTTTCGCTCATGAAAACGTTGCTGGCGAGCATAGGCTTCTGGATTGCAAATTGGAATAATACTCACTTGACCTTTAACCAGTTTTAAAATCTGCTGATCAAACTGATCGATCAATTGATTAAGCCCTTGAGTGCCCGAGGTTTCATTGCCATGAACTGCCCCTAATAATACGAGATGAGGCCCTGGTTGTAATGCTGAAAAAGAATGTTGACGAATCATATGCACCTCAATTAATTGAAACTGATGTGATAAATTAGCAGCCTGGCGTATTGACGTCAATTTTACCAACCAACAAAGCTTAGCCACTAAATTTTTGAAGTCGACGCTCTAATGTGTTGATATCGATAATTTCCTGCTTGATTTTGGCTTGTAAAGATAAATTGTTGGCTGACACTGAATCTAACGCTTGTCGATAATGTTGTTTTGCTTGACTATATTGACCGTGAGCAAAACTAATACGAGCTTGAGTTAAAAGGGTTTTTGTTTGGTCGTAGAGATTTCGCTCTGCAGTCAGTAAGTTTCGTAAGTACAGTAAGTTTTCAGGATCGTTTCTGAGTAAGTCATTTAATATATCAGCGGCGTGCTGATCTTGCTGTAAACCAAGATGGCTTTTTGCTCGATAGTATTCCAGTGGCTCAGAGCTGGGGTATTTATCTTGTAGTCTTTCAATTACAGTTTTTGCGGCGGTAAATTCTTCTTGCTCTAAGTAAATTTCAATTTCAACTAAGCCGAACTGAAGCTCGGTTTGCGCATCTAGTTGTAAGCTATCGGCAGTGTATTTGCCTTGATTTAAAATAGTGTCCAAGGCTTTTTCAAATTGTTGATTGCGAATATAAGCTCTAGCTAATCCATAGCGATTGATTAAATTGTGCTTTTTATTTTTAAGTTTGGTTCTGTATTGACTGATAGCCTCTTGGGGAGTCGACGCATAGGCTGCTTTAATTCTGGCTTGCATAAATTGAAATAAAGTTGATTGTTGTAGTGGCATAATTTGCGTTGTGAGCTGATCAGCTCTTGCTTGTGAGTCTGAAATTCGAGATTGGGTGACTGGGTGAGTGTTCAAAAATTCATATTCATTAGTGCCAGAAAATTGTTTCGACGCGAGTAATCGACTGAAAAAAGCTGGCATCGCTCGTGGATCAAATTGAGCATTATACAAGGATTCCATACCTACTCGGTCTGCTTCTCGCTCATTTTGCCGGCTAAATTGCAAATTGGCATCAATAGTTGCTGCTTGAGTGGCCAAAATGCTCGCTATGCCGGTGCTTGAATCTGTAGTTGCCAAAAGTGCAACGCTTGCAAGTAGACCGGCATACGTTGCCCACTTTGTTTTTTCTCGATGCTCAATACCACGAGCATAATGGCGTTGGCTTAAGTGAGCAAGCTCGTGAGCAAGTACTGCGGCAAGTTCGGCTTCGGTGGTTGTGTATAACAATAAACCGGCGTTAATGCCAAGGATGCCACCAGGGACGGCAAAAGCATTAATAGCACTTGAGTTGATCATTGCCAGCTGCACTGGTGGTAATTCGCCTTCACTGGCGGCAATTATACGAGTTATTAATTGCTCAACATAGTTATTCAGCGCCGGGTCCAAAATAATAGGCATTTGACTGCGAAGTGCGCGCAAATAGGCTCGGCCAAGAATAATTTCATCGGCCGGCGATATAATTGCTGACACAGGATCACCCATGAGTGGTAAGCTTTCAGCCGTGTCGGAATGCCCTGCTTGAGGTAGTACAAGACCAAGCAACAGCCCAGCCATAACGGTTAAACTAATGCTGGTGAGTTTAAATTTTTTGCTCGAATTTTTAAATTGATATTGTACAATAGCCAATTTTGATCCTCTCAATACTTCAGATTATGGAGGTTTGTGGTCGAGGTTTATCGCTTATTGAATTAAGTGTAAACAAAGTTTTGTGATCGTGCTGGTGATGTTGTCCATCTACCTCAGTGAAAAGGTCTTATTTTATGATTGACTTGCGAGGTACTCAATGTCCTCTAACCTTATTAAAGATAAAGCAATATTTAGTCATGACTAAGGATCAAAATCAAGTCAGTTTTGTGTTTGATGATCCTGGCGCGGCACGAGATTTACCATTATATTTAGCTCAGCAAGATATGTGGCACATGGCTATAGAAAAAAATAAAACAGAATTCACGGTCGTCTGTAGTAGAGGTAATTTGAAGTGAAAGAAGTTATTGAGCGCTGGTATTATCGCTATTTTTCCAATGAAGAATCAACCTACCTTGTGTTCACTGGCCTTTGCGTTATTGCTGTCGTTTTTTTCTTAGGTTCGCTGCTCACACCCTTGTTTGTGGCAATTATTTTGGCTTATTTAATGCAGGGTATGGTTGCACAGTTTAAAGCCTGGCGCATGCCCCATATTGCGGCTGTGTCTATGGTTTTTGTTTTTTTTATTGGTTTAATCTGTGCGTGCTTATTTTTACTGCTGCCATTAGCTTGGTCACAAGCCATTGGACTTATTGATGATCAGCTACCAGTCTGGCTTCGTAAAGCCCAAGAAGGCTTGTCCAATCTTGCCAATACCTATCCAGATTATTTTTCTGTAGCTCAAGCGAAAGAGTTGTCCGACGCTATGCAAGTTAAAATTGGCGAGTGGGGGCGATTGCTCATTTCTTTGTCATTTCACAGTTTGCCGGACATCATTGGCCTGATGATTTTCTTAGTGCTGGTGCCAGTTTTAGTGTTTTTCTTGCTAAAAGATCGAGATCAGCTGACAGCAGCAGTGACTAAGCTTTTGCCAAATAAACGACCTATCATGAATCAAGTGTGGTCTGAAATGAATCGACAAATGGCAAATTACGTTCGTGGCAAGGCATTTGAGATTTTCATTGTTGGCTCGGTGACGTATATCGCACTGGCATTTTTAGGCTTAAAATACGCAGCCTTGCTGTCGCTCATGGTGGGGTTATCGGTCTTAATTCCATTTATTGGCGCGGCATTAGCCACTATTCCTATATTTGTTGTAGCTTATTTTCAGTTAGGCTGGACCTCCGATTTAGCGACGGTCATGGTGGTGTACGCCATTATTCAAGCAGTTGATGGTAATATTTTGGTGCCATTATTGTTTTCGGAGGCTGTGAATTTACACCCGGTTTCAATTGTGACGGCTGTATTAGTATTTGGTGGGCTTTGGGGCACTTGGGGCGTGTTTTTTGCTATACCCCTGGCAACTTTAGTGAAAGCCCTATGGAACGCCTGGCCCACGCATTCAGGGGGCAGCTCAGGCGGAGTGCTGGATTAAGCCTCAAAAAGGTCCTTTAAATCTTCAGTAAGCTTCTCTTGCTCCTTAGTGAAAGGAATAACCGGCGTCTTAAAAGGTGCATCATCTTCAAGATCTATTTGGTTAGACTCTTTTTCAGCGCTAGATGTGTCATGAAGCCCCTGAGAAAGCTTGTGAGCTGCTTCAATTAATTCATTAACATGGCCTTTTATTTCGGGCGCGCGCCAGGTTTTACAGATTTTGCCGTGCTCGTTAATAAGAATGGAGCTTGGCTCAAGAATAGGCTTGGACTGAGTGTTCATGTTTGCTGGCGTTTCAGTATCAAACCACTGTGCTAGCTGGTGATCTGTATCCGCTATAAGTTGAAAGGGCAAGTCTAGGTTGTCCTTAAAAGTCTGGTTGGCTGCTATGGCTTCGTTCGTTACGCCAAAAATACATGTCTTAATCGCTTTAAACGCGTTGTATTGGGCTTTTAAATCTTTAACAAGCTGAGTGACGCCAGGCAAATGATTCTGCGGATAAAAGAAGATAATCACTTGATAGCCTCGAAGCTTCTCAAAGTGAATCTCAAAATTATTTGTACCCTCCACTATAAAATCAGGAATAGTGTGTCCAAGTAAGGCATCTTGCTCAGTTGTTGCTTGCTCATAAAATGGGTGTGTCATGGTAAACCTCGATTTTTTTGTTACTTGCCTTTATAGCTTTAGCAACTTGTTATACAAATGGGAACGTACTGGAGAGTGTTAACGCTCTTTAAGGTCTTGGTCTAAATAATAAACGAACTCAGTCTTAATGTGGACAAAAAAACACAATAATACTTGCCATTATTGAAAGGCGACTCTATTTTGTCAAGCCTCGGCAAAAAAGTACAAATTAGGCTAGATTTAAAGTAGAGAATTTGAGCGCCGCTATTATTGCCAGCGCAGGGATCGACTAAAAAGAGGGATCTATGCAATTTTTACACGTTCAACTGCAATACACCAACGAGCAGCTTATGCTGCACATTCAAACTCACCTCAGCATTAAATACTTTCAACTAGAGGCGGCCGTAAGTGATCCGGAGGAATTCGCAAAACAAGTTGAGCTCTTTGTCGGTATTCAAGTACGCCCTTATTTTGACATGTTACCAGTGGAATCGTGTGAAATCACTATAGCACCAGAGGTGCCAAGATTAGTGCAGGATCGTTGTTTAAGCGAGTTTATAAAACTTTCAAGAACCAACGAATTGCTAATGCAGCTTAGCGCCGATGACCATTTTAGCGAACCAGCGCCGACCAAAATTGATCAAAAACTTATTGTGTATTCTGAAAAAATGCCTTTAGAAGGCTTAATGTACGCGCACAATGCTACTAGTTCAACGACCTTAACGGTCGGGTACTTGCCAACACAAGAGCCAACCACACCTTTCGAAATGAGTTTTCGCCGATTTAGAGTGGACTTGGGGGAGTGGACTCGGTGGATCGACAGTTTAGAGCTTACGGCATTGCTGTGTGCTCAAGATTTCGTGGCTGATTTTGAACGACAAGGCATTGTGCTCTCCACAGTGCTCGGTTTCTTAGACTGTGAACTCGTCATTTTCGAGGCTGAGTACAAGCCTGGCCAAGTTATGCGTTATTTTGATCAAAGAGCCTGTGATTCAAGTTCTATTACTCGATATGTTCAAGATGAAAAAAGTCTACAGTGGGGACGCTGGCTTGGTCTGCAAAACGTGCAGCTTGGGCCATTGCGACACACAGGGCTTGATTTTGATCCAGCGCAGGTGATTGACGGCTTTCGGCAAAATACAGTTGCACAGATTCAAAGCAAGCCACGCCAAGTGACCAACTGGTCTCAGGACCACACGGCCGAGCCCTCTAGCGCTTTGTTTATTTGCGAGGACTTGCACTTGCGTCGTCTATTAGCATGGTTACCACAAGCCTATTTTATCAAAGGGTTGCTTGATCAGCAAATGACACCAGCATTAACAGGTGTGCTCAAAACCGATATTTGGTTGTCAGTAATGCGTCGCTTATTGGTGGCTAGCGCCCAGTCTTCAGACTATGATGTGGTGGTGTTGGTGCGCAGATTGGAGTTAATTGCCAACGCAGTCCACAATTTGCAAATTATCGATTTTTGTCAGCAGCTTGATACAAAAACCCAATTTCAAATCGCAGGTCATCCTGAATGGCAACGATTTTTTCCAAACCAGTATGTTGATGGCTACATGGCTCACGAATGGCAAACAGCAATGCAACAACGCCCTGAGTCAATGCTCGTGAGTTTTGCGCCTGTGTTTCATCCCAGTTTGTTGCGTCGCTGTATGGAATCTGTTGCCACTGGTATGCCAAGTGCTTTCTTTTCTTCTTATCATTACTTGTGTCAAGATTCACAATTATCATCAGACCCTGGCTTAAAATGGCTGGGTCAGCACACGGTGATCAGCCCAGACGGGCTTTGTGTTCATGCTGTGTCGTCAGCGAATCATCACGGTCACATGATTGACACTCGCCAAAAAACTGTAGATCTGCTCGATCGTCATAATAATAATTTTGCAAGTGACAGCGAGTTAAGCTTAGTGATTGACGGTCAGCTCGACAGCTGGAATGCAGCCGTGGAACAGTTTTACCTCGAGCACGAACAGATTTTTTCCGAGAGCCTATTAGCTCTCAATCCACTGTGTGATCTTGGTATCACAGAAAGTTTGCGAGTCAGTCCACCGGCTTACTTAGAGGTGTTATTGTCGATGCTGGACTCTAAGGTTGCAGCGACTGGTTAAATGTATCATTGATAGCTGTGTAATGATGCATTTAATGATGCTGATCATTAAATGCATCATTACTTGAGTTCATGACGGGCGTAAGCCCCTTTAGCTGGGGGTTGTAATGCTGGATTTTCTTGCCTAAGTTCAGTCATGAGCCGTTGCACCTGATATCGATCAAATCGTGTGATTTGTCGAATTTCTTTGTTGGTTAAGCCTGGCTCACGTCGACGTTGACGTTCCATTAAAACACTGAGAACTCGCGTTTTAGCCGCTTCCCAATCAATACGGCGACGGGCATCACCATGTCCGGTCTCTGCCAATTGATTATAAAGATCCGAGTTAATACACCAATAGGTACCACGGCCAGTGCCGCCATGTTCAATATACCCAGCAGTTTCCATACTGGAAAGCCTATCTCGTGTTTCAATTTCACTGCGTTGGCAGAGGTGAGCCGCAGTACTGGTATCAACTTCAGGGTGTTGTAACAGATGTTGCAAGAGTAAAAGCTCATCCACAGTTAATTGGTGACCTTTTTTGCTTTCTTCTGCTACAAAAAGCCTGAATTCACCATTAAGTTGCTGTTTTGGAAGAGTTACTGAAACTGAGTCACCAATTTCGCGAATTTGAGGGGGTGCTTTACCCTCTACGAGCATTGCGGAAAACATGCGACTAATGCCTAAATTACTTCGATTCACGAGTCTGAGCCGAGTAAGAGCTTCAACTAAAAGTGGGTTTCTTGCTGCAGGCTGGTGGTGAATTATATTGTCAGGGGTGATGCCTGCGATAAATCCACCATTGTTGCTGACTTCAAGTCGCGTTGAGTAGAGTTTAATTAATACCGGCCCTGCGATGCGAAAATCAGTATGACAAAATGCATTCATTAGAATTTCCCGTAGAGCAATATCGGGCCAGGTGCGATATTCAAAATGAAAGAGCCCTTGATTCAAGGTCGTAATAGGGTTGAAGGGGACAATAAGCTCTTCAATTCGTTGAAGCGATATCGGTAAGGCGCTGATATTATCTTCGCGAATGTTGTAGTCAGTATCCGATGCCATTTGTAGAAAGGTCCAGTTATGACCTGGTACATATTCTTGGAGAGCGGCTTGCGTACCTGCTATAAGTAAAGCTGCTCGAGTAAGTTTGCCATGTTTAATAAGTCCAAGTGTGGTCAAAAACTCGGTGTCAGAAAGCTTTAGGAGGTCTTCAGGCGCATTGTCTTTGCGAGCCTGATTTCGTAATGCTTCTAATGCTGTTGCAGATAGAAGTGTTGGGTTCATTTGAGTCACAGCTTCACTGGTAAAATCAGTTTCACCGGTTTCCACACCAATTTTGCGTCTCATTGTGCCGGTCAGTGGTTGGCAGTCCTTACCAATGCGAATTGTTCCGCGGCCTGCACTGTCTGTATAAGGTGGCATGCCTGGGTGAATTTGCATAATAATCAAGCGTCCTGTGCCTTCTGGAACCTGTAGTGTTTCAAATACTGGCGTTATTTTTGGGTCTGTTTGATCGTAAACAGCTTTTTTAAGTAAGTTGATATCTATTTCAAGGGGCGTGCCTAAAACAGCTTTCAAGCGACCTTGAATACGATCCGCAATTCCAAAAACGACTGTACCACCACCGCCATTGGCCATGCATACCGCCATCTGAACAACTGCTTTTACCGCTTTATCTCTGCTTTGTGGATCCCATTGCTTAAAATCAAGATCTTGATCTTCAAGATCATCTGCAATGCAATTATTAAGTTTTTCTAGAAGTGACCCAATTTGAGAGAGTGTTCTCATGTATAGTGACCTCGAATTGGCTAATGTATTGAAACTGGGTCTTTGGGCCGGTGCACAGTAAAGCTGTTGCTTGACTTCACTCAGCCAGCTATCGATATCATCCGCTGTATTCATTGTTGGTCCGGATAGATGAATAAATTGTATGCTTGATCGTACAAAGTAGCTACACTGCGTGTTATATACCTTTGACTTCTTTTACTTTCAATAAACTGAAGTGTGAATCAATGCCTGAAAGTGCAATGACTGAATTTTCGTGGCTTTGCTATTCATCAAAGTGATAAAACTACGCGCCGGAGTGAAGCCTGTCAAGCATGTTTGCTTGCTGAATTGCTGTAAACACTGGTGAGCGCTTTATAGTCAAACAGGTCAGAGGGTTGATCAAAACCTTGCTTGCACAGTGTCAAACTATCGGTCAAATGCTGTTGCCACATTGTAAAAAGCTGCTGCGCTAGTGTTTTAAATTCAGGCCCGTCTTTTATGTTCAAGAGCAGGGATGAGGCCGTATGCATCAATTGATGAAAAGCACCAAAAACCAGGTGTTGCAGCAGTTTTGAATGAGCGTATGCAGTAGACAGTAGGTGTTGCAGTTGATCAAACAGGACAAACAATTGCTGTTTTGATTGTACTTCTTGTGAAAATGTGATGTCTAGAAAATCGTGAACTAGCAGCTCGAATTGGCTGTAAATTTTCATCCAGATCAGCTGTGATTCTTGCAATAGTGCTGGGTAGTCTTGTTTGGGATAACAGGCTTGGCTTGCCATTGCTACCAGCGACTTTTTTTCAAGTACTGTGCTGCAATCAATACCTGACTCAATTCTTTTTGGCGTTGCGCCTTGAATTAAGACGCCATCGCTGTAATTGTCACATCGCACATCTGGATGTGCTGCTAAACAATATTCAAGTGACCAGCGAGCATTGTCGAGCAAAAATGTTGAGAGTACTTCGCCACCAAAATTACCAGGTAATTGCAGATCAGCTTTGACCTTAGGCCGAGCCCAAGGTGAGTCCTTCCCATAATACATAGAGGCGGTGGAGTGATGCTCTAGCTCGTGCTTCATGCCTAAGTCCATCCCGAATAACTTAAGATCACGACAGCCAAGAAATAAGGCAAGTGCTACAGCACCATTGCCACCGGTTGGGCTAAACGCAATGCCTTCGTCAAATGGGCCATAGTCAGTATTTTTAAGAAGAGTATTGGCAATTGCTGTACCAAAATCATTGTATTTTAAAACATACAAGTTTTGCCTATAAAAGTGCGCTGTATTTGGGTGTAAGGTGCTAAGGCCAACCAAGGTAATAGATTTTAGATAGTCTTGGTCTGGAAACTTGGCCATAATATCAGCTACAACTTTGTTGCGCTCAACTTCAACATGAAAGTCAGGTGTAATACCATTTTTGTAGCAAATTTCGATGGACGAACTGCAAGAAATAATAATAGCTTTGTTTTGATAGGCTTTGATGGTTTGAATGTGTTGGTCGATAGAAGGGCCGCTACCAATGACAAACACAGGGCACTGTTGCAATGCTTTATTTTTTTTCAGAAAGCTTTGATTAGTCAATATTTTATGGCGCCAATGAGATAGCCCAATTAATTCGTCATCTATAAAGCCGAGGGATGTGAAAGCTCGATGGTATTTATTTTGCAGTTGCTGTTGAAAATGCTTAAGTGCTAGCGTGGTTTGGTGACTAAACAGATACAGCTCCACGCCTGCATATGGAAATTGATTTTTGACAGTGTCAATTAAGGTTTGCGCACCAACCGACGCTGTCTGACCCACAATAAAATGTAAACTGGTTTTCTTGTGGGTCGCAAGATTTGCTAGTGCTTGATAATCTGTCACTTGCAGCGATGCTAAAAATAGGTCTAAATTTGGTTCAATAATAAAGCTGTGTAGCGGTGCAAGCTGCTGCTGAAGCTGTTCAATTTGCAATCCAAGGCCTGACCCCAAATAGAGCAACACAGGTATGATGTCTGGTTTAGTCGTTCGGTGTTGTTTTGGTACTTGATGGAATGCCTGTCTCATACGTTCCAAGTGAAAATCGTGAAGATAGTGGGTTTTTGCCCAAGTTGAGTGACCTAGATCAAATCGAATACAGGTGTAATGTTTAAGGTACTCGTCAATTTGCTGCTGAGTTTGGACTGTATAATTTGTATAAACAAAGCCTTTTTTAGTTTGAATATTATGCTGCTGATGAGTATCTATGGCGTACCAAAATTGTTGGGGGGCATGAGCCATGATTTGTGTGTAAAGTGTTGGTAGCTGATATTGAAAATAGGCAAGATTTTGCCTGAGTAATACATCTGCTCGTAACTTTGAAGGTGGTTCTTGCACTATAGTTTGCTTAGAATAATTCATAGGGATGCCTGCGCTAGTAAACGAGTAAACTCTGGATCGAGAGTCTCTGAGCTAAGGCTCATTTGATCGCTGGTCTTTTTAAAATCTTTGCGAAGCCTGCTTATGACATGCTGAAAATGAATAGACCAAAATTGAATCAGTTTTTGGTATCGAGCTTGTTGGTTTGGTTGAGAGAGCAGCTCAAAGAACAGCGTGACAAAAATAGTGATCATATTTTTAAAACTACCAGCAATGCATTGATAGAGTAATGGATTTTTATCACCAACTTGGGCAAGTGATTGCTGCCATTGGTCGAGCAATATCATCATGGATTCTGGGCTTGGTATTGTGGTTGGAAATGTAACACCAGAATGAAAATAATCATCGATTTGATCTAACAAGCCTAGCCAGTGTTGTGTAAACTCCAAGAGTTTTTGCTTTGGAGCTTGATTTTGGCAGATTGGCAATGTTAGCGTCGCAACATGCGCCTCTAACCACTGTTGAGTCGGGGTTGGCAAGTGCAGCTGAGCCACAAAGTCTATTAAATCTGTAGGCTTAAGCGCTTGGGCGCCGCGTATTTTAGCGCCATTGCTCATGTTAAAACACATAAGTTGAGGGTTCTCGTCAAGTAAACCCTCTAGATTATGTCGGGAACTGTCTAATAGCGGTGATGTTTTCACTGTGTCTTGGAAATTACCAGCCACGCTAATATTGGCGACGCGCGAGGCCAATGCGGGGTTGTTATCTTTGTAGTAAAGGCTTTGCTTGGAATGGTGATACTCATCACTGACCTGGCCACAATCCATACCCGCCAAAATTATCTGCTGAAATCCTAGTGCTGCTACCATCGCTAAGGCGCCATTGCCAGCAAATGGATTACAATAGCTGAGAATTTTAAAAGGATGCTCGGTGGTGTGATCAAAAATGGATTGAGCAAAGTTACCAACCATAAAACCATAGATTACATCTTTAAAATAGCGTTGCATTTCCGGATGAACTGGGTTGAGCGCCAGTAGAGTGATGCCCTTTAAGTACTTTGGATCGGTAAATGACTTAAAATGGTCAACCATTGGATGAGTGCGTTCCACCTCAACGTGAAAATGTGGCGTTATTGCATTTTTATACAGAATATCAATAGACGAGCTGCAACTCACCACAATACACTGATGAGTCGCCGCCTTGATTGTTGCAATATCCTGATCAATTGATGGACCACT
>Ga0115546_1000632_pt1 | contig 23495 bp, 29 predicted proteins | sample COGITO_mtgs_1004_FD_87186 | JGI IMG/M metagenome (GOLD analysis project Ga0115546, IMG submission 87186) | Pelagic marine microbial communities from North Sea - COGITO_mtgs_100413 | ecosystem: Environmental > Aquatic > Marine > Epipelagic | place: Germany:Helgoland, sampling site Kabeltonne...
CCGATGCTTTGTATATTATATCTATTTCTGAAACTTTTAAGTAGTCCGCCAGCGATGACGCAAACGGCACATCTTCCGGCATATTTATTGCAATTCCAACTTGGTCTATTGAGTTTTCAAAAAATCGTAAAATAGTTGATCTTATTGCTTCTATTTCATCCGATTCGGTTGTTTTAATAGCAAACCCGCCTGCTCCTGGCTTATCATAAAAATAGCCATCTTGCTTAGGTACAAAAGCCGACTGAGTAAAAGGAGCTATTAAAGAGTACGAACCATCTTCGAACTTAAACCTATAACTAAACCGAACAAATTTGCCTTTTAAGAAATCTTCATCGCCAGCAAATGATGAATCATAGTATGGGTTTACTCCTACTTCAATGTCACTTGTATTTAAAGTAATATTATTAGGATTGTCTATAAGAAGGTTAGTGGTCCCGCTAACACCATATACAACAATAGCATCTTCAACAGTCGCAGTTCCAGACTGAGTTATTGTTGCACCTATATATTTATCTATGCCTACCGCCGGCGCTCCGCTTAATACTATAGTATTGGTAGGAGACCCAGACACAGATGCGACGGCCTCTGTAGCTGCATTTAAAAGGTTCACAGTTGTAACGTCTTTCATAGTAGACGTTTGTGATAAGTTTTCAGATAAAACTTTAACGGTAACGTCATTACCTGGCTGCGCACTAGGCGATATAAAATACCTATCTATGGTTATTACATCGTCTGCTTTAAAATTTTCACCGCCTGGTGTAGCCCCGCTCGATGCTACAACTACAGAAGAAACTTCGCCATTAGCATCTACAGTAACAGTAAGATTAGCTCCACTGCCAGATGGGGGTATCGCTCCGCTAGAAGACGTTACAGTATAGTTAGCATCAGTAACGTTGTAGACAGTTGAAATAGGTAATATATTTGCCGTATTATTGACTATCATTAGTTCAGAGCCCACCGTTAAAGCTCCTTTGTATTTTACAAAATCTGTATTTGAACTTGCTTGAGCAAGTTGGTTTCGCATAAGTACAGGAGCATTGTAGGGAAAATATCTTAATATAGATATATTTTCTTCTCTAGAATAATAGCTTGCATCTGCTATAGCTTTGCTAACACTTATTCTTCTAGGTTGATTTCTATTATCTGTAAAAAATAATAAGTCTTCAATTAAATTAATACCTAGTATAGGACTTGTTTTAGAAAAGTTTAAAAAACTACCTGAGACTAGTATATTATAAGTGTCGGTTAAAGTATTATATACTGCTATATAATGTGCTGAATCTGAGCTAGCGAAGTTTGATATTCCGTCACTAGATACATCATTCCAGTTAGTTAAAAAAGCAAATAACCTATCATTAGTAGTGTCTATGTAAAACCCTACTATTTCTAAGTTGCCATCTGTTAAACCAAAATCAGTTAATAAAGAATTACCAGATACGTTTTCTACTGACCCTACTCCGTTGTCATCTTCGGAATCGTCAACAGATACATTTCTTGCGTCAAGATATTCGCCATTTTTAATCAACCTTTTTTCTAAGTCTTTATTCATTTTCGCCTTTATAAAGACGCGCTTTTCTTCTGGCATATCCTTAGTGTTTTATCCATTTAGATTTATTTCTCATTACTTGAGCGATCTCTTGTGGTTTAAGATTCGACAATCTAATCTTAGCATTTCTAAGTTTTGCTGATTTTTCTTTTTTAAGTCTGGCAACAACGTATTCTGGCTGGTTAATACGAGTAGAAATAATTGCGTGTAGTATATAAGCATACATGGCTTCTTCTGCCATTTTAGGCACTCTAGTGTCCATGTCATAAGCTAATCCATCGGATACGTACTCAACAACAATTTTAGAGTTAGCAAGATTGCTAGAAAAGTTAAAGCTATTAGTTCTGCCATTAATAGTAAACCAACCATTATATTGGGTTAGTGACGGCTCTTCGCCATATCTTCTTCCATAAAAACCACCATAACCCCATCCATAATAATCGCCATATCCCCACCAGTTATAGCCTTCATTTGCCATGTCCTGCGTAAACAGGCCTGTAATCTGGCTAGTATCATTATTTTTCCAGTTAGTTTCTGTTCCAGAAGTTCTTTCAACATTTTTGCCATAGCTGTCTTGAACGAAATCTCCGGCGTTGTCTTGTTCTGGGCTTGAAAATGGATTAACAGTAAGGCTTTCCCCAGGATATATTATGTGTTTAACGCCAATAGAATCTATCCATGACAGCCTAATATAGTTAACATAGTCTTGCGGCAGCGGCATGCTTAAGCTGGGAGTCATGTCAAACTCTAAAGATTTAACGCTTCTAAGCGTATCATAACTAAATTCTTGCAACCCTCGCTTTGCATGAAATATAACATCGGTTCTTTTAACGCTAGGTATAAGCTTGCCGGCCCCAACATAAGCAACTAAAAAGTTGTTTATTAACTCGTTTAATTTTATGTAAGCGTATCCGCCGTAGTTATTTTCTGCGGATGTAACAAACAATGCAACCCTTACTAAATCTAATCCTCCCGTATTGTCTAATGGGACAGGCACAGAATTTGTTCCGCTTATTATAGTATTAGTGGTATTTGTTTTAACTTCTGATGCAACTGTCACCCAAGTGGTACCATTATCATTGCTAGTTTGTAAATAATAGTTTTTAGGATACGATGCGGTATTATCATTTAATTCCGTATTAAAAGTAGTTGCAAATTCAGACACTCCACTAGCTGTAAGCTCAAATACTTTTTGGCCAATGTAATATTCTTCGTTAGTTTCCGTAATTAATCCTGTTCCGGGTATTTGCATGTTCTTTTATCTTTTTTCATTAACCTCATCTGCTTGAGCTGTTTGAGCAGCAACTTGCACTATTTGAGGGTCTCTTATTACAACTCCTGAATAAAATAATATTTTTATAATAACATCTGTTTGTTCAGATGGGTGAAGCTCAAAATTAGTCGAGCCGTATGTACTATTATTGTTAAAGTCAGAAGCTCTAAGTGTTATAGTAACCGGGTTTGACGTTGTAATAATGCCGCCTGCTATTGTTATAACATCACCAACCACATAGCCTGTGCCTGCAGTTGTAACACTTATTTCAACAGCAGTCGCACTTGTTACGTTAGCAGATAAAACAAGCCCAGTACCAGATCCACCGCTGTAAGCTGGTGTATAAGTGCCTATTACCCCGTCTGTTATAGCAGCTGTACTACTTGTTAGTGTACCCGTTCCGGTATTTAATAAAGAATCCCCGTATACGGTGGAATCGTATATATATTGTCCTAGGCTACCTACGCTGTATCCCCATCGTACGTTGTCCGGCTTTTTTAGGTAATCAACGTTTATATTATTAATAATAGAAATTGGCCGTACATAAAGCCTTTCATTTTCATACAGATAAGTAGGAAAAGATATTGTTGAAGCTGTTAACGGAGAATTTTGAATATTGTAAAACTCATTACGCTGTAGTCTTTGTAATTCTACCGTAAAATCATTTAACCCTTTATAAGTTACAGCACCTAATCTATATAAATCTGTTGGTAATGTAAAAAATGGATTTGCAGGCGTAGTTGAATTATCATATGTGCCAACACCAAATCTTTTAAATATTGCTAATTTTTCATCAATATTAGCGACACGATCTGCGTAATCAGTATCAGTTTGCGGAACCCTGATTAACTGATTAAGATCTTCTGAATAATTTTCAAAAGTTTCAAGTTGAACTTGAGTGGCTATTTTATTGAACTCGTCAGGAGTAATATAACCTCTTTGTTCTTTATTAAGTATTAAAAGTACAGTTTTATATACTTGATTAACGTTTATAGCCATATTTAAATTTTGTTAATTACAAATGGTCGGGTCATCAAAAAAACAACCCAACCATCTATAAAATATAATCACATGTTATGCGAGCTTTTTTTCTATACTAGAAAATACTTCCATACCTTCATCTGTTTTGAAATAAGCGGCCATAGCAGAATAAGGATGCTCATCAAAAGGTACAGTCATTAACTTTCTACCATTAGAGCCCCAAGTAAATGTTCTTTGATCTTGGGAAAGATTTATAATACCCATTTCGCTAGCTCTGATTGCTATGTTTCTTAATTGAACATTTTCGTCATTAGCTAATTCTAAGAACAAGCTAGGATTTTTCTTAGCGAATATGAATAAATCTCTTTTAAGCTCCGTAGAACTCATCTTAGATACCTCAGAACCAATTTCTGCTCTCATTATTGCTTCAGCAAAGTCAATATCCATAGATCTTGCTGCTGTCATAGCTTCAAACTCTAGTTCGAAATCGTCTAAGTTGTCTTCGGCTATTTCAACTGCATCGTGCTCTTGGTATATAAGACCTTTTAACGGATGATACAAAGACAATAGCTTTTGTAATGCTTGATTTTGTTTTCCAACTGCTAAAACGCCGTCTTCAAAAGTTATATGAGCTAAGGTTACTGTTCCTTCCTGCTCGTCAACAAATACTGAGTTTTGATTACTAGCATATCTAATTTCTCTTTGTATGTTAGTTTCAGGGTCAAAATAGAGTAAAGGTTTTCTAGCAGTATGTTTACTCGGTATAACATAACTAACTGGGGATTTACCATTTAAAAGATAATATCTTCTGTCTTTAATTTCCCAGTCTGGTTTTGTTTTTTTAGTAGTTTCTACCACAGGTGCTTGAACTATAGGTTCTTCTACGACAGGGGTTTCAACAACAGTTTCTTTTTTTGTTACAGGTTTTTTAGCGCTTGTAGTACGCGGTTTTTTATTTTCCATGATATAATATAATTAAATAAATAAAAGAAAACTTGAGGCCAAATTAATGACCCCAAGTTTTATAATAATTAAGCAAACGTAGTAAATGTGTCGCTATAAGGATATTCGATCAACCCTCTCGCGTCTGTTCCCTCGTTGAGCGAATCAGTAATAACATTTGTAAAGTTTCCTTCAAGAGCCAACTCAGCGGCTGCATCTGCAAGTGTAATACCAACTGTAATTGTAGAGCCACTAAGATAAGTGAATACAATATTGTTAGCAGTGTTACTTGCTACGTATTTAACCAAACCATCAACTGGGATAATTCCAATTTGATTTGTATCATAAGTAATTTTAATCGGTTTCATTTTTTAAATTTTAAAAATTAATAATTAATAATTACGATGCCTTGAACAATACAAAGTTATTAGCAGCTTGAGTTACCAAGCAGCGCTCAGATAGGAAGTTAACCTTCATTTGGTCAACATCGCTAGTGAAAGCACCACCAACTGATCCAGTCAACCAAGTCTTGATTCGTCGATCGTCAGCTTCAGAAGCTCTGTATCGAACGTGCAAGAATGGACGACGGATGTTAGTACCTAACATTTGATCGTATACGGTAGAAGTTCCAGCAGGAACCATAACTCCTTCAATATCGGTAACTAAACCTCTTGTTGAAGCGTCGTTAAGGTATTTCCAGTCAGACTTATAGAAATCGTAAGAACCTCTTCGGAATCCAGAGAATCCAAGGTTCAATGCCATCTCTTCGCTGTTTTCAAATACTCCGAAAGAAGTACCACCTGAATAAGCTGAGTTTACAACTCCAAGCATGTTATCAAACTCTAAAGAAAGCTCACGGTTGCAGAACAACATGTTTTCTTCAATAGAACCTTCCTTGTCAAGACGCTTAAGAATTGTATCGAAATCAGTAACGCCGGTAGCTCCGCTGAAGTTAGTGTAAACATTACCTCGACCTTCAACAGCGGCAAAAAGACCTTCAGTACCTTCGATACCGGTTGTAGTTAAGTTAGCGTTTACATTCTTTTCACCTTCAACAACTGACATTTCAAGATAATCTTGGAAACGTAGTCTTGTTTCTCCTTCACCTTTCAAATACCAAAGGTATCCAGAAGTTCCGCTTTCGTCGGTTACTTCAACCCAGCCGATTTGAGCAGTATCAGAACCATCTACCTCGTAGTTGTCTTTGATAATGATAGGCTTGTTGTTGTATTGGGTGAAAGCAGGATAAACAGAACCAGAGATTCCAGATGTTCCTTTAGCAAATTCAGAACCATAAACAAATAGGTTAACCGGTGCATTGCTAAAACCTGCAGCGGCCATTGTAGCGGCGGTATAAGGCTGAACTGTAATAGTCTGGCCTGAAACAGCTTTAACATAACATTTAGCCGTAATAAGTCCGGTTGCAGCATCGGCAACAACGACAGTAGCTCCAACTCTAACAACATTTACTAAGTCTGAACCTAGTGTAATTGTAGAACCAGCTGCTGTAGTGTTTCCTGTTAAATCAACTTCTTGGTTAGCAGTTGCGCTATCACGGTAAGCAACGTGTAAACGGTTCTGCTCAGACCAAACAACTTGGTCAGAAGTCATTGGCATTTCTGCTCCCACCATTCGGAGGAAACCAGAAATTGTACGATTACCATATCTTTCTACTTCTGCTTCATAGATTTCTGGTAAGTATTGTTGGCTAAAATCATTTGTACCATCGGTAAAATCTAGCCAGTTTGTTGATGTCAACGTCTTTTTTTGCGTTGGCAACAAACTATAATCTGCGGGCGTTAGTGCCATAATTTTGAAATTTTAGTTTTTATTTCGAATTTTTAATTTAGAACTGTCCACACCATCTATAGCTTTAACTTTAAACCCAGCTACAAAAACATTTTCAGGTGACTGCCTTCCAGGTTCATTAGAAATATTCTTTGAAGATTTCTCAATTTGCTTTATTGCATCGGCCTTACCTTGTTCGTAGAAGTGAGTTGCAAGCGTATCTATATTAGTCGCGGCATACAAAGCCTTATGATACTCTTTCAAATTCTTAACATTGCCTTTATCGTCGAGAAACTTTCCCAACACTTTGTTAAGATCAGATTGATTATCTGCAACGTTAGAAGGTTCTTTTAAACCGTACCTAAATTTCTTTTCACCAACATTGAAATCAAAACCTTTGAAATCATTAGTAAAAAGTTCTTTAGTTTTAGTTTTAAATCCTTCGTTTCGCTTAAGACTTTCTTCTTTTTCTTGGTTATAGCGATTAAAAAAATCAACTGCTTTTTTCTGCTCATTTGTAACGGTAGGTCTACTTTTAATTTCTTCATAGTACTTAGACTTTAAGCTATCAAGAAATTTTCGAGCTTTAGCAACTTCTTCTTTTTTCGCTAATTTCTTTTTTCTAATATCTCTTTCTTCGTCCAAATCAGAATCGTACGAAAAATTTTCTTCAATTAGAAAGTTAATCTCTTCTCCATCGAGATGAGATTTTGTATTTTTATAATACTCTTTTAACAGAGTATTTTCATCTACTTTTGAATAGTCGGCGTTTAGCCTACTATAATCTTCTATAGTGCCACCAGTTTCATTTATAAACTTAACTAGGCTATCTACGCCTTCTGGCAATTCAACTTCAGGAACAACAGGCGAAGATGGCTCCGCAACTTTTTCAGCTTCTTTTGTTTCTTCTATCTCTTCTTCTTTAACTTCTGTTAAAACCGAATCAGCTTCTGCTGGTTGTTCTACTTCTTCTTTTTTGGTTTCTTCGCGTACTTCTTGCAGTCCCATTTCGGCTTCTTCCCTGCTTTCTTCGCTTCCGCTGCTGCCGCGTAGCACGCCATCATTTGTTTCTTGTTCTTGAATGGCACTTTCTTCTTCTTTTACAGGTTGTTTTGATAAATCAACTTTTATTACTTCGTCCGCTCGCTTTTCAGCAAACTTCCGAAGATCTACTTTAACATCTGACATAATAATATATAATTAATAAATAAAAAAATTATCTTGGTTCAAATTGCTCTAAACCAAAACCGCCTAAAGAATCGTTTCCAGAGGACTCGAAGTTTTTAGGTAGTGTATTGTTTTTTCTTTGGTCGATCAATTCACTCTGCTGAGTTGCCTGAAGCTTTGTTCTTTGATCTTTCCTGTCTTCTATTTCTTGTTCTTTAGTTCCTTCAGCGTTAGCTCTTATTTGCGCTAACTGTATGTTGAAGTTAAACTCAGTCTGCATAAGCTCTCGTTTTATTTGAGCTTCGGTTTGCATTCTTTCTATTTCAAACTGCGACTTAGCTTTTTCAATGTTAACCTTCTCTTCCGTTAATGCTTGCTGCTTTTGTACTTCGGCCATTGCGGCTTTTTCAGATGCTTCAGCATTTGCTTGGGCTTGCAATTGTATATTAGCTTGCTTTTGCTGTTGCTCTCTTTGTATTTTCTTTTTACGCTTTTGTTTTAATAATTGGTTAGCTAGCTTTATATTATTTATTTGACGTAAATCTATAGCATCTTCAAGATCAATACCACCTGTTTTTAAAGCTACTTGTATGTTTTGCTCTAGCTGTGCTTTTTCTTCTTCTTCTGGCTCAACCTGTAAGTATATGCCAAAGTCATATAAATGCAATTCTGATACTTCTTCAAGAGTCCCTACGTTGTAAGAACTTATAGCGTTTTGCAAAGACGTATTAGTTAAAGCAAACTCAATAGAATCCGCAATTCTTAATGATACGTTTTCGGCCAGTTTAGCGGTCAAATATAAACACGACTGTAATATATGTCTAGTCGCAACATTTGATGCGTTAGCGGCTAGTTTTTGCAATCCTACGAGCATGTCTTCTTTAGGCTGACTGCCATCACGAGCTTCGTTAAGCCCTGTGACGTCTCTAATCATTTGTAAATAATACTGATAAGTATTAATTAATGAATTTATTTTGGCTTGCCCTCCAGAAGATTGCAATTCTTGTATAGGAACTTTGCCTCTATTAGGATCGCCATCTTGGGTTAAAGACCTTCCTAAAATGCTACCAGTTTGGAAGTACATATTTAATGCTTCTGCAGGATTATAGCTTGTACCATTGCCAAGATCAACTTCCGCTAATCCGTCAACATCTAAATAAACTCCGTCTGGGACTATCCTAGACATAACTTGCTGAAGCTTTAGATTTGTAATATTTATCATATCTGCAAATCCGGTTATTCTATTTACCATAGAATCTATGCGACCTTTATACATTCTAGGTGCTGAAATCGCATAATTCATATTTACACGTGTTGTATCAGACTTAGGTCTAGTCATGTTTTCTGATAGCTTCCATTCCAGCATGTTATCGTATCCCAAAATTTTAGCGCCAGTATAAAGCGTTTCTATTGATCTAGATACTTTTTTAAAATTATCGTTTTCAGGCGGATCAAAAGTGTCGTCTTTTTCTATAACTTTTTCAAGCCCAAATGGCCCTTTTTTTAATTTGAAAACTTGATTCGTATAAGTTTTGTATTCAAAAAATAAAACGGCTATAGTATCATTATTATACTCTTGCCATCCCATTAAATATTGATTAGACCCTTGATATTTTTGTATTTGCTCTAATTCATCATCAGTTAAATAAGGAAATTGCTTTTTTATTTCCGACAAATACATAAGCTTAACTTCGCCTACATAATAAAGATCTTCAAAGTTTGGATCCTCAGTATATGACCAAACCATTTTGGCGGGGTCGCAATATTCTAAAGTAACCCCATTAGATTTATTCCAACTTGTTTTAGAGGCAGCAATACCTAAAACAGCTAAATCGTAAACTAGCCTACGTTTTATTAGCTCGTATTTATTTTTATCAAATACGTTAGATATAAGTTCTTCTTCAGCTATTTCTATAGAAGGCTTATATTCTAACTGCATATGGAGAGATACTTCTTCTTTTGTTTCAGGTAAGTCTATATTAGACGGTGAATTAAATAAGTTCATACCTGTTGCGGCCCTAATAGATTCTAGTTCATCTTTTATAGCCATATCACGCATTAAGTTTGCTGCGTAATTAGTTCGTTTTTTAATAGATTCAGGATCTTGAGAAAAAGCTTTTACTTCATATTTTTTTTCAGAAATGCCATTTACTAAAATATCTACAAACTTAGAAATAACAGGGACTGGTTTCCAATCTAAATTAAGGTATGATAGGTCACCGTTAATAGATAACTCATCTTTATATTTTTGCACAGATTGTTCGCCACGAGCATATAATCTAAGATTATGAAAGCTTGTCCAGTTAGAAAAAAATCTATTACCATTTGATCGGGTGCTCCCAAACCATTCCCCCTCTATTGCTCTACCAACTTGGTATCCATAATCTAGAGTAGCTTTTTCGGCGTCACTAACCACTTGGTCTGGAAATGCGCTATTGGGATTAGTATTTATTTTATTCATTTTTATTTTTTAATCAACTATTTTAGATACTATGCCTGAGTTATCATATTTTTTAAAACCTAAACTAATGTTTTTTCTTACAACCTTATTTACCGGAGCATACATGTTCTTGTTACATGCCATTATGGCTAACCCAGAACTTATAGCCGCATCAAATTTAGTTCTATTATTTATATCAAACCTAGCCCACTCATTTAATGTTTTATCAAAGTACATATCTCCGTATTCACCTTCGCCAACTAAACCTACGGCTTCATTTATATAAGACTCTATTGCAGCTGCGTGTGCTTGTTTAATGTCTTCACTAGAATTTGGTATACCACCAATTTCTTTTTCTGTTACCGAAAGTTTATTCCAAACTTTGTCTGGTCTTGTCATTGAAAAACCTCTGTAACCCCTTCGTTTTAAGTAGTATAGAAGTCTTGGTTTATTATTTTCTGCTAGTATTGGCATCCCATAAAAAACACAAGCCATTAATACGTCTTCAAAAAATATCTCTGCGGTCTGTGGTCTAGCTATATATTCTAAAAAAAAGTGTTCCGGCGGAGCATCTTCCATAGAAAACTTTGTTTTCCCATGCAAGGATCCTTTAGAGCCTTTGCCTCCTACCGTCCCAGATATGTCGTAAGGGTCACATCCAAATGCGCCCATGTGCTCATTACCCGGGTATTTTACACCGTTTTTAACTATGTGCCTATTTTGCAAGTTTACGTCAGGAACCCATGATATTAAAAACCTTCCATCTTTATTTGGAATAAATATAACTTTTGTGTCTTTTATTCCGTTTTCCCATTGAAAAGAACCTTTGCTTAGTACTTGCGTTGTTTCTAAGTTTTGGTTATAATCAATTTGTTCATATATTTTTTGTAAATTAAATATAGATTTTTTAGCCTCGTCCCTAAACGCGTGTTCTTCTGTTCTTGGGAACTGTCGGTAAAATTCGTTTAAAGCGTCTTGATCTTCTTTTAACCCTTCTGCTTCATTATTCCAATATTCAATTATACCTATTCTTATTTTTTCATTGTGAAAACCAACTACTGGGGTATCCGGGGTTTCAAATACAGGCATACCATACTTATCCATAAACCCCTCGTAATTCCATTCCATTGGTATAAACAAACTATATAATCCAGATTTAGTTTGTCCATTTTTATCTCTTTTTTCTACGTTAGAATCGTTATACAGTTTTCTAAAGTTTTCACCCCCTTTATCTAAAGCGTTCGATGTACTTCCCATCATACACTTACCCACAACTCTACCACCTAATCTTAACGTTGTTTTTGTTACTCTCCAATTATTTAAAATGTTTTCAGGCCTTTCCCATTTGCCGGATTCATCGTGAATTAAAAGCATTAGCTTTTCTCCATCATAAGAGTTGTCAGCTGTGTTTTTCCAGTCTATAGTGGTGTCTAACCCCTGTAGCTCTTCTTGCTCGTTTTTAAAATCTATTTTTTTTCTTGTTAGCCTAGAAGCAGGAACCCTAAAAGCCAGTTCAGTTTTAGGTCTATCCATACCATCTTGGATAGGTTTAAAGAAAAATGGATAGTTTATAGTTATAGGAACCACTTTATCCGTAAATAATTTTTTAGCATCAGGACCAGTTTTAGAAAGTATCCCAAATCTTTTATCACTTGAAATAGTAGCTAAGTTAACTATTTCATTAGCTGCCATAAAAGAAAAACCAGAGCGTCTATTTTTTAGGTAACACATTCCGTAACATCGGTCATCCGCTTTGCATGCCTCCCAGAATATAAAAAATAATCTGTTTGACTCTCGGAACTCAGCCTCTCCAACATCTATTTTGGTCCATTGGAGGTACATGTAATGGCTGCCCGTTAAATAAGTATTTATCCCGTTGTTTTTAAACCAAAACCCGTTATCTCTGTACTCAAATTCTTTGTCAATATAACTGTGATATTTTTCTTTGAATTCTTCTGGATAATCTCTCCAATCAAATATTGTTTTTATTCTATCTAGTTCTTTTGGCTTTTCTAATCTTTCCCAATATTGATCTACCTTTTTGTTAGATCTTTGGTGTACATGCTTTGCTTTCGGTAAGGCTATTTTTAAACCCTGTATTTCATATACTTCGCCTATTTCTCCAGTGCGACTTATAATAACTATGTCGTACTCTTCATTATAGCCGTACTCCCACTTTTTATATTTATTAAACCTATCAAGTTTTGATTTCTTAATAGGCTCTATTATTTTATATAAAGTTTGTTCGTACATTACTTCTTAGATCTTCTTTCAGCGAACCCCTTAAAAGATTTTTCTTCTTTTGTTTCTTCCGCAGGCTTTTCTGTTAAAGCCAAATCTTCTTCTTCGATGCGCTTTAATATTTCAAAAGCATCAAATATTGCAAGCTTTTTAGTAGCCGCCGCATTCTTTAATCTGTCTGCTGATATATCTTCTCCACTATCTACTATAGCTTCTTCCGCTACTTTAATAAGCTCATTAACAGCTTTGCGCCCAGCTTGGATTATATTCTTTCTCGTTTCTTTGGTTTCCATAACTAAGAACTATATTATTTGATTTCATACAATATAATAGCATGCCATTAAAAACAAACTCAAATTCGGAGTCGGGAGTAAAGCAAACTATTGATCCTTCCTGTATACTTAATTCTTTGTTAGGGTATCTAAGTATGCCATGAAGTTTTTTTTCATTATCGTTATCTAGATAATTATCCGACCTAACGGGCTGAACAAAACAATAACCGTGAAGAGCCTGCCAAGACTTTACGCTGATTTCGTTTGTAGTAGGTTTATAAGCATATATTTGGTCGGGAGCAACAGCATACATGCCATCAAACATATAACTTCTGCTATTTTTTTCTTTACCTCTTATGTCATAAAATCTTCTAAAAACGTTATGATGAACTATAACCTTGTCATTAACCTGTATTTCTGTTTCAATACACTTAGGCACCGCTAATACTACAGCCTCCCTATTAACGTTTTGGAAAGCTTCTATTTTTGTATTAGTTACAAAATCAATTCCAGCTATTTTTTTAGAATTATTATATCTAGCGTTTCCAACTGGTTTAACTATAAAGTCGTTTAAACTTTGCATTAATAATTTAAATCGTATTCTACTGATATAGACATATTCTGATTAAACTTTTTCCAAGGAAGCACTTCATCTTCTTTCTGTATAAATATAACATAAGATTTTTCGTTTTCATCAAATATTATATTGCATATTTCATGACCACCATATACTTGCTGGTTTAAAGAATAATGCATTGCGTCATTTTTATAATCAGAGCCTATACTTATTTTTCTTATTATACTATTAACTTTCATTTTCTGTAATGGTATAAGAACCATCTGACAAGTCAATACTGATAGAACCATATTTTTCTTCTAATTCTTTTCGAGTATTATTTGAGTCTTCAAGTATAATTGAATACGAATTTACTAATTTATTTTTTTGTGCTTCTAACGCGGCTATTTGCTTAGATATGGTATCTATTTGTCTCGCTTGATTTAATATTATGTCAAGCTCTTCTTTTTCTATTTTCATTTAATTTAATTTAATTTAATTTTAATGTGGTACCCAAGGCGTTCCTGTAAAGTTATTGAGTGTTAAGTCATTTCCATTACCTGAAGAATCACTTGCTGTAGTACCTGTTGTTTCGTTAAATTTCCAATAAGCTAATGGTGAGGGTAAAGCTAGTGATGAGTCAATACCTAAGCCATCGTTATATAGTGAAACAACATCGGCAGGGGTCGCAGCGTATCCAGACTTAATTATAAACTCATCCATTTCTCCTCTATATTTAGTAGCTACAAGACTAGCACGAGTGCCAACGTATTGAATTTGAGCATTGTTAGAATTAGCGTTGCTCGTAGTTTTTGTTTGTTGTACACCATCAACATACATTTCAATGACATTACTACTGTCTCTTGTTATAACATAGTGATGCCAACTCCCTATATGTCCTGCTGTATCATAACCATAACTCCAAGCGTTTTGATTAGAGGTACCATTCAGTCTAAAATAAGTGATAGATGGATAAAAGAACCACAAATCTGTTCCGTTGCTATTTTCAAAAATCCACATTTGCCCACTGCTTAATCCAGCTTCAGGTTTTAGCCAAACGGAAATTGTAAACTCTGTGCTAGATGCGGCAATTTGTAAGTTTGCTGGTAAAGTGCAATAGTCATCCACACCATCATATGAAAGTGCATTTTCAAAATCATAACCAGATTTAGGTAGTAGGTAAGCATTTGTAAAGTTAGTTAATGTCATATCCGCACTACCAACAGAACCGCTTTGCGCTATAGTTGTTGCACCATTTGCCTCATTAAACTTATACCAGTAAAGAGGTTGACTTCCAAATATGTTTGTTACGTTTCCACCCCTTTCATTATTATATATTGCCTGTGCTTCAGCAACCGTACTAACCCTTTCGTCAAAGACTATATCATCCACAGCTATTTCAGAGTGAATACTATTAGTGTTACCCCTGTAGAAAAAAGAACCAAAGGTATCAAGACCGTCAAATTGAAAACCAGAACTAGAGCGTGTTTGTAGCACACCGTCATATACAAGGTAAAGTTCACCGTCAACAGTATCTGGCACTTTTGATAAAACTGCTTTCGCTTCTTGCCCGTCTACTGTAAAAGTAATTTCGTCACCCACTCTATAACCAGAACCTGTGGTTGAAACTTCAAGCCTGTCTATGTTACCAAAGCCTCCCGCAACAATCGCTCTAACGGTTAATCCTGTGCCTCCGGGAGGGTAAGCTGATGTAGAAACTGAGGTGTACGTTCCATCAGCAGCACCTGTGGGTTGCTGTGTTATGTCCTCAGTTAATGAGTTGTTATTATAAAAGTAATAAAAATGATGCCAATCGTTGTCTGTTATATTTAAGTTCCACTCAACTTGTCTACTGTTTCCGTCTCCGTCAGATGCAAACCTAATGTACGGAGAGGTGTTTCTGTGAAATATATATGTGCTAGAGTTGGTATTACTTGATGCTATTACATTAGTTTTAGATGTGTCAGCACTAATTGGTCTTTTAGCCCAATAAGCGACAACCATATTAGAAAATCTATTTGTACTATCCCACGGAGTGCTTATTGTACCTGTTTCAGTTGTATTGCCTAAATCTGGTTGAATGTAATTACCAAAGTCATACAACGCTATTGTTTGACTAGATATAGTGTCAGAGCCTACAATGTTATTTACCGTTATGCTGTAGTCTCCTGCGGTTTCTACATTTACAGTGGCTGTTATCTGAGTTACACTGTCTATAGTGTAGCTTTCAACAACGGCAGTACCAGATGCACTTAAACCTGTAACAGAATAAAAGTTTGTACCAGTTAGTACAACCTGAGCTGGTGATGTAGTATTTACAGAGCCGCTAGTAATTGTTGGTGCTTCTAATTCATGTGGTGACCAATCCCCGTTTGTTGGGAAGTATATTGTTGCATTATTACCGTTACCGCTTGAGTCAACAACAGTGGTCCCACTTGTTTGGTCAAACCTGTAAAATATATCAGGGGTTGTTATTACAGTATTGCTTAACACCCCTTTTCCTCCTTTATATAATGAATCTACTTGAGCCTGAGTTAGTGTTGCGTTTCGTGCATCTATAATTAGTTCGTCCATGACAAACAAACCGTAAGATGTATCACTTCTACCTATAAGGCTTATGTTTATAGCCTCTTCGTCATAGTCTTCTGTTGTACCTGTAGACTTTACTGAGTTAATCCACAGCTCGTTTACACCACCATTTAATGACATGGCTACATGATTCCATCCCGTAGAGTTTGCTGATATAGTCCAAGTAGTGCTGGTACCTGTTGAGGTTTGAAATGTAGCAGAGGTGCTTGAATCAAATCGAAAAAACATGTTAGCATCACCAACATGACCAAAAATATACTCATTAGAAATACTGCCATCAAAATAAATCCAACAGCTTAACACAAACCCAGCTGTATATATATTATCATGAGGCACAAAATAAGTTCCTGTAAAGTTATTTAATGTACCTGTATTGCTGTTTCCGCTTGAGTCTGCTGCGCTTGTACCCGATGACTCATTAAATTTATAGTAAACATCAAGCGCGCTTATTACGTTATTAGGTCTTTGTCCAGCACCTTCATTGTATATATCTTGAGCGTTACTTAAAGTGCCGACATATCCAGTCTTTATTGCTACATCATCAAGTTGGCCATCCAGAGGTACTATTGTGCCGTTGTGATATCTACCTATTTGGTTGATTGTTGGCATTGTTCCATTTAAGGTGACTGTGTTTGTAGCCTCAACCCCGTTCAAATAACATCGTCCAACTGTTCCGTCTTTTGTTATAAATAAATGATACCACTCCCCTACTGACATAGACGAAACGGTCCAATCATTGTTTGACCCATCATACCATCTGACCTGTGTAGACGAAATTACTCGAATTGACAGTGAACCTGAACCGCTATTCCCGTAAATATTACCCATGTCCCCACCTGTGTACTTAAACCAGCAACTAAGCGTAATATCTCCTGATGTAGCAATCCCCGTTGTAAGAGAAACGTAATCATTTACACCATCAAATTCCAATGCATTACCAAAAGGTTCTGGCTTATTTACAGCAGATGACATCTCTACAAAACTTCGGTCACCGTCACTGTACAGCGAGTTAATAAACTCAAAGGGTACCCCAGTTCCGTTGGGTCCTATTATACATAAGTCTATACCTAAGCCTAAAGACATACTACTTTAAAGATATAATGTCACTAGCTGTAGTTCCAGTGGCTAAAACATAGTCCACGGTAACTGGAAGAAAACTTCCGTCAGGTACGTTTGCAAAAATAATTGCATCTCCAACCTCTCTTTTACCTGCCATTAAAACCTTAACAGACCCGCCCGTACCTACATATAGTACAGAACTATTAAGTTTGGTTGTTGAGTCTATAGTGTCTGATGCCGCTACCGTAGCTGCCTCTGTCCCAAAATCTGGTTGATTTAAAAATTGCCCCATTTTATATATTATATTTTTTTGATCCGTGTTTTGTATTTGATCTCCTATATGCTTCTGTTTCCCATGGAGTACTTTTACCCTCCATAACTATTCCTGAGTTTTTATTATACTTTCTGCCTTTCCAATAAATATTACCGTCATCATAGGTTAAGTCTCCTCTTCTTATTTGATCTATATGAATTTCTTCGTGTCCGCGTACTTCTTCAACAAACTTTGGGTCAAGCTTGGAGTTTATATTTATAGTACCATTTTTATTCGCTTCACCTAAAATTCCTTGCCCTAAATCTTTAAATAAAACCGATGGGCCGTCGATATTATAAGGAGGTTCGCCTAATTTAAAAGCCATTTAGTCTTTCTTTTTTCTCTGGCTCATGCTACTAATAATAGCTGGAACAGCCGCTTTAATAACCATAGCAGCAAGTGGAGCCATTTTTGGACCACCTTTGCCATACATTTTAGCTGAAGCTTTATCATCGGTAGGCATATACTTTGAATCTGCACTCATCCGAACAGGGCTACAGTGCTTTGACATAAAAGTACCTCCGCTTTTCATCATAATGCCGGCTCGATTATCAATAGGCATATCAGCCATTAAATTTTTTCTTTCTTGCTTTTTAGACTCTTTCATCTTATTCATACTTTTTTTATTTATTAATATTTGCCCCTAACGCCTTTAGGCGAAGATTTTGTAGAACCACCTTTGCCGCCCCATAAATGTTTGCATGACCAATACCTAGCGGTTAGCTTGTCTTTTGCTGTTGAGCATTTGTGCCGAGCGCGGAAAGATTTACGAGCCGCTGCAGAATAATTATGCCCATACCCTTTGTACCCAAAGTGCACAATTTTTTCTTTCCCGCCTTGACAAGCTTTAACAACTTTTTTAGCGGTTTTACTCGGGGATTTCCTCGGTACATTGCATTTCATTTTTGATTTATCTACCCTAGCGGCCATATTGATTTTTTTAAAATTTTAAACAAAGTGGCTATTGCAATAGCGACTATAATTAAAAAAGTAATGCCTGCAATTATCCGTCTTACATTTTTGCCTAATTGTTCTATTATGCTTTGTTTTCTTACTACTATTCGTTCAACAGGTATTTCAACCGTGCGTACAATCGTGTCACTTTTACATTCGCCTTCAATATATGTTGTATCACCAACCCTAATATACTTAATTCTAAGCTTATCCTTATAAATATAAGTTGTATCCGAAGTCGTATCAATAAATGCTGTATCATGTTTTATTGACGGAACAACCATACTGAAAGTGTCTTTTATGGTATCCCGCTTTAAAAGATCTGGATACATAATAGTTAACTTTTCAATTTTTCTTTCCGCCCTACGTTTCTTTTTTTCTAGCCTTTGCTCTAAAGTACAAGAATTAAGTATTAGGCTTATTAAGAATAAATAGAGTATGCTGTTTTTCCTTTTATTCTTTTGCATTTTAATACTTGATTTCTATTCTCTCTTTCCTTGTAAGAAACATGAACCCAATCTGGGTTGTCATCGTCACCGTACTCCCAGATAAGCTGGTCAAAGTCTAAGTTGTCTTTTATAAAGTTAAACATGTCTGTGTTAGACATATAACCAAGCGTATCATCAATGTCCATAGCCGCGCCATTCATAGCGCAGTGCTGTGAGCTTGATGAACCGCCAATGGCCCTGTTTAATTCCACGCTTCTGAATAAACTGTTTATAGCTATAGGACCACCTACATGTTCCCTAAGTGGTTCAAACACTTTTTCACAGAGTAGTTTTATTCTTTCCATCTGCTCACCGCTGGGTATGTTTTCTATACCCCTTCTAATGGCAGTGTTACTTTTAGTTACCTCCCTATAAGAAACGTGTTCAGTTACCTTCATTTATTTTTTTTAATGGTTATCCATTTGTGAACAGTATACCCTATAGTAACAAGGAGTAACAATATCTTCAAAGACATCTCTATGTTGCTAAAGGATATCCCAAGTGTTGTTAAATTAATTAACACGATTTTAATTTCGTTATACATCAGCTTAATTAATGGCATGACTACTCTTCTTCCTTTTCCTTCTTACCAAGAATCTGACCAGCTTCGGCAATACCAAAAGCACCAAGTGTTACTATAACAAACGAATTAAATATCACATCGCTGTGTATTAATTCTTTACCGTATATACCAGTCGCAATATCAACTACAGCAAATATTGTCATAACCGCAAATGATAAAAACCCAACGATGTTCTTTTCGTTGTACCTGTTTCTTGTTCTAAATATATCCCAGAAAGACATACTAAAAACCTTTAGCTTTTTCTGTAATAGGTCCAGGCTGGTATGGGTATTCGTTTTTAGCTAGCAACTGAATACCGTCCGCTCCAGAGCTACGCCCAGGGGCTATTGGCATTTGGTCCATATTTAACGGGCCGTCCCAAGTAGCGTCTATACCTTGGTCTTTAGCGTATACTCTTTTTTCAGGAGCTTTATGTAAGTTTATATTGTTTTCCATAATTATTTTTGATTTCTGTATTCGTTAGTGCCAAACATTTTAGCAGACTTCATAGCTATTTTACTATCTGCTCTGCCTGATAATTGCATTAAGTTTGACATTTGATCTTTAAGAGCTTGCGTAACGGGATTAGGGTTTCCCATAACCATATCTGCCATCATTCCTCCTGGTGTATATTGCGCCACGTTCTGCATTGTCTGGCCTACATTGTTAGCTTGAGTCATACCTCTTTGAAGCATGCCTTCGCCCGCTTCTACCATTTGGTCAGTAGTGTCGGGCCTAACAACATTAATTGCTTGACCTATAGGTGTTGCCGCTGCTATACTTTCAGGAGTAGCTTGCTTTAATTCTTCAACACCCTGTGATACTAAACCACCAGCTGCTTCTAGCCCGCGTGATACAAGGCCTTTTGCTCTATTAAAAAGTGCCATTATTTATATTTTTTTTCGTTATAACTTTTTTGATAAATGCCAGATCGCATCATAGCTTTTCCATAAGCATCTGATTTTTGAAAAACGCTACTTCCATCGCCCATAAAGTTCATAGTGTCATCTGCTGTAATAGCTTTATCAACTTCTTTAATAGCAGCTTCACTTAATGGTGGCATTGAAGTTTTTCCTGCGTCTCTATTTGCTTTAAAGTCTTGTACTTTTCCTTTAACTTTTTCAATTGCAGGCTTGACCTGCTCAAGCTGGCGTTTTATACCTACGTAGTAATCTTTAAAAGTAGCCGGGCGTTTGCCGTAAACAGCTTGAAAAGAATGTGGGTTTATCTCTTTTTTATCAAATTGTTCTAAACCGTAAGATTTCTTTTTTTCTCCATTAGACTCCGCTTGAGCTTTTTCTTTATCTTCTTCTAAAGTAGAGGCTTTGCCAAGGCCTCTATAAGTAGTGCCGTTAGCAAACATGCTGTTAAGTGTAAACGCCATTTTATCTGTCTTTATCTTTGTTAAGTTTATTTATAGATACTCTTAATACTTTATCCATATAAGAGCCGCCTTTCATTATGCGGTTAGATCTTGTTGTTTCAGGTATATCTTCTTGGCCAAGCATTACACGATATATCCTGTTTATCAGCTGCTTTCCTTTAAAAGATATTTTATATATATTATACTTTTGAGTTGTTCCGTTTCTGTGTCTCCATACTACAATCCAACCCTCTTTTAGCAATCTATTCCAGCGCCGGTTATCCCAGCTGTAAGCAAAAGTACCTTCTTCAAAATCGTGCTTACGAAAATACTCAAGGCAGTCTAGATATATTATTATCTCTAGATCCGCCTCTCGTATGTTATAATTTTTGTAAGCCCACTTTCTAATTATTCTATAATGCTTTAATACGTTTAATTGCCTAATATGATCTGGCTCAACACGCATTATAAGACTATTACAATATCAAACTCTTTAATTACTTTGTACACGGTGCCTTCTACTTCTAGATCAAATCCTGCGTGCCTGTCGTAATATATGTTATCGTCTTTTGTTACTCCGCTAACTTCTATGCCAGCGTCAATAACCGTGGCTTCCCTGTATCTTATATCTTGTCTGTGTACAGATCCTAGATCAAGACCGCTTTTTGTTTTAACTTGACCCTCTTTTTTGGGATCAATTAAAACGTATTTACCCATTACTTTCATCGATCCTTAAATTATTAATTACACAGTTTGTTGATAATATAGTTGTTGAAACAGAAACTGCGTTTTTTAATGCGCTTTTCGTTACCAACAACGGATCGATAATGCCGCCTTTTATCATGTTAACACTTTTGCCAGTCTTAACATTTAAACCAAATCCGGGTCTTGCTTCCATTTGCTCGATAGAAAAATCAGCGTTTGAAAGAATAACTTCCCAAGGCTTTTGTATTGCTTTAAGTAATATTTTTTCCCCTTCGTTATCTGCTTTAATTTTGTAGGCGGCATTTAGTAAAGCTATTCCGCCACCTGGCACAACGCCTTCTTTTATAGCAGCCCTTGTTGCGCAAATAGCATCATCTACACGGTCACTTTTTTCTTTTAATTCAACTTCTGAATTAGCGCCAACCCTTATAACTCCAACTTTACAAGATAAGAAACCTAACCTTTTCTCAAGGCTTGCTTTTTTGCCGGGCTTTTCTTCTTCTTCTATTTGTTTCTTTACAGAATCTATTGCCGCTGTAAGCTCTTCGCTTTCTTCAGCTATCTCTATAATAGTCTCATGCATGTCCGTAGTGGACTTTAAACACCGCCCTAGATGTTCAGGCTGTATTAAATCAATATCATCACCTAGGTCTTCACTAATTACTTTGGCCCCGGTTATAAGAGATAGGTCGTGCAGCTTTTGTTTTCTATTAAAGCCGAAGTCTGGCGAATCAATAACATTTACTTTGATGTTACCTTTCATCTTATTCATGGCTAATGCACCAATCACTTGATCTTCCATTTCTGCTACAATTAAAAGTTCTTGACCGCTTTTAATAACATAAGCTAAAACAGATTCTATCTTTCTAATGTTATCTATTTTATTTTCACATATAAGAACAAGTGGATTATTCATTATACACTTATTCCTGTCTTCGTTTGTTGCGAAGTGTAGGTTTTTAAGGCCTTTGTCAAACGATGCCCCACTTATAATCTTGTGGTATGTGTTTTCATCACTGGAAGCTTCCATTGTTACTACACCATTTTCACCAACTTGTTCAAATGCTGAAGATATAATGTCGCCTAGCTCTTGATCGTTGTTTGATGAGATGGTAGCAATGTGCTTTAGCATATCACCTTTTACAGGCTTTGCAATTCGTTCTAAGTATTTAACAACCTTATCGGTGGCTGTTTTTATACCATTCTTAACATCTTTAACATCGTGCTTATAGGCTTCTGTCAATATAGCGTGTGCCAAGACTGTTGCTGTAGTAGTACCGTCACCGGCTTCTTCCACTGTTTTTCTAGCAGCATCCTTTAATAAAGTAGCCCCCATGTTTTCTACAGGGTCTTTTAAAATTATCGAGTTTGCTACGGTTACACCGTCTTTAGTTATTACGGGTTTACCAGAGTCATCTTCTAATATAACTGACTTGCCTGATGCCCCTAACGTTGAGCTCACTGCTTTATATAGTTTATCTACGCCTTCATATATAGCGTAGCGAGCATCTAACCCGAAGTTTAAATGCTTCACAATATTACTTTCTTTCATAAATTTAATTTGATTTTATTTGAATGTTTTAACGACTCTAGGTCCTTCTGCAAATTTAAGCTTTTTTCTATAATGTGCTATGCTATCATCAATAGCCTGCTCCGCATCTTCTATCGTAGCTCTGCGGGTGACATCAACCCATTGACCCGTGGATCTTAGCAGCTCTGTCTGGAAGTACCCATTTGCGAGCTCGACAATCCTCCAATTTTTTTTCTCTGTTAAACTTTCCCAGAAATTTATGGTTTCAGGACTGGGTTTTTCATTTGTGTTCAATGAACTTGTTTGGTAATAAATGTATGTCATCACTTTGGTTTTGGGATTAATTATTTATTATGGTTTTTAATTCTATTTTTTGCGGTTATTAATATTCTTTCTTCAAGTCTAGCTATGTTAGCCTGTAACTTAGCGTTTTCTTCTAATAATAATTCTATTTTTTTATAAAGTTCCGTAACTTTATCTTCTAGCTCACCTATTCTCTTCCTGTTGTCTTCTCGAATACTGCTCTTAAATGAGGCTGAGTTATCTATCTTTTTCTTCCAGATATTCCAGCCTTCTTTTAGACCCAACGCCCCTATTAGGGCTACAAGCATCGGTATTAAAGTTTCACTATCCATGTTTTTAAACGTAGGCTACCCAAACATCCACTGACAATTGTTTTAATGTTATCGTTCCATACGCTGCGGCTATGGCTATACTTCCAGTAC
>Ga0115546_1000635_pt1 | contig 23383 bp, 19 predicted proteins | sample COGITO_mtgs_1004_FD_87186 | JGI IMG/M metagenome (GOLD analysis project Ga0115546, IMG submission 87186) | Pelagic marine microbial communities from North Sea - COGITO_mtgs_100413 | ecosystem: Environmental > Aquatic > Marine > Epipelagic | place: Germany:Helgoland, sampling site Kabeltonne...
CCTCAGTAAGCGCACTCAAATCATCATGGCGAGTAAAAATTTCGCCAATACCCTGCCAGGTTTTTGGATTTCGATTTAATAAAAACTCGATCTCAGCACTGGCATTAACATCTGTAGGGTTGAACCCTGTAATAAATGGGTGCAATCGGCTTTGATCATGTTGGGACAAGGCTTGGTATTGGATTAAAAGACGCTCATCGGTTGCTGAATACCAATAGACTGGTGAAGTATCACTCAAATAATATTTTGGTTTGGCTGGCTCGGAATAGGACCACTTTTTCTTCACCGCAATACCGGAAATCAAAGCGTGTTGAACCTTATGCTCATCCATGCTTTTCAAAAGCGCCGTGAGCCCATCGCCTTCTTGAAGAAAATCAACCACGTGTACATGAGCATCGGTTTTGAATTCAGGCACTGCCCCAGTAGCGAGCCCGCTCAGGGCGAAGCCGATAAGACCCATCGCAGTGAGGTCAAACTTATGAGTCATTATAGCCCTGCTTTTGTCGTACTTATTGAATTAGACTGTTTCTGGTATGCGACCATATATATCAGTTAACCGCACAATGTCGTCTTCACCTAAATAAGTACCAGATTGCACTTCTATCATTTCAAGTGGAATTTTGCCTGGATTTTCCAAAGCATGGATTTGTCCAATTGGAATATAGGTCGATTCATTTTCAGTGACTAAAAAAGTGCTGTCACCATTAGTTACTTTAGCGGTACCAGACACAATAATCCAATGCTCCGCCCGATGGTGGTGCATTTGCACTGACAATTTCTCACCTGGCTTGACGGTAATTCGTTTGACCTGGTAACGAGCGCCTTTATCAATGCTGTCATAACAACCCCAAGGTCGAAACACTTCTCGATGAAAATTATATTCAGGACGATTTTCAGCTTTAAGCTCATTAACGATGGCTTTTACTTCTTGCACCTTGGATTTATCAGCAACAAGTACAGCATCCTTAGTTTCAATCACCACCACATTATCAAGCCCAATGACGCAGACTAATTTACCTTCAGCGTTGACATAACTATTAGTAGTGTCATGAAGCTTAACATCACCTACTATGGCATTGCCCCCATGATCTTTAGGTGAAACTTCCCAAAGACTGGACCAGCTACCAACATCACTCCAACCTGCGTCAAGCGCAACCACTGCCACTGGCGAGTCTGCTTCTATACTCAAAGGCTCCATTACCGCGTAATCAACCGAGTCATTAGGACAATCTTTAAAGATTGTCGGATCAATTCGAATAAAATCAAGGTCAGATGCTTCGTTGGCAATTGCGTTTTCACAGACAAAGCGTATCTCTGGCGCATATTTACCGAGCATTTCTAAATAAGCACTAGCTTTGAAAGCAAACATGCCAGAGTTCCACAGATACTCGCCTGAAGCCACATAGTCATGGGCCGTTTGCGCATCTGGTTTCTCCACAAATCGCGCCACCTTAGAGATACCATCGCCTTGATCTTGTATGGTTTTTATATAGCCGTAACCAGTGTGAGCTTCAGTGGGGACCACACCAAAAGTCACAAATTGGCCTTGCTCTGCCAGTCTATTGGCTTTTTCGATAGCTTTATGAAAGGCCATATTGTCTTGGATCAAATGATCAGCAGCTAATACCAGCAACACAGGGTCTTCGCCCCGTTGCGTGGCATGTAACGCAGCCAGCGCAATGGCTGGAGCGGTATTACGCCCAAAAGGCTCAAGTAAAATACCATCGTGAGTAAACCCTGCCTGTCTAAGCTGCTCGGCCGCGATAAATCGATGATCTTCATTGCAAATAACAATAGGTTGACTCATACCTGCTACGTTACTCAACCGAGATAAGGTGGCCTGCAACATAGTTTCTTCACCAGCAAGCTTTAAAAACTGCTTTGGCAATGCTTGACGTGATTTAGGCCACAATCTTGAGCCTGAGCCCCCGGCCATAATAACTGGTTTCATAAAAGTATCCTTTTGAGTCATAAAATCTGTAAATTAAGACGGACTTGGATCAACATTGTGCTGAAAAATAACGGCTGATTTTTGTGAAAAATACGCTTTTACATTATCATGCACTGTTGGATCATCTAAAATTTCGTGCCGAGTACACCAACGGTAATTGCTGTGCTCCTGCGTTGGCAGGGTTCCAATCGTCTCGGCTAATAATACTTGATAAGCGATCACAAGATAGTGGGTGGTTACTAAATCATCAACAAAAGCGTCTTGAAAAAAATGCTGATAAACACCATAAAATTGAGCTGCTGATAGAGGTATAAACAAGCCGAGCTCTTTAGTGCATAGCCGACCAAAGGCAGTGTCAAATAACTCGTCTTTTAAAATCCGGCCACCTGGCACAAACCAAGAGAACTGTGCAGGCTTATTTAAGCGCTCACCAATTAAATACTGACCAGCCTTATTTTGCACGAGTAAATCAATAGACACTAACGGCACAGATTTCACGGCCTGCGCAAAATCTTCAGTACTTAACACCAGATTAGCCTCGAAAACTGTCAATATTGTCTAAAAACCACTGATAAGTGGTGGTTAAGCCGTCTTTCAACGAAATGCTTGATTGCCAACCCAAGGCTTGCAATCGATCGACGTTCATAAGTTTGCGTGGAGCGCCATCTGGCTTATCCGCATCAAATAGTACTTGACCGGTAAAGCCAACCACGGTCGCCATTGTGTGCGCAAGCTCGCGAATGGTGCAATCAATGCCTGTGCCCACATTAATATGCGACAACATAGGCTGGGTATTGGCAGCATATTGCTCATAATTTAAGTTCATCACATAAATAGACGCTTGCGCCATGTCCACCACATGTAAAAATTCCCGCATAGGCTTACCACTGCCCCACACCGTGACAGATTCAGCATTGCCTTGCTTCGCCTCGTGAAACCGACGCATCAAGGCTGGTATAACGTGGGAATTTTCTGGATGAAAATTATCATGTTCGCCATACAGATTAGTCGGCATAACACAGCGATAATCTACACCGTATTGTCGATTATAGGATTCGCACATTTTAATGCCTGCAATCTTGGCAATTGCATAAGGTTCATTAGTGGGCTCCAAAGTTCCTGTAAGCAAAGCCGATTCCGTCATAGGCTGTTGCGCAAGCTTTGGGTAGATACAAGAAGAGCCAAGAAATAAAAGGCGCTTCACGCCAGCTTGAAAAGCACCATGAATAATATTATTTTGCATGGTTAAGTTTTCATAAATAAAATCTGCTGGGTAAGTATTATTCGCCATGATACCACCAACCTTAGCGGCCGCTAAATACACCTGATCAATGACATTATCCTGAAAGAATTGCAATACAGCGCGTTGATCAAGCAGGTTTAGCTCTTGCCTGGTACGGGTAATAATATTGTCTTGCGCCACACCATCCGCTATAAGCTGTCGATAAATAGCTGAACCTACCATACCCCGATGGCCTGCGATAAAAATTGTCATAACTTGTTCCTATGTCTTAAATCATCCTGCGTAGTCATTTAAATGTTGGCCGAGCCTTAAAAAAGGCCGATCACTTCATCCAAGGCTGCACGCTCTGCTCGTTGCAACTGATTAAAGTGGGCAGCTCTGGCTAATCGGGCTTCATACGTAAGAGCACCACTTTGAGCGAGTTGTTGAATTTTGCCGACTATTGCCTCAATTGGCGCTGACTGCCAATCAAGACTTAAGCCTTGTAAGTCGTTAATCATACTGCCCATGCAGCCTCGATTGGAGCCAATGATATAACAGCCTTGCTGACCCGCTTCGTATAGCACTAATGGTTCAGCTTCACTGACATATTTCGAAAAGAATATGAAAATATCCAACGAACCATAGTAAACGTCTTTTGCGTCGTCATACACTGGCCCTAAATAGTCTACCTGTTGTAAGTCCTCATTCAAGGATAACACTCGCACACGAGCCACCTCGTCAGCAAATGGTCCAGCAATTCGAGCGTGAAAATCTACACCATCCTGAGCTAATCTGCGGCACAGGCCGTCCACAACATCAATACCCTTAACATCGCAAAGATTGGCCAAATGGCCAAGCCATGGAGCCTGATGGTCATCCAACCGTATAGATTCGCCATCTTGCTCAAAAAAAGCCAAATTAGACAGCTTTATAATTCGTTGGCCTGGTATCCCATAATACTTGGTCAGTGAATCTCTCATAGCATCACCTAACACAAGATGAATAGCGTTAGTACCAGCCACTTGATTGGTTTTTGCAAAGAGCCTCTTGCGGTTATGAAGGTATTCAAACGAATGGTGATGAATCACAATTTTACAGCGAAATATCTGCAGTATACCTAAATAAAGTACATCATAGACCTGACCAAAGCCGCCGTAAATAGGCCGATACACCGCGCGCTCGCCAGAAAAAACCAAGGCCAATATCAAACGCAAGGCACACAACAATGTATGAAACACCTTTAACACCGCCCAACGCTTGGTCTTAAAAAAAGCAGCGCCGTACGAAGGCGCGGTGTTAATGACAATCACCTTTGCATTAGACTTCTTTAAAACGTTCAGCATCTGCTGGTTGACATTAGACATGCCATGGAGTGGCTTTGGCAAATCTGCTAAAAAAATCATACATCAAACCTTTGGAATCTATAAAAAAAGCGCATAGAACTCGAAACCCTATGCGCCTTGAGACATAAAACAGACAATTTTATTCTTTATTTAATGACACTTCATAGCCTTGCGCTCGAAGCAGTGATACCCGCTTCGCTTGGTCTAAGTCATAGGCTACCATTTCAGCCACCATTTCAGCGAACGTAATTTGAGGCGTCCAGCCTAACTTTTCTTTTGCATATGCAGGGTTGCCTAATAAAGTTTCAACTTCTGTTGGTCGGTAATATTTTTCATCCACTGCAACAATAGTATCGCCAACTTTAAGGCCAGGCGCTTTGTCACCTTCAATAGCAACAACTACCGCGGTTTCTCCCTCAGCTTTTCCTTTAAATTCTAAAGTAATACCAAGTTCTTTGGCAGCAATGGAAACGAAATCTCGAACAGAATACTGAACACCTGTAGCGATAACAAAATCTTCAGGGGTCTCTTGTTGCAACATAAGCCATTGCATCTCAACGTAATCTTTCGCATGACCCCAATCGCGCAGCGCGTCCATATTCCCCAAATACAAACATTTCTCAAGGCCTTGTGAAATATTTGCAAGGGCTCGAGTGATCTTTCGAGTAACGAAAGTCTCGCCTCGACGTGGCGACTCATGGTTAAATAAAATACCGTTACATGCATATATGCCGTAGGCTTCACGGTAGTTGACAGCAATCCAATAAGCATACATCTTTGCGACGGCGTAAGGCGATCGTGGATAAAATGGTGTTTTTTCTGTTTGTGGCGTCTCCTGAACTAAGCCATATAATTCAGAGGTTGAAGCTTGATAAAATTTTGTTTTCTTTTCCAGACCCAAAAACCGAATTGCTTCTAAGAGACGCAACGCACCAATAGCATCAACATCTGCAGTATATTCTGGTGCTTCAAACGACACAGCAACGTGGGACTGAGCGCCCAAATTGTAGATTTCATCAGGCTGAATCTGCTGAATAATTCGAGTTAAGTTTGAAGTGTCCGTAAGATCACCATAGTGTAAATGAAAATCCACATTTTCCTCATGTGGATCTTGGTATACATGATCTATTCGCGCTGTATTAAACAACGATGAACGTCTTTTTATACCATGGACTTCATAGCCTTTTTCCAACAGAAATTCGACTAAATAAGACCCATCTTGGCCAGTTACACCGGTAATAAGCGCTACTTTTTTTGACATGTTTTTTTCCTCTTATATGGTATTTAGTCATTGGCGCCAAACAAGCGAGCGACTATTGAGTTAAGATGCAATTCGCAGCGCGTCTTTCACAAAACGAGCGATAACTGATTTTTTTGTTAAATACCGCTCGGCGTAATCCCTCGCTATCTGATTGTGATGAGATAAATCAGTGGACAGCATTTCTTGAATACCAGCGACAAATGCATCAACATCCTCTGGTGCAACGCGCTTAAAAATACCTAGAAAATCTTTGCTTAACGCGCCTAATTCTGTTTCCACTTCAGCAGTAATAATGGCATGGCCGCCTGCTGCTAAAATGTTTGTCAATTTAGACGGCAGTACGGAATCGGCAGCACCTTTCGACTGTACAACAAGGTGAATGTCGGCCATTGCCAACAACTGCGGCACAAGGCTCCAAGCCTGCAAAGGCTTAAAGTCTAAATTAGTCAACTGGAGCTGACAAGCGTAATCTTTCAACGCTTCGAGATGAGCGCCCTCTCCTACAATTAAAAATTTCACATCCGGCTGTGACTGCAAACATGCTGCAGCATCAAGAATCAGCTCTAAACCTTGTTTTTTTCCTACATTGCCAGAGTAAAGCAGGATCTTGTCGTGTAGACCGTAGCCCCACTGTGCCCTCAAGTCATCACCTGATACCCCGGGATGCACAAAATCTGTATCGCTCCAATTAGGAAAGAATATAATCTTGGACTGATCTACGCCTTTTTGTTGTGCTTTTTGCATCATAGTATAAGAAATTGTCGACACGGCATCGAACCGTCGTAAAAGAAATCGCTCAACCTTTAAGGCCCATTTCATACAACCCTTACTTTCAAAAAGGTTAAGGCCAAACATTGCATCAATTTCATAATCTTGAATATGCATAATCGCTTTAGCACCGGTAAGCTTTGCGAATAAAAGAGCGCCTGGCGCACAGAATAAAGTAGGCTGGACTAAAAAGACTAAATCCGGCCTAGAAAAAATCTTTCGGCCAAGACCAACAAGAGAACTGAATGCGAAACTTGTAAGATGTATTAACCTACGAAGGGTATCCACTTTTCTTGGCACGTATAGCGGGCAACGCAAGACTTCAACCCCCTCTTCCTGGCTTTTAACTATGCTTAAGCGTTTATACTCCTGGGGGATGCGCCATTCTGGATAGTAAGGTTGCGCTACTATAGCGGTAACACCAAACCCGGCCTCAACTAATGCCGGGCATAGCTCGCCATTGTACTTGCCAATACCGCTTATTTCAGGGGTATAGTTTAAGCTGTATAATATAAATTTCATGGCTGCGCTCGAGCAAACAACTCAAAGTAAAAATAAACACTACGGAACCAAACCATTGGAACCGACCCTTTTCTTGTGAATATGCGGATGTTACCATATAAAAATTTCATTCGTTCATGTTGGTAACTCAACAAAAATATAAGCTGTTTACACAGTAAAATGCACTGTTTTGTTCACCATCATTCTCTACATAGAATCGATATTGAGACACTCAAAGCGTCTAAACTTTAGTTGTAAAACTCATTGAGCTAATCTCTCTTTTTTGACCTTTTTATAATCTTAAAGATCGCAACTAAAATTAATGGTATCACAAGAAATCGCCAACAATTTCGAAGCCCATAATATTGCATAAAAAAAGTGACAAAGGTAAAACAGCTCAGCAATAATACGTATGGCAAATAATCTCGCTTAATATACAGTTTAGATATGTAATATTGAAAATAAGAGAACAATCCCAAAAATAAAAAATAGTAAGCATACCCGAAATGGTAAAGTTCTGCGTACACATTAAAAGGCACATATTGATTCACAAAATGATAATGCTGTTTCACACTATGAAAGCCATCAATTGCACTCGGTAAAAAGGAAAACGAAAGTACTTTAAAAAGCACGGGATAGTTTGCGGGCATACCTACCGCATTCACCGTTACAAAATGTCCACCGAAAACATTGCTAAAAAAGAAATAAAGCAACTCTAAATTGTAAGATACATCAGTCTCAATATTAACAAGATGATGGAAAAAACCTGACAAGCCTTGTAAAGATGAACCCCGACCAGCAATAGGGATATTATACATTAACCAGGTAAACACAATCATAATTGCAAAGAATAATATATTATTGATCTTTTTCATATTAGCAAACACATAAAAAAAGAACACAAAACTTGCTGATATTAAAAACCCCCATCTAGAAAGTTGTGCGACTTTTAATAAAAAGAAATAGAAAAACACTGTAAAAAAAAGAAAAGAAAAAAGTCGACGCTTTCTTGAATAGCAAAAAAAACAGTAGTAAAGCGCTAAAACCGACAGCAACCCGGACACATGATGTATTGCAGCTGTAAAACCATTACTTAAGCCAACTCTCTCTGGTTGCACAAGGAGTAAATATTCTCCGTTTGCCCAAAAAAGAGCTTTATCAATATCAATAAAGTGAGCAAGAGCTGCAAGCAAAAGAAATGACAATATAAAGACCACTATAAAATAGCCAAATTTAGTGACTTTTGCTAAATTACTCTTTAGAAATTGCCTTACTTTGATAAACGAAAAGGAATTTCGTCTGAAAACGACGGTACACAGCATATATGAAGCAATAATTTGCGGGATCACAATACCTAAGGTTATATAATAGTCAGAGCGCTCGTAATCGTAAGCAATCGGCATGCCTACATAATCTTCGTAAATTAAAAGCCCGTTAAAATTTAAAAATAAAATGGTCAGCGAAATAGTACTCACTAAACAGTAAACAAACATACAGGTTAAATGTTGCTTTCGTAAAGCAATCTGCACCGTAAGAGTCCAACACAAAATTATTGCCACAAGATCCAAAATTAATCCTCTTTTACTGTTACAAACTCGCTTGAAAACCTGCGAGCTTTGTACAGCCTACTAAAAAAAAGAAAAACTTTACTTGGCAAATTGTTTTTAGACGAAATGAGCCTGTTACAGGTACCATAGTGTTCCAAACAAATTGATTTCTCTGCATCTAATTGTAGATTTGCTTTTTTTGAACTAATTGAACCAGCATTAGCACAGAAGAAATACTCTACTTCCTTACTAAAAATGAGCGTAAGATCAGTTTTGAAAAGTCGTACCAATAAATCGTAATCCTGCGCAACTCTATAATTAAGGTTGTAATTATTGGCTTTCAAAATTTCGGTCCTCACCATAATCGCGCCGTGAACTAAAAAATTACCATATTCTAGCAGCTGCAATAACGATGAGGATTTTGGGACTCTATAGGACACTCTTGGTAGTTCTCTTTGGAATGTCCCATCTTCAGCAACTTTTTGAGAAAGAGACATTCTTAAATCGTAAGGTTTGTTTTGATAGTCCACATATGCGTTTTTCACGCGGTTTTCGGTCATATAATCATCTGCGTCTAATCGCATTATAAATTGGCCACGACAATGTGCAACACCCAATTGTAACGACGCTGTCAACCCTGAATTGTCCTTTTCGATAAAAACGTAATTATCGAATTGATGTAGCATGCTTTTAATAATGTCACGCGTAGCGTCTTTAGAGCCATCGTCAATTATGACAAGCTCAAATAAATAGCAATCATTTTGTGCTACTGAGGACAAGCATCTCTCAATCAACAGCTCAGCATTATACGCTGACACTAAAATACTTATGAAAACATTATTGCTTTTTTTCGTTGTTACGTTCATTGCATAGCGCCTTTAGTATCTTCTAGTGGGTGTTTAGTATTGGATTGCAATTTGCTCTTAAAATACAACAATACACTTGCAATTAATATGGCGTTAAAAACAACACCACAAATGGAGAAGATTTTTATCGCCCCCAGCGGCTCTAAATATAAACACCCATATGCCAGAACTAGACTGCGTGCGATCGTCTGCAAAATTTCAAAATATAATACAAACTTTTGATAGCCATAGACATAACAAATTTGCATAGCCGAAATATTACTTAACGAGCTTGCTACCCAAATGACTATCCAGGAGGAAAACTGCCCTGCAACGCCCCAGTCGTCTCCAAAAATAAATTGAAATAGTTGAGGTCCAAAAAAGAAAATTAACACAATTATGGGAAGACAAGCCGCCAGAGTAACAAAAGTATATTTCACACAGAGTGCTAACACTAAATCTTTATTTGTTGATTCTGAGGCAATCTTTTGAAGTACAATATTTTTTATAGCTTCACCAAAAAAACCAGCAGGAATTTGAATAATTTTGACGCCGAAGAAATAAGCCCCCACCATTGCTTGATTAAAAAATACCGTAAATAATAATATAGGGAGCATTGATGAACATGCATTAAGTAAGTCTTTTGGGGCGCAATAAAAAATAAAATCTCGGTGATCTTTAAAAATACGCGATATAGTGGAACGTTTGAGCTTTAAGCACGCTTTATTAAGTGTAGCGCGTTGACTATACAGAACATATACAATTGAGCAGAGGCATCCTACCACCGCCCCAAGAACAAGCCCAAAATAACTAAGGCCTATAACGCCAAACAATAACTGTAATAAGCTAACCGCCACAGACTTAGTAATCACTGTGGCAGACAAATTCTTATAAAGCTTATTGTAATTTAGCCATTGAATCGCAAGTATAAGAAGCGTGTTGGCGCTATAAACAGATGCCACCATGATTAAAAAATTTAGATCGATATTTAAATCTGGCGCTAAAATACCTAAAATACTACCGAAAAACAAAAAGAACAATGCAATCTCGGCAACGAGAAAGACACAGAAGACTAATAGCTGCGACCGATATGAATTCGATTTCTCCAGCATAACTGCAACTTCTAATTTCAAAGGTCCAACCGCTATCATAATAGCCGATATAGCAGATATAGACCCAAAAACGCCAAACTCCTCTACAGTAAAAACCCGCGAAATAAGCGGGTAAATCATAAAGGCAATCGCTTGCGCCCCAGCGTTGCTGAAGATCAACCGAATAAGATTGACGTTTGTTAAGGATAAAAGCTTTTTATACATTAAATAACTATACATGGATGTTGATGTTACTCTTCGCCATCGTTGGCAAAGGTCTTTATCCGCTCAATAAATCTGAAAATTTGGTAATATCCATCAAGACTGACTTTAAAAAAACCGACAACTTTCATCCATAAAAGATTTTAGAACTATGTATTTTAAAAGCCACCTTTAATTTAAAAAATAGTATTATTTAACGTGTATTAGGAGAGCATTGCGCACGTTGCTTTTTATATTCAGCCGGATTACCGAAATTTATAGTATATGCGTCTACATTGCTCAATACTGTACTGCGCGCACCAACGATAGCTCCATCGCCAATGGTGATGCCTGGCGCAACAAACACATCAGTTGCAAGCCACACTTTATCACCAATAATAATAGGCTTTTGAATCAAATCAAAAGCTTCGCTTTTATAGTCATGGCTCCCCGTGCATAGATAACATTTCTGGGAAACAACAGAGTGGCTGCCTACAGATATGTGACCATAACTGTAAAATTCTGCAGATTCGCCGACCCAAGAGTAATCACCGATGGTGACTTTCCATGGATATGTAAATCGAGCGCTAGACCGAATAACCACTTTTTTGCCAATAGTAGCTCCGAAACATTGAAGCAGCCAACAACGCCATCCATTCATAAAGTGTGGTGAACAAGCAAATAGTGTTGCTTGCACCAACCACCATAGCTGAACTACTACCGCATGACGACCACGAAAGCCCTTCGGCACTTTAAATTGATCTAAATTTTGCATTTGAACTATGGACTCACTCAAAACGTACCGTATAACTCATATTTTAATAGGCATTTTTGTCAAAAAAACCTTTAAAAATCGTCAGGAACACAATTTTTACATCAAGCCAAAGGGACCAAGTATTAATGTATTGCAAGTCATAACGCACTCGATTGTTCATTTTTTCATTGGTCTCTGTTTCACCGCGGCAGCCATTTATTTGGGCTAAGCCTGTGATCCCTGGTTTCACTTTATGTCGCTGCATATAGCCATGCACTTTGGTTCGATAGTATTCGTTGTGAGCTGCAGCGTGAGGCCTAGGACCTACGATGGACATAGTACCTTGCAAAACATTAATAAATTGAGGTAATTCGTCAAGGCTAGTCCTTCTTAAAAAAGCACCAAATGGTGTGATACGGGCATCGTTTTTTGTGGCTTGTTTTACAGCAGCGCCGTTATCGGTAGTTGTCATCGATCGAAATTTCCAAACATTGATCGGCCGACCACCAACACCATAGCGACGTTGCTTGAAAAAGACAGGGCCTTTGGATGTGAGTTTCACCCCAAGCGCAATAAACAGCATAGGAATGGTGATTAGCGCTAAAATCATACTGCCTACAACTAGGTCCATAGCTCGCTTTAAGATCGTTTCAAAATCACCGAAGGGCGTGTCGTAAAGACTTACAACAGGGATACCTTGCACTGTATTCCATCTGACTCGAATCGGGTTAAAAACACTAAAATCTGGCACCATAAAAACGCTAACAGTAGTATCCGCCAAGGATGTAAGTAGTGTTTGAATTCGCTTTTCCGCGGCCAATGGCAGCGCAATATAAACATAATCAATGCGATCAGATTTGCAATCGTCTAAAAGGGTTTCTAGATTACCTTGAAGCTCTGCACTCGCACCAATGTCTATCCCACGATTTTCGCCTACAGCACGATCATCGTAATACCCTTCAAGCTGGTAGCCTAACCAGTCCATTTCCTGAATTGTATTGGCGAGCTTAACACCGAGCGATGTGGCACCCACAATTGCAAAGTGACGATGATTGCGACCGTTGCGGCGAACTAAAGTCAAAAATTTTCGGCGTATAATATGCAAGCTAATCACAGCTACAGGCGCTGCCAAAATCCAAAGTAAAATCGCCTTTCGAGAAAAGACTGTGGACACCTTAAAAACAATCGCTGCAACTGCCAAAACACAAACTGTGCAAATCCAAGAATAAATAATACGTTTTATCTCGTCCTGCTTCGACGCTCCGCGCCATAGACTGTAAACTTCAAAGCTCTCAGTAAAAAGCATAAAAACCACTACAGCAAGCGCTCCGCACCAACTGTAAATTGACAACATTTTAAAATCAAAAATATACAAAATGGCAAATAAGGTAAAAAATACCAGACTCGCATCCACAAATCGAGCTATAGCCTGTAGCTTTGACCTATAGGGCTTTATAAAACCCTGTGGATGTGGCGTTAAAGCTGAATGAGTGGGCACGATTTTATCCTTTTCAAATTCTTATTAAAAAACGTCGTCTATTTGTGATTTTTTAGCCTACATTTAGAGACTTGCCATACTATTAATGCGCCTTGTACTCGTACTTATATACATACTTGCCATAACCTCTAGAACTTGCAGACTGACGAACATCATTAAAGATAATACCTTTGACTTCAATACCAGCTTGCGAAAATTGCTTATGGGCCTGTTCTAACTCTCGCATTTGGTGATGATTTGACTTCACCACCAGTAAAGTAGTGCCTGCATGACGACCAATGATCGCAGAATCAGTCACCGCTAAAATTGGTGGACCGTCTATAATGACATAGTCAAAGCTTTCACCAAGCAATTGAAGCTTACCTTCAAAATCCTTATGCAATAACAACTCGGCGGGGCTGGCGGGCAATGTACCGGTTGTTAGTACTTTCATGGACGCAATGGTGGTGTTCTTTAAAAACTTCATTGGATTTGCACTTGGGTTTGTCATTAAATCTGCTAAACCATTTTGTCGACCCTGGCCAATGTATGTGTGTATTGTACCCCGACGCATGTCCGCGTCAATAACCAACACAGTTTTACCAGCTTCAGCCAAAACTGCACCTAAATTGATCGAGGTAAATGATTTACCGATACCCGAAGACGAGCCAGCAACTAAAATGATGTTATTTCGAGCATTTTGCAAGGAGAAATGCAAGCTGGTTCGAAGGCTTCGCAAACATTCAACAGTAAGCGAATCTGGTACTTGAGCCGTTAAAATCCCTAAATTGGCATTTTCATCTTTGCCAGCCGCTTTATTTGCTGCTTCTTGCTCTTTGCTGTGCGTGACTGACCCATAAATGGGCACACCAAGTTTTCTTTCGATCTCATCAGGATCATCCACCCCACCACGAACTGCTCGAAAAAGAAATGCAAGCATAATACCGAAAATTAGTGACACTATGGTAGACAGTAAAATGACGACCTGCTTATTAGGCTTTACTGGTAGTTTAGGTTCGTACGCATAGTCAATCACTCGCACATTACCAACAGTACCAGCTTTTGCCACTTTGAGTTCTTGTGATGTATTTAAAAGCTTGGAATATAAAATAGTGTTCATTTCCACTTCGCGAGCTAGACGCAAAATATCTTTTTGCACTTCAGGCAAAGAATCTGAGCTTTGATCTAAACGCTCTTCTTCTGCTCGTAAAATTGCAATCTTGCCGTCAAGCGCTCGCACTGAAGGGTGAGCCGGCTTAAAGCGTTTACGAATTTCATTACGCTGCTGTTCCAACTCAAGAATGGCGGCACCGATTGTGCTGATGTTGGTAAGAACAACTTCTGTTTCGGCGGCCAAATCAATAGAGCCATGCTGCACACGAAACTGATTATAGGCATTTTCTGCAGCATCAAGCTGCTCTTTCAAAGGTGGTAATTGCTTCTCAAGAAAATCAAGGGATAACTCAGCTTCTGCAGAGCTTCGATTGACGTTTTGCTGAACATAGACATCTGCAATAGTGTTGAGCAGTTCAGCAACTTGCTCACGCTGGCTTGAAACCATGGTCATAGCCAAAATACCAGATTTTTTACCTTTCTCAGCTACGTTTAGATTTGCGTTAAGATAAGCCGTGATTTGCTGAAGAGGCTTCTTAACAATCGTAAACTCTGTACCTGGCCTGGCCACTAACTCTGACACGTGTAGCTGTAATAAGCGATCAATGGCTTGAGTTGCAATATCTGCTTTACTATCAGATTGGCTTTTCTTCAATTTATACTGCACGAGTTTACCAGCTCTACCTTCTATAAGCTTTTGACCTTCAAGCCAGATCGAAAAAGCACCTGCTTCTTCCACTCTAAATAACAAAGGCATGTCTTCGAGGGCCGCGGGAATTTCAAAAACATCAATGCTTAATCGCTCACCACCCCAGGCATAGCTTGACATCCCTAAAAATGCGTCAGCAACACCCGAGCTCGAACTTTCAAACCTTCGAGCTAGAGTTTTTCCAATAAGAGGAAAGTAATTTGGACTAATTTGCAGCTGTAGGCTTAATTTATCTGCTGCTGTGCCTAGTACCATGCGAGATTTAATGAGCTCAATTTCAGTATCAATACTAGATTCGCCTTCAAATAAGCCAGCGACATCTTCAAGTGCAGGTAATCCTCCAGTTTGCTCAGGCTCAACTTGTACTAAAGCATCTGCCGAATACTCTGGCGTGGCTAAAAAGCAGTAAAACACTGCAAAAATAAGCCCCACCAAAGTGATACCAGCTATCATTTCTTTGGCATCAATAATAACGCCTGCGTATTCACGAAAATCAATATCGTCTTCAGCTTCATCCTGGGGCTTCACTAAAGCCAAAGGAATGGTATTTTGATCATTCTGCGATTGTACCATTACCGGATCACCCCGCCTTTGAATAAAGGAAATTTGGCATTTGAGGCGCCATTAAGCGTGCCAATTGTACCTGAGATGTTCTGAATAACACGATTCCAGCGTACAACGTCCGCAGCGTCAACGTAAACCACATCTCTAGCTTCGAGCGGAAACTGATCCGCTAGAATGAGCGCGTCTGGCGAACTTGCATCTAAATGATAAATTGAAGGCTCAGAGCTATCCCCACGGCCACTTCTAAACACGAAAATTTGTCCTGGATTGGAGGTTTCTGGATTAACACCACCAGATTCGCTTAAGGCTTCTGCTAAAGATTTACGTTGCTTGATCATTTGGAATGCGCCTGGTAGGTTGACTTCACCAATCACAAAGATTTTGTTAAAGTCATTATCGCGAACATTGACCACATCGCCGTTTTGCAACAACACATTTTGACTGGTATCGCCATCTTCATACAGTGCGAGTAAGTCTACTCTGAAAGTTTCGCCGTCTCGTGTTAACGTAATATTTCGCGCATCAGCGAACTCAGTTAAGCCGCCTGCTGCGTTTACCATTTCAATAAGGGTGGGCGGTATGTTGCTGATGGTATGGACGCTCGGCTGCAAAACTGCACCAACAACATAAACACGCTTGTGATTATATTGAGCTACACGAACATCCAATTTTACTTCTTCTATATAATTGCTCAAACGCTCAGTTAACACAGCGCGAATTTCAGCAAGGGTTTTACCTGCAACTTTCATAACGCCGGCATAAGGATAAAATATATTGCCATCGTTGCCGACCACTGTACCTGATTGCTCTGCCGATCGCTCTGCACCAGCCGGAATAGTCAGCTCTGGATGATCCCAAACAATAATTGTCAGAATATCCGCTGGACCGACTTTGTATTCATAATCCATTTCATAATTGGCCGACGCTTCGTACTGGGACGCTTCATCAGGATTGAGGGTATATTGCAATTCAGTCACTTGCGTGGTTTGATCTACTGCATCCGGCCCGCCAATTTGAGTCGGTGCTATTTGCTGCTGCGCTTGCTTCATACTGACAATAAGCTCAGCATTAATAGGTCGAATATCCACTAAGGACGTGGCAGACCCATCACTGCTCACAGGCAAACGTACATTAGATTGAGACTCAAAATCCGTAGTACGCATGCCAGGAGCAAGTGTACAAGCGGTTAAAAAACAAAGGAAAAATGGCAGACAAAGGCGCCGGACACAAAGCAACATGATAAACTCCACTCTATTTGCAAGATTTTTTGCAATCGAAACACAAATTAAAATACAAACAGTAAAATGCGTTAAAAAAACGTTGACCCACTAGGATGCTACTAGCAGCAAAGGCCTAAACCAAAGTCGAAAATGTAGCGGGTTCTAACTTGGGAAGACTATACTAAATGCCTAAGTGATACACAATCCCCAGCAACACAAATTGCCAGTGCTGTATCTCAGATAGGAGCCCAAAACTCTCCATTTAGCAGGTTTTTAACGATATACTAAAACTCATAGCAAACGTGGGTTTAGTTACCTACTTGTCAAAATACTTTTTTAATTTTTCTAAGGATCACTTGTGTTCTCAAAAATTCTTGTTTTATGCATTGGTAATATATGCCGAAGTCCTCTTGCAGAAATTGCATTACGTCAAAAGGCAGTCGCAGCAGGCCTGCAACTTGACATTGATTCTGCTGGCATTAGCGCTATGACCGGCTATCCTGCTGACGAAAAATCCATTATTATCGGTAATGCTAATAATCTTGATTTGAGCAACCATGAAGCTAAACAGCTGTCTGATGAACTTATAAGATGGGCAGATATTATTTTAGTGATGACGCAAAATCAAAAACAAGCGGTTCATAAGGAGTTTGCTATTAGTCGTGGCAAGGTTTTTTTACTCTGCGAGTCGACTGGTGATGATATTCCGGACCCTTACCAACAAGAAAAAACTGCTTTTGACCATGCCTGGACATTAATCGAAAAAGGCTGTGACGAATGGATTGGTAAATTGAAAAATTTTTAATCGCCCTAGGGAGTGTTAACATATAGATCCTAATATTGAGGGTGATCAAATAAAAAGGGCCTATGATATAGGCCCTTTTTTACATCAACTTTCTTAAGACTTAAAGAAATTAAGCCTTACGACGTCGACCAGCAACTAAACCGGCAAGACCCAAGCCAAGAATGGCAAGTGTTGCAGGCTCACTTACGTCAGCAGAAGCAATCATGTCGCCATTAACACCGCCAGCACCACTCATTTCACCAGCGCTATCCGAATCCCCCATCACAGCAGTATCAGTGCCATTGAATACAAGATCAACGTCAAAAACGCCGTCAATTGAACCAGGCATACCACTAGTAGGTAATGAATCAAGAAGATTTAACACGCTGCTTACGCTACGAGTTGGATCGGCTGCTGTTTCAGTAATGGAGATAAAAACATCATTAACAATGTTATCTGCGTCTATTGCTAGAATTTCATAATCAAAATCCAGAACAGTATTTAAAGAAACGTCTTCTGCTCGACCAACAAGCTGACCAGGTACAGCAGGCACATCTACAGAAAACATACCAGATGTTGTTGTAAAATTACCGTTGTCAAAATCATATTCGAATACACCAGGTGTAATTGAGTTGTTCTCAATTGGCCCGAACGGCAGATTTGAAAAGACCACGCCAGTGAGTACAGACGACGGCGAACCTGCGTCAGCGTTGAGTGAACCAGACACCTGCACAACCCCAGGCCGAGCTGGTACGTCAAAGGATGCTCGACCTGTTAGGTCGACAAGTGCTACGTCATACGTGAAAGGATTAGCGTCAGAGTCAATAGCAGGGTTAAAACCTTCAATCAAGAAAGCACCTGCGATATCAATAGTAGACATAGGCGCAGCTTGCAGAGCCATTGGTGATAATACTGCAGCGACAAGTGCCATTTTGCTTATTGTGTTTATTGTGTTTTTCATACTCAGTTCCTCGTTATCTAAATTAAAACCAAACAGCGCATTTAACGAGCCTTAGCCGTAGCATTGGCTTTACTTACTTCTAGAAATCCTTTTCCTGAGTGACTACCACTAATTGCGATAGGTCCTTCCCAATAAACACTGTAGGTGGAATTACGAGCGTCAAATTCGCTAGCTCTTTTCACAGCGTTTAAATTGACTGAGATTGTTTCAGTTGGCAAACGAAGATCAAGCGTCCAATCAATTGGATACGTCATCTTTGTTTTTTCACTGGTCCAATACCCCTCCTCTCGCAAATCAAAAGCTGCTTTATCAAAAACAATTGTTTGACCATTACGAGAATAGGTACCGCCATTGAACACTTCCTTGCCACCAAAATCAGTGATACCGAAAAGCATAATATCTGAACCATCGTCTAGTTGCAATGCAAACCAGTTCCAATTCAATACTGTGGCGCTAAACTCACCCCATTGATGATCAAACCACGACTCTCCTGTGACTTGATAGGTCCTACCATCAAGGGTTAAACCCCCTTGAGTTGCCATGCGAGGTCGTGAATAATAGTAACTTTCGCCGGCTTCACCAAAATCTAAAAGCCCATCATCATCTTGCAGCACAATCTGATCCGGCGATTGCAGTTGCAAATCAAATGAAAAATCTGGCGCTTTACCTGTTAATTGGTCCTGACCATTCTCAAGAGTCATAGTCCACTGAGACGAGCCAATTTTAAAGCCGTTGGATTTTAACTTTTCCGTTATCAAGCTTGGTAGACGACGCTCAAAAGAATAGGTCTTCATCGTTTCATGATCGAGCAATGTGGCATGCACAATGGAATGCTCGGCGACCGCCCTATGAGCAAAAATAGTGTAGTGATAACTAAACCGGCGACCAGACATAGTCTCTAAATGGCCATTATAATACCACCATTCCGTAATAACGGAGTGAGGCCCATCATCCTTGGGCGTACGGATACCCATGCCTTTTTTAACAACCGCCACTATATTTTGATCGTCCGCAGGTGGTCTGGTTTGCAGCAAACCAGCAAATAGCGCTACAGACAAGGTTAACAAAACTAGACTGCCAAGAGCCCAGCCATGGCGTTTTATCCAGTAGCTGTTTTTAACATGTTTGGTCTTTACTTTCACTCGCGGCATAGTTTAATTACCCTGTGTATTTTTATTGGTTTTAATTTTTTTATTACTTATGGAATTATCAACGTGTCTATTATATAAATAATGCCGTTTAAAGCTCTTTTTCGCTCAAGACGGATAGGAAAACCGTTGACTCGAAGCTGGCCATCCACATTTTCTAAGATTAAAGTTGTGCCACTGCTGGTTTGCACTGCATTACCACCTTGTGCTCCAAAACTCTCAAAACCAATGGTTTGACCTTGAATTATATGACCTCGAAGAAAAGGATCTCGTTGTTCTGGATTCTGAAACAAGAAAAGGGAATAACCAATATTGGCCCGAAATGCTTCATCAACTGGCGCAAAAATCGTAATCTGTTGATTAGGGTCACTCAGAAGTGCAGTAAGTGCCGGATTAGACTCAATAACCGCTGTTGAGAACCCCTCAAATCGACTCCCGATGTCTGTGGTCAAAGATTCAAGTAAAGTTTGATTATCAGGATCTGCCGAGATTGGCGTCTCAGGTAAAATTTGATTAATACTGTGAGCAATACCGTTCGTTGCTTCAATATCTCGGCGTTCGAACAAATCATCAGTGAACGATTGCGCCCCGGCAATTAAGTTGACAGCGCCATTGGCTATGAGGTCAGCCGCAGACGAAGGAGCACTAAAAAAGTGTCGACGCAAGAAAGTTCGAAAAGCCGTGGTGTCAGTGAATAAAAGAGCAAGCTCCCCCTGAGGCAACCTGTCGAAAGCGGCATTAGTCGGCACTGCAACAGTGTAATTAATCACGCTACTGCTCAACACATCATTTAAACCAGTAAACTCTAATGCATCGGCAAAAGTACTAAGATTTGATTGAGAACGAATCACCTGGAACAAAGTACCGACGGGGATAGGCTCCTCTGGCGCTTCGATTTCCGGCTCACCAATGACTGGACCATCAACACCAGGGCCAGTAATTGAGGGATTAAACGGTGAACTCACTCCCTGTACTCTCGTTAAATTCACATCTCTATTTTCACAGCCAGCTAAAAACCCAACTGCCATAATTAAAATGGCCATTTTGCACACTAAGTTAATCATTAAAACCTTCTCGACGGCTTTCGCCATTGCTCATTCGAATACTTGCCAGCCTTTTATAGTCATAACCAAAATCAAGGCTGACTATAAATGCACTATTACTGCCCTTAAACGTGAACACAGTATACGGTCGCACAAGTCCGACAACAAGCTTCGTAACTTAAGAAAAAATAAAGAACTTGCCTTACTACTGCATTAGTCGTAGACTAACAAGACTTGGGGGCGACATGGCTTCGACGCTGGTCGGGAAACCTTGGGTGCATGTCGAGTTCTGTTGCAAATCTCGTAAATCAGTTGCTTCAAAAAAATAGTTGCTAATGACAACTCATTTGATGAAGGATATGCGCGAGCCGCATAACCGTTCCGGTCGCTTAATAACCGACCGGCGTCCTGCCTTCCTAGCTCGCCCATAGGCCGGGAGTTTGGCAGTCATCTCATACGGGATCGCTTTTGTGTATGCTCCAGGGCACATTAGCTAAACAAACTGGGCTCGCCTGACGCAACCCTGCTAGCCGGGTCGCTAATGGTTAACTCAATAGACTAGCTAAGCATGTAGATCTCCTGGCGTATCACTAGCGGACGCGGGTTCAATCCCCGCCGCCTCCACCATTTTTTGCATTTCTAAAAGACCTTTAATTAGGTCTTTTTTTTTGCACATTCATTTTATCAAGCTCTTTAAAAGATATGGCTTAGAGCTATTATAGATAATTTATACATTTATCAGGTGGGACAAGTTGGCTGACACAGAGGGCCGGCATGAGCATAATAGTGCCCCTTCCAAGAAATTGGCAGCCCCAAAGGCGCAGCAGGAATTTCAAACATCACCACACGGCCTAGCTCATGCTGTTATTTCATATACCTCATAGATTTGGTTGAGTTTAACCTATCTTGGTGTATAACTTCATTAGACCACATCACTTCATTAGACCACATCAATGTGAAAGGAAGGAACACACTAAGAAATCAAATGGGCAACAGCCTGTTGCCCATTTGATTTCTAGACAAGCAACTAGCCAAACAAGCGATCCTGCACTATCTGGGGCGTATATTTATTCTTGGTTTTCTGATCACCAAAACCAAGCAAAGCATACACATTGCCGCCAATACCTGGCAGTACTTCCCGAGTTACTTCATCACGCTTTTGATCTTTAGCAAGGTACTGAAAATCAAATTTGTCCGTAATATTCGTAGGAAACTCTTGCTTTAACTTCTTATCAGCATTCATATGCATAATAGGCGCTAAAATATAAATACGCTCCGGCGTCATGTCTTGAATCAATGAAGTTAGGTTGGTTTTAACCACACAAGAACCTGAAATAATTGATTTTACAATAATTAAATTATCGGCTTCTACAGCACCAGCTTCAATGAATTTTTTGATAATCGGTGCCGTGCTTTCACCGCCCTGAAATGGCGTATTATGATAATTCCAAAAACAAACCAAGCTCAACTTCTTCACTTTTCCAGTCAAGGTATCAATAATGCCTTTGGCTAAAAAGTCAGCATCTTCGGCTGTTGAAGCAAGGCAATAGGATTGACTCAAATCGAGCTTGTAAAGAAGATTCTTTGCCATCACAACGCCCAAGGCATACATAGCGCCTCTATACCGTCCTTCGTCAACATCTGGAATAAGCAACATATCTAGCAACTCTTTAATATCGCTACGAGCATCAAATGTATATTCTCTTTCGGATGTCATCATACTAACCCCAGCTCTAAAAGTGCGCGAAATGAATCTGGCTTCGCATCTACTATTTTTTTTGAAAGTTGATCGAACTCATCTGTGCAAATATCAATTACACCCTCAACTACATTACCATTTTTTTGATAGGTGTAACTCAAGGAGCTATGCATATCAGTGTATGTAAAGCCTTCAATATTGTCCAAGACTGCGATTAACTCAGCATCCAGTTGCGTGCCCATAGAATGCCCTTTTAAATAGTGAGGGTTTATTTGCCAAACCTTATCCATAAAGTCAGAAACACTCGTACACTGAGATCTATGGTTACTCCAAACCCCAATAAGTATGGTATGTAGACGCGAAAGCTTATCATCGTCATCAAACACACAAATTGCAGAAAGAGCTTTATAAATGGCTTCTTTCTGCAGTAAAGCCACGTTAAGCCTTAAATCAGGAAAGTAAACGCAACCTGTATGATGCTGTATAGCGTCTGGAATAGATTCTTTCAACCTGAGATAACGATCTTTGTCGCTCAAAGTCAGTAATGTTGTCGAATATAGAACACCCACACTAACATCAATTTGATACTGAAACTTAAAATCTTGCTCTAGAGGGTGTTTGCCAGAGCTCCAGCTCACGTTGGAGCTACGTTTCAATTGGTAGCTCTCTTTAATGCCAGTATGCTCACTCTGCACCACCAGATCATCAACAAACCCAGGCACCTGCGCGCTAATACTTATAGCCCCTTCTTCCTCAAGAATAAGTGCAAGCCCAATGCTCTCCGCCAACTTCAAAACTGCAAAATTTGCCTCATAAACAGCCCCACCTTCATTATTTTTGCCCCCTTGATGCTTATTCTGCAAGTATTGCGCAGTTGCCCGGCCAAGTTTGGCCTCAACCACAGTGAGAAAATTCAATTTATTGGCATCCATTCTCATAAATCCCTAATCCAAAACACAGCAGATCAAGGTATAGCACTCCAAATAACCGAACCAGCAGAAGCTCATACCCTCAAGGCAGCGATTTTACCAGAAATAGAAAGGCACGGCAGCCTCCGGAGTCTGTCAGCTTACTTGTCCCATCTAATTTTACTATCAGTCCCTGATTCTAGATTGTTATTCCCTTTGGCTGCTCTCCCAAAGCCTGTTAAGGGCTTCGACCAGCTGCTGTGATCAGTC
>Ga0115546_1000640_pt1 | contig 23255 bp, 11 predicted proteins | sample COGITO_mtgs_1004_FD_87186 | JGI IMG/M metagenome (GOLD analysis project Ga0115546, IMG submission 87186) | Pelagic marine microbial communities from North Sea - COGITO_mtgs_100413 | ecosystem: Environmental > Aquatic > Marine > Epipelagic | place: Germany:Helgoland, sampling site Kabeltonne...
CATCAGAGAACCTGCAACAGGCTCGCGGATGCCATCGATGTCAACGGGAGGGGCTGCGATGAACGCAATGACGAAACATGCGGTGGCAGCAAGTAGTGTCGGGATCATCAAGACGCCGAACCAACCTACATAGAGGCGGTTGTCGGTGCTTGTTACCCACTGACAAAACTGCTCCCACAGTGACGCGCTTTCGCGCTGCTGTAGAGTAGTAGTCATGTATTATTCCAAGTAGTTAGGTACAAATTAGTTCTTTGCGCTGGTCGACCCGAAAGAGGTCAACCTTTGTTCTGAACTGTTAATAATGTAGCGGAATATGTGAAGAACGACTCATTACTTAACAATTGCTTCAGTATTGGCTAAAGCTAGACTCCTAGAAGGTTACAGAGCCTATCGGGGCGGCTGTCAGCGTTGAGCCTAGCTGTCTATTGGCTATTGATTGTTAAAAACCGTGACGAAATATCTCTGATTAGGCTCAGTTAGGCGATCTATCAGGCACTTGTCCTAGAAGTCAAAGTGCTAGAAGTCAAAGTGCTAGAAGTCGAAGTAGATGAACGGTGAGGCCATCTCGGGTGCCAGTATCCACGCCCAGTAGAAGCAAAGGGGCAGCAGCAGCATTTTTATCGGCCAGCTAACCTGTAGCTTGAAGCCCTGTTGAAAAATGTACGCGATCGCCATACAGCCCATCAAAGCCAACAGCAGTAAAAAAACTTGCGGGCGACTCAGCCCCCCGGCATCTATATATACCTTTTGGGCAAACTGCACATCTGCGCGGTGGCCAAACAGGTGTTGCATGGCCAGACTTGCATCTCCTAAGTTGGGCAAGCGAAAGAAAATCCAGCTAAAGAAAACTGTGAACTGGGTAAGCCCCCAAGCCAGCAGCATGCCAGGCGGACTGGCCCATAGCTTTTCGACGACAGACACCTTTTCGCTAATCGCAGCGCTGAGCCGATGAATAATCAACGCTAGCCCGTGAATAGATCCCCAGACGATAAAGCCCCAGCGATCGCCGTGCCAGGCACCTGCAATCAGCATCACAATCATCAGGTTCAAGCAGGTCCGCGCTAAGCTCCGCCGCGAACCACCTAAAGGAAAATACAGATAGTTGCGCAGCCACTCGCCTAGCGTCATATGCCAGCGCCGCCAAAAGTCACCAATGCTTGTAGCAAAGTAGGGAAAATTGAAGTTTTGCGGCAGATTGAACCCCAGCAGTAGGGCGCTGCCCCTGGCCACATCCACATAGCCACTAAAGTCAAAATAGAGCTGTAAACCGTAAGCAAACGCCAGCAGCCAAATATCACCACTGCCTGCTCTCGACAGGCTCTCGGCACTGAGGTTGACCATCTGCCCGATGTTGTCAGCGATCAGCAGCTTTTTCACCGCGCCCGCCGCGATTAGCCACAATCCTTCTACGTTTTGACTGATAGGCGGAAAGTTTGTGCTCTTTAGCTGCGCCGCAAATTTGTGATAGCGCGTAATTGGCCCAGAAATTAGCTTAGGAAAAAACAGTTTATAGGCCGCAAATTCTAGAAAGCTATTGCTTGCGGGCGATCCTCTATACACATCAACTAAGTAAGCAATGCACTCAAATGTAAAAAAGCTCAGCCCTAACGGCATAATCCAGGCAGCTACTGGCCCTGCCACTAAGTCCTCAAAGCCCAGCATCGACAGGCCGGGTGAAACATACTTAAATCCCAGCAGCAACAGCACGTTTAGGCTCACGCCTAGTGTCAATAGCCACGTCCGCCTGCGCGTCCAGTCAGCTTGGGCATACTGCCAGGCCTCGTTGGGGATACGCCAGTCTAAAGGGGTAGCTAGCACTTTACCCAAACCAAAGTTGAGTGCAACTAGCATCAGCATGAGCGGGACATACTGAGCTGTCGGCAGTGAGGCGTAGAAGACAATACTGGCAATTAGCAGCATCCACAGGCGAAACTGTTTGCCTGGAACTGACCAATACAGCGTGACTAGCACGACTAAAAAGAAACCGTAGAGAATAGACGGCTGAATCATAGCTAAGTAAAGGAAAGAGGAGATCTATCGCACTTGAAATCGCATCTAAAAATCGCACTTGAAGCAAAACGCTAGGGCCACCGAACGCTAGGCCGCCAAACACTAGAGCCATCGGCGGCAAGCCAAACTAGGGAGCTGCTTCTGGCAAGGGAGCGGGCCAGGAGATCAGCGGATCTTGAGCCAGTCGTTCAGAAACCTTATAAGCGCCGTAGCGATTTAGATGGCTAGGGTCTGAAAAATAGTCGTAACCCTGAGGCCAGAGCCGCCCTAAATCGCGATAGGTGAGTTCGGAGTAGCGCTCTGCAGCCTGTAGCATATAGCGCTGAAAGGCTTTTTCAGAACGGTTGCGGTGACTATCGAGATATTCGTCAGTCAGGGGTGTATTAACGAACACGATGGACATGTCTTTTTCGCTGGCAAAGCGCAGTAGGCTCCTGAGCGCATCGGTCTGCTCGCCTTCCATGCGAAAAGACTTATAGTCACCGTCGTATGCGCCTGCCACACGCGGATGGTCTTGGTAGTAGGTGGCAGGGTTGAACCGGGTAGAAAGGGCTAAAAAGCCGTCATAGTCAATCAGGCTGGTTTCGCTGGGCCTGCCGGTGGGCGTCGCCCCGGCGCGGGTGCTGGCGTCATCGGTAAATTCGGGGGTGATAGCACCGAGTCCCTGACCAATGGCGGTTCTAATCTTAGTGCGGTTGCTATAGGCAGAAGAGGCTCGGCCAAATAGCTCGCTGAGCTGCTGATCGGCGTTAGTAGCGCGTACAGTGAGCTGATCGGACAGACTGCCCAGCGCGATGCCATCAACACCATTAACGGCATCGGTCGCTTCTAGCTGACGGTAGCCTTCTGAAGTTGCGATCGCATTAAATGTCACGTCTGTTCGCCCGCTGTTAAATGCCCGTGCGCCATCTGCCCAAATCACCATCTGCGGCAGCTGATTTGTTGGTATCAGCCGTCTGACAATCAAATCAACCACCTGAGCGGTTGCCCCGTTCACCCCAAAGTTAAATATTGTCAAATCTTCGTGTCCGGACGCCGCCAGCGTTTGCTCTAGCGCTGCCGGGTCAACCCCTCGCAATGCCCGCGAGCTGCCAATGATCAGCACATCTGGCGGACCAGACTGCTCGACCATCTGACGGTACAGCGCTAGCTTTTCGTCAAGCTGCTGACTGCGAAAAGAGGGCAGCCTTGAGTCTTGTAGCAAAGAGGCGGTAGAGACCAAGTCTTGCTGAGGGCTGTAAATCAGCTCATTATCGGTAATGGCAGAGGTGGTAAAGTCACTGCCTTCCTCGTTACGCCGGGCCCACGCATCGTCATCCCAGTCCGCTTCTGGATCGTCGGAGACGGGCCAGTCCAGCTCAGATAGCTCCTCGCTAAAGGGACTAGGTCGCGCCGATTCAGTACCGTTTTTCGCCTCACCGTTTACGGCATCACCATTCGCGACATCACCAGCGCCGCTACTAGCCACCGTATCTCCACGATGAAGGGGGGCAACGGCCTGACGCAAAGCCTGCCCGACCATAAAGTCGAACTGAACCGCTAGCAGCAGCCCCGCCATCCCCCAGAACAGAGCCATTTTGAACCCTTGGGATTGAAACGAACCGGGCAAGTTCACCGCTAGCGTACCGCTGTCATCCTGTAGCGGCGCAAATATTTGACTTTTGACCAGCGCTTGCCGTAGCAGCCGCGTCAGTGAGTAAGCAGGATTAACGCGACTGCTTTTCTCTGCATCTAGTTCGTCTGCCAATGCTTCGTCGCTAACTGCAGTAATCAGCTCACCGGCATAGGCATCAGAAGCGGCAAATTCTGGCTTAGCTTCAGGCACTAGGCGCGGACGGGCGATGTAGTCATGGCCGTGGCTCCAGATAGGCTGCTTTTGCCCGGCCCGGCGACCGTATAGGCGCAGTCCTTCTATATCTGGAAAGCGTAGCTGTTTTAGGGTTTGGCTAATGATGGGCACGATCGCATGTTTAGGCGGACAGATAGGGCCGTCTGCCATTACATGTAACAGGCTATCTTTGGTCAATAGCTGAACTCGGATGCCGCCTGTGGCTAGCTGCTCGGCGATATCGGGATTGAGCGCTCGTGTCAGATAGTAGGCCAGCGCTCGCAAATCGCCGCTAGCCGCCAGTGAAGCGGTGCTAGGCATAAGCACAGGGCGAGTCATGGCAGGCAGATCTAGGCCGCGCAGCCATTCGGGGCTAATGTCATCTTTAGATGGGCCATAAAGGATCGCCCGCTGCAGTCCTTGCGGGGCGATCGCATCTAGCATTCGAGACACCCCAGTCACTAACCCGTCCACATCAATCTGCTTGCGGCAGAGATCGTCACCAGTCTGGAGTAAGGGCGCACCGGTTAGACTATCAACCGGGTTGATGGGATAGCTGATCAGGTGCAGCGTGTTTTTCTTAACCTCTGTAACCAGCTTCAGTCCGTAAGATCTAGAAATTTGGTTGACGAGCTGCGATAGCGCTGGCACGTCTCCCCAGCGGCCCCACTCTTGCAACATCTGCTCAGGCGGAGTCAAATCAACCCGTAGTCGCCAGTCAGAGGCGGCTTCTCCGGTCACCTGAATGGTGATGACCGCATCTTGGAACTGTAGCAGGTGTAGCTGTCGCAATCGCTGGGCAATGGGCTCTGCAATCAGCAGCGGGTCGGGGCTATAGCTTGCTTCACAAAAAACCCAGAGGCGTGAGACCAGCTCCTGCTCTAGATCCTGCCGCTCTAAATCTTGTTGGGCTAAGTTCTGTGGGCCTGAGTTCTGCGGGCCTAAGCTCTGTGGGCCTGAGTTCTGTGGGCCTAAGCTCTGTGGGCCTGAGTTCTGTGGGCCTAAGTTCTGTGGGCCTAAGTTCTGTGGGCCTAAGTTCTGTTGTTCTGAGTCTTGCGGGTCTAGGCCTAACGCTAGTGAGTCTTGCCCGCTATCAGACGGCGCACTATCTGCCTGGTTCGCTAAAGCAGAGCCGTTTAGAACGGTATTGTCTTTTGCAGCATCTTCTACGTCGTCTAAAGCATCTGCTTGATCTAGCTCATCATCATCATCATCGACGGTTTCAGACGCGGCTCTAACATCGGTGCCAACAATCGCCCTGGTCTTTCTGGCTTTGCCAGGGACTACTCGCGCACTCACCTGCACGCCTACGTTAAGGGCACTAAGTGATTCGCTTAGATAGCGAGCGATCGCATCAGAATCACCCTGACGCGCTAGGCTAATATTAGAAAGCTGCTCCGAAGACGCAGAGATATCAGCCTCTTCAGCCGTTTTAGCGACTTCGTCTGCATCGGCAACACTTTGCACTAGCCGATCTAGATGCCGCTCTAGCCGATTAAGATAAATCGGTGCACTCCACACCGGCTTAGACTCTAAGGCTTCACGGCTGTATACATAAATCTGGTAAACCTGAGGAAATTCAGCCTTAAACTGCGCTTTTACCGTTGGGTCTAGCAGCGATCGCACCAGCCGCATCAGCACAAACTCGCGCGGCAAATGAGCAGTCGCCGACTCAAACAAAACGTGCAAAATATTGCCACGCAGCCGAACCTGCACACCCGTATCGAGGCTATGCTCTTGGCTCAAGACGGTGCCTTGCAGCCAAGGAATTAACATAGCCGGATCCGCGTCCGTAGTTTGTTTAGGGAGATGGCCTAGCATAGGTGACGATAAGAAGACGGTAGCACCACAAAATGGGCCACCCTAGCGCTCGCTGCATTTTAAGTCACTGTTGTTCACTTTGCACGAGTAGATATTATGTGATCATTCGGTAAACTTTCGACAGGCGATCTCATTAAAATCACTGATCCTCGATACCCAGCCTAAAATCGCTGTCCCCCCAATTCTGACCGATCCTTAACGAACGCCTGCTGTCAGGTTTTGCTTTGCCAACTACTCTATTTCTAGGTTCTATTTCTGATAAGTGCAGCTGCCTATTTTGTTAGCAATCAACACTTTGTAGTCAATACATTTGATACATATTAAGTCAATACACAACCTACTGCCATGCAATCTTTTCGCGAACCAGCTACCGCCGCTTCTCTCCAGCCCGAAATATCATTTCCCATTCCTATTAGCTTAATGGTGGGCCTCGCTAGCGCTCCGCTACTGATCGCCTTAGTATCGAGCCGGGCGGCAGCTCATAGCCTGATTCAACTAGGCGTCAGCAGCGAAGAACTCTTTAGAGGCGATCGCCTACCGCCCCTACCGCCCTTAAAGTCTTACGAGCAAGCCTAAAAATCCGCAAATCTCAATATTACGTAAGGGAAAGACAGCCCGCGCCGTCCCTAAAACTCCTACAATCATTTCGAGTGCTCACTATTAAAAGATTAGCCGCATGAGTTCAACCCTCTCCTCAATAGGTTCCCATCCCACGGGAAATTTGCCTACGACGCTAACGGATGCACCCACAGATGCGATTGACACCGTTACGCCAGAAGCCATCACTCAAGAATGGCTCTTGCGACATCGGCTAAAGCGGGTCGAAGAAACATGGGCATCGGTCTTAGAAGAGGAGTGTGGCCCAACGCTGGTTGCGCTACTTACTAGGCTTAGCCAGCTTTGCGCCCCAGACGGACAGGCCAATGCCGCAGACGCCTCCCCTGTGCTTCAGCTAATTGAAGAGCTAGAACTGAGCGACGCAATCAAGATGTCAAGGGCGTTTGCCCTCTATTTTCAGCTAATTAATATAGTTGAGCAGCACTACGAACAAAGAGGACAGCAAGAGCAATACCGAGCTGCCTCAGAAGACGCTGCCATTGCCTCGGCTGAAACCAAACCCGGCGCAGGCACATCTCCAGCCGCGACAGCCGCAGAAAACACCAAGCTGGGCAATGGCTCTGGCGGCCAGAGTGACCTCTCTGAGATCGCCACCTCCCCCGAGAAGACGCGCGATGTAGGCACCTTTTACTGGCTTTTTCCTACCCTGAAGCGGCTAAACGTACCGCCTCAAATGATCCAGCGTCTGCTCAACCAGCTCGACGTTCGGCTTGTTTTCACAGCGCACCCCACCGAAATCGTACGCCACACCATTCGCGATAAGCAGCGCCGGATCTCAGAGATTTTGCGGCAGCTAGACCGCGAAGAAGAAAGCGCTCGCGCCATTGGCGTTAGCGACTCTTGGGAAACTAAGGCCCTGCAAAGTCAGCTAGTCGAAGAAATTCGACTCTGGTGGCGGACCGATGAGCTGCACCAGTTCAAACCGTCCGTGCTCGACGAAGTAGACTTTACGCTGCACTATTTCGACGTTGTTCTCTTCGATACAATTCCCAAGCTATATCAGCGCATCTGTCGCGCTTTAGAAGGCACTTTTCCTAGCCTCAAACCGCCCGCTCACAACTTCTGTCGGTTTGGCTCTTGGGTGGGCAGCGATCGCGATGGCAACCCTTCGGTTACGCCCCAAATCACCTGGAAAACTGCCAACTATCAGCGCAACATGGTGATTGGCAAATACATCAGCTCTGTGCAAAAGCTCACTCATCTGCTCAGCCTGTCGCTGCACTGGAGCGAAGTTTTAGCTGATCTGCTCGAATCGCTAGAGCAAGACCAAACCCAGATGCCCGACATCTATGAAGAGTTAGCAATTCGCTACCGGCAAGAGCCTTATCGGCTCAAGCTAGCCTACATAGAGCGGCGATTAGAAAACACGCTGGCCCGCTCGAAGAAGCTATACAACGGTGACTATCTGCAAGAGTCAGAAAGCAACCTAGATAGCGATATGAGCGGTGGCACTCTGTATAGCTCTGGCGATGATTTTCTCAGCGAGCTGCAGCTGATTCAAACCAATCTCAAAGAAACAGGACTCGTCTGCCAAGATTTAGAAGAACTGATCTGCCAGGTCAAAATCTATGGCTTTAACTTGGCCCAGTTAGATATTCGACAGGAGAGCACTCGCCACTCTGACACCATCGGCGAAATCACCGAATATCTAGGTCTGCTAGACAAGCCCTACAACGACCTGAGCGAAGCTGAAAAAACAGACTGGCTCATCCAGGAACTTCGCACTCGTCGCCCCATGATTCCAGGAGAGCTGCCTTTTTCTGACATAGCCAGCGAAACGATCGCCACTTTTCGCATGGTGCGCAAGCTACACCAGGAGTTTGGCCCCGGCATTTGCCAAAGCTACATCATCAGCATGAGCCATACGGCTAGCGACCTGTTAGAAGTAGCGCTGTTGGCTAAAGAGGCAGGGCTCTATGATCCTGGCACAGGCGTCAGCGCAATCAAGATTGTGCCGCTATTTGAGACGGTAGAAGACTTGCGGCGTGCCCCTGATGTGATGCGTCAGCTGTGGGAACTGCCGCTATATCGCTCGATGCTGCAGGGCGGATATGAGTCGATGAAGCAGGCACAGGCGCAGCCGGAAACTGCTGGCACAGCGCTACAAGAAGTGATGCTGGGCTATTCGGATAGCAACAAAGACTCTGGATTTTTAAGCAGTAACTGGGAAATTCATAAGGCGCAGCAGGCTTTGCAGGCGATCGCAGAAACCTACCGAGTGGCCTTGCGCATTTTCCATGGTCGCGGGGGCTCGGTGGGTCGTGGCGGTGGCCCTGCCTACGAGGCGATTTTGGCTCAGCCCGGTCGCAGTGTCGATGGCCGCATCAAGATTACTGAGCAGGGCGAAGTTTTGGCCTCTAAGTACAACCTGCCGGATCTGGCACTCTATAACCTAGAAACCGTCACGACTGCGGTCATTCAGGGTAGCGTGCTGGGCAGCAGCTTTGATGGGATTTCGGCCTGGAATGAGACGATGGAAACCCTGAGCGTGCGATCGCGCGAACACTATCGCGCCCTGATTTACGAACAGCCCGATCTGGTCGAGTTTTTCCATCAGGTCACCCCGATTCAAGAGATCAGTCAGCTACAGATTAGCTCTCGCCCGGCTCGTCGCGGCGGCAAGAAGACGCTAGACGGCCTGCGGGCGATTCCGTGGGTGTTTAGCTGGACGCAAACTCGCTTTTTGCTGCCTTCCTGGTATGGCGTTGGCACCGCGCTCAAAGAGTTTATTAACGAAGAGCCGGAAGAGCACACCAAGCTGCTGCGCTACTTCTACACGAAATGGCCGTTCTTTAAAATGGTGATTTCTAAAGTAGAGATGACGCTGGCAAAAGTTGATTTGCAGATTGCGCAGCACTATGTCGATCAGCTCAGTAGCGACGACAAGCGCGAAGACTTTCAGGTGATGTTTGACCAAATTGCGGCAGAGTTTTATCTGACGCGCGAAGTGGTTTTGACCATTACTAACCACACCAGCTTGCTCGATGGCGATCCTAGCTTGCAGCGCTCTGTGCAGCTGCGGAACGGTAGCATCGTGCCGCTGAGCTTTTTGCAGGTGGCACTGCTAAAAAGGCTGCGAGAGTATGGCAATGACGCGGTAACCGGCAGAGTGCGATCGCGCTACAGCAAAGGCGAGCTGCTACGAGGCGCGCTATTGACCATCAACGGTATTGCCGCAGGCATGAGAAACACAGGCTAATTCAGCCAGCTTGACGCCTGTCCCCGTGGTAAGTTATTACGAGCTTAAAATCAGTGGATATTGTTGGAATTTAGACCTTTTCATCGATATCCTTTATTCAGTGTGAGGAATTGAAGATGATCACTCGTTTCGGCGATCGCCTTGCGAGATTAGCCACAGTCACGCTTGGGACGCTAGCAGGGAGCCTTGCCATTGCCCTAGCAGCCCAGAGCCCGGCGAATGCCCAGGCCGCTTACGGCAGCTATATTGGGATTGGTCCAGCCTTTGGGGACGGCGAGATTGGCGTAGCTATCAATGGGCGCTATAACATTTTGGAAGTGCCTATTTCTATTCGCGGCGCGGCATTCCTAGGTGACGGCTCGGCCTTTGTTCCTACTATCTCTTACGACTATCCGCTCAATTTCAACACCGAGATCTACGTGGGTGCAGGTGTTGCGTTCGCCAGCGACGGCTCAGTGATGGGTGATGGCACTGCCTTTGTGCTGCAACCAGGCGTGGATTTTCTGACGGGTAACAACTTAGTGTTTTACGGCAATGCGATCGTCCCATTTGGTGGAGATACGAATACTGCCGTACAAGGTGGCATCGGCTACCAGTTCTAGTGTTTAGCTCTAGTGATCAGTGCTGGCAGTCAGTTCTATCAGTCAGTGCTGGTGGTTAGTTCTAGCAATCAGTGTTAGCAGTCGGATTCTATTTAAAGAACCCATGTACTAAAAGCGCATTTTTTCGTTACCATGAGCCCATTATCTAGCGCTTGCGGTTAGCAGGCTAGAGCGACTGAGGGTTGGTCATGCGTGAGATGCGTCCGCTAGGATCTGTAATTCAGGGCTCCTTGAGCAGGGGGCTCGAAGTTCGGCTGCATCCAGATGTGCTGGTCGAAGAGATGCGAGTGGGTAAGTTTTTGGTGGTGCAGGGGGTGCGATCGCGCTTTTTCTGTATGCTTACCGACGTTGCCTTGGGCACTGCTAGCCCGCGTATTTTGGCCAGTCCGCCAGAGCCGAGTAATATTTTCTTGCAGGAAGTGTTGGCGGGCTCAGGAACGTATGGGACGGTCGATTTGACGCCGATGCTGATGTTTACGCCAGATTTCGACGCCGCTCAGCCCTCGGATACTGAGTCGAGTGCGCCGTTGCAACTGCTGCCAGTAAAGACAATTCCAGGGCATTTTAGTCAGGTTTATGACGCGTCAGAAAGAGACTTTCGAGCAGTATTTGGCTGGGAAGATGATGTGCATCGGCGTAATTTTGCGATTGGTGAACCGATTGATATGGCAGTGCCGATTTGCATTGATCTCGATCGGTTTGTGGAGCGTAGCAACGGCATTTTCGGTAAGTCGGGAACAGGCAAGTCGTTTTTGACGCGCCTGATTTTGTCGGGAATTATTCGCAAGCAGGCGGCGGTGAATCTGATTTTTGATATGCACTCAGAATACGGCTGGGAGGCGGTGAGTGAGGGCAAGGGATTTAGCACGGTAAAGGGCCTGCGACAGCTATTTCCGGGGCAGGTACAGATTTTTACGCTTGACCCAGACTCGACCAAGCGTCGCGGGGTGTTGGATGCGCAGGAGCTATATATCAGCTTTGATCAGATTGATGTAGAAGATTTGATGCTGATTAGCCGAGAGCTCAATCTCTCTGAAGCGAGTTTAGAGAATGCAATTATCTTGCGCAATGAGTTTGGCAACAGTTGGATCAACAAACTTTTGCAGCTCAGCAATGAGGAAATACAAGAGTTTTGCGAGGTGAAAATGGGCAGTAAGTCTTCCATTATGGCCTTGCAGCGCAAGCTGACGCGGCTAGCGGAGTTGAAGTATATTCGCAGTAGCTGTCCGCACAACTATGTAAACCAAATTTTAGAGACTATTGATGCGGGCAAACATGTTGTGATTGAGTTTGGATCGCAAAGCAATATGCTCTCTTACATGCTGGCAACAAATGTAATTGCCAGAAGAATTCACGCAAGCTATGTGCGGAAGGCCGATCGCTTTTTGCAAAGCAAGAATCCGTGCGATCGCCCTCAACCGCTTGTCATCACCATTGAAGAAGCCCACCGATTCTTGGACCCGGCCACCGCAAGACAGACCATTTTCGGGGTGATCGCTAGAGAAATGCGTAAGTATTTTGTGACTTTGCTAGTGGTCGATCAGCGTCCTTCTGGAATTGATAACGAGGTAATGTCTCAAGTAGGGACACGCATTACTGCATTGTTGAATGATGAAAAAGACATTGACGCGATTTTTACCGGCGTCTCAGGCGGGCAAAGCCTGCGCTCGGTTTTGGCCAAGCTAGATTCTAAGCAGCAGGCGCTGTTGCTAGGTCACGCGGTGCCGATGCCCGTAGTGGTCAAGACTCGGCCCTACGATGAACAGTTTTATAAAGACATTGGGGAGACAGCCTGGGAGAGTATGCCGGATGAGATGGTGTTTAAGGCGGCTGAAAGTGCGATCGCCGATCTTGGATTTTAAGTTTGGCTTATGTAGTTCTTGCTCGGCGTTGGATTGACGCTACTGATAGCGCAAGCTGTTGTGATCAATCCAACCGCCCTCGTGCACATTACGCGGATCGTGATGCGTCCAGTGAATTAGGCCACCGCGATCATTCCATTCATACTCGCCTTTTACAGAGACGCGATCGCCCTCTCGCAAGCTATCAATCCTGGGCGCTAGGTCAATATTGTGCACGACTAGCACCGTTTGGCCCCCTGCAATCCGGATAATAAACCGCTGATGCCGCGAGCCTTCTAAATCATCCGATAAAATCGCTTCCACCACGCCCCCAACATTCTCAACGATGACATCCGATTGCTGCGCGCGATAAGCGTTGATCACCTGCTGACTGCCGCCCGTATCCGCTTGAGCGTAGCCTTTAATTGCGGGGATGATTGCAGAATCAGCTAGAACTGTCGGCGCAGAGAGCATCAAAACTGCGGCAGACAGCGAAATAATTTTCATAAAACATGGGTAGTCAACAGTCCCAAGCCTGTCATATGACCTTTAGAAAGCGCCTGCCGAGAACTACCGATCTCTAAAACACCGATTTTTAGAAAAAAAAAGGATAGGCGATCGCCTACCCTTTTAATCTTCAGTTATTGAAATGTTGATTACTCAACGCCTTCAATCCGGTTCTCGACTTCCTCGTAGAGTTCCTGCAAGCGCTCAATGTTCTCGTCACTAGTTTCCCAGTAGCCGCGACCGTTCACTTCTAGCAGCGTGGTCACCATCCGGCGGAAGGAGTTGGGGTTCAAGTCCATCAGCCGTTTGCACATCTCAGGATCGTTGATAAAGGTGTCGTTGGTGTCTTCGTAAACCCAATTATCAACCGCGTCTGCCGTTGCCGACCAGCCCATCGTGTTCACTAGGCGGTTAGACAGTTCGCGCACGCCTTCGTAGCCGTTGGCCAGCATTCCCTCGTACCACTTAGGGTTTAGCAGCTTGGTGCGAGCGTCTAGGCGGACGGTTTCAGAGAGCGATCGCACCTGAGCATTCGCTGTTGTCGTGTCTGCCACAAACGAAGTTGGCTTCTTGCCATCATCTCTCAAACTTGCAACAACCTTGGTTGGGTCAGAGTCAAAGTAGTGAGAAACGTCCGTCAGTGAGATTTCAGAAGAATCTAGGTTCTGAAAAGTCACGTCGGCAGTTTTCAAAGAAGATTCCAACAGACCGCGAGACTGTTCCATCATGCCCGGATTGTCGCAGTTAAAAGAAAACGACTTCCGCGCCAGGTACATATCGCGTAGCTCTTGTTCTTCTTCCCAACTGCTGTTTTCAACCGCGAGGTTGACGTTGGCAGCGTAGGAACCAGAAGCATTCGAAAAAATTCGGGTCGCCGCATCGCGCAAGGAGATACCAAACTCTTCAGCTTGCAATAAGGCATGCTTGCGCACAAAGTTCATCTCTAGCGGCTCATCGGCCTCAGCCGCCATCTTCACCGACCGGTCTAACAGCGCCATTTGGTTAACAAACAAGTCGCGGAAGACGCCAGAGCAGTTAATCACCACGTCAACTCGAGGGCGACCCAGTTCTTCTAGCGAAATTAGCTCCAGCTTGTTCATCCGCCCCAAAGAGTCGGGCATTGGCTTCACGCCTACAAACCACATCATCTGCGCTAGCGACTCGCCATAGGTTTTGATGTTGTCAGTGCCCCACAGCACGGCTGCAATTGTCTCTGGGTACGCGCCGTTATTCTCAGCTTTCTGACGCGCGAGCAGGCGATCTACGACAATCTTGGCCGACTGCACTGCCGCTGAGGTCGGAATCGACTGCGGATCGAGCGCGTGAATGTTTTTGCCTGTAGGCAGCACGTCCGGGTTCCGAATCGGATCGCCGCCAGGGCCCGGTAGCACATATTCACCGTCTAACGCGCTCAACAGAGCCGACAGCTCGTTGTCTTTTACAACCTGCTCTAGGCAGTACTGCAAGAACGCAAACAGCGGCTTCAGCGCATCGTTCTCGACTTTTTTATAGCCAAGAGTGTGAATCGCCTTAGTCCAAGGATCTTTTGCGCCACCGAGGTTGAACACAGACAGCATCGATTTCATCGACACCCGGCCATCTTCATTGATTTGCGCTTCAACCATCGAGGTTACGGCTGCTCTGACCGCCGCGTTGATGTCGTACAGCAGCTGCACGTCGTCTAGGTCGCCGCGATCGCTACTGGCATAAATCTGGTCAATATCGCGGTCAATGCTCTCGGCGATGATCCGCTGAAGGCTCTTTTGGTCTTCTTCTGGCCGGTCGAGTGCAGAGATGTTAACTAAAGTTGCGATCGCCTCTTCAGCCGTTGGCGGCTCACCGACCACATGCAATCCACAGGGCAGCAGCCGCGACTCAATCTCCATCAGCTTGATGTAGACCTTGCCAACCAGCGTATCGCGCTCTTCTTTGCTCAGTCCGCTCGCATCTTCCGCCGGTAGCTCAATATCTTTATCTAAGTTGACCTGCCGCGCCTTTTCAATAACCGCATTTACAATGGGCAATCCACGACCACCCTCTTTGAGCGTCTGATAAGAGCCAATCAGCTCACTGAGTTCTTTTAGCCCCTTATACAGTCCCGCATTTTCAGCCGGGGGCGTTAGGTAGCTAATAGTTGAAGCATAGCCGCGTCGCTTGGCAATCGTCGCCTCGGACGGGTTATTTGCCGCGTAGTAATACAGGTTTGGCGTATTGCCAATCAGGTTATCGGGATAGCACTTGCCGCTCATCCCCATCTGCTTACCCGGCATAAATTCGAGCGAGCCGTGTGTCCCAAAGTGCAGAACCGCATCTGCCTTCCAGATTTTTTCGATATAGGTGTAGTAGGCTGCAAAGCCGTGGTGCGGACTAGCCGAGCGAGAGAACAGCAGACGCATCGGATCGCCTTCGTAGCCAAAGGTAGGCTGCACGCCAATGAACAAATTGCCAAAGGTCTTGCCGTATACCAGCAGATTTTGACCATCTGTATTGAGCTGTCCGGGCGGTGGGCCCCAGTTCTCTTCTAGGCGCTCAGAATATGGCGTCAGTGATTCGTACTCAGCCACCGACATCCGGTGGGCAATGTTGAGATTAGGGCTGTTGAACTGCGCCTGGGCATCGTTAATCACTAGCTGCATCAGCTCTGCGGGCGTCTCGGGCATCTCATCGACGGTGTAGCCCTGCGCCTTCATCTCTTCCATCACGCGGAAAATAGAGCCAAATACGTTGAGATAAGCCGCCGTGCCGACGTTTCCTTTATCGGGCGGAAAGCTAAAGACTGTAATGGCTAGCTTTTTATCAGCGCGGGGCAGCTTGCGCAGACGAGCCCACTTCAAGGCCCTAGTCGAAATCGCCTCTACCCGGTCTTGTAGCGTAATCGCGCGGCCCGTCATGCCATCGCGACCCGACATAATGATGGGCTCAATCGCACCGTCTAGCTCAGGAATGGCCATCTGCAAGGCGACCTGTACCGGATGCAAACCCAGATCGCTCGCCTCCCACTCTTCTGTGGTTTGGAACACCAGCGGCAAGGACACCATGTACGGACGATTCAGCCTTTGCAGAGATTCAATCGCTTTGGGATGATCTTGACGAGCCGGGCCTCCCACTAGGGCAAACCCCGTCAAAGAAACAACAGAATCTACAATTGCCTCATTTGGCTTGAGCGGATCGTAAAAGTAAAGATCAACCGGCTTAGAAAAGTCCAGTCCGCCCGCGAATACCGGAATCACTTTGGCACCCCGGTACTCTAGCTCTTGAACAATAGAGACATAGTGCGCCTCGTCGCCGGTTACGAGGTGAGTGCGCTGCAGCACAATGCCCACGCAGGGCGCGTTTTCGTTACGAGAAATTTCAGGAATATCTGTGCGTGAATTGTACCAGTTGAGATACTCACGAATATCTTCAAACATCTCGGGCGCAAGCGGATGCCATATGCCCATATCTGGGTAGGTAACCGGCTGTTCAAAGGTGAGCGCTTCGTCTTTGGGCGCACCGTCAATGTCTGTTTCTGTTAGCACGTAGCGATCGGCTAGCATCAACAGAAAGTTCTCTAAGTTTTCGGGCGATCCGCCTAGCCAATACTGAAAGCTCAGCATGAAGTTGCGAGCATCCTGCGCTTTTTCAACCGGCAGGTATTTCAACACTTTGGGCAGCGTCCGCAACAGCTTTAGCATGGCGTCTTCAAACCCGCTGCCCTGCTTCTGGCGGCGCTTTTTCATGAAGTCGCCAATCACGCTCTTAGACTGGCCAAGCTGCGCCATTGAAAACTTGCCCATTTTGTTCAGGCGCATGACCTGGGGCATAGAGGGAAAGACCACCGCCGCGTCTAGGCGATCGCGCACAGGCTTTACAGCCGCTTCTACCTTGTCTGCTAAGTCTTCGATAAAAATCAAAGAGCCGATAAAGATATTGGCTTCAGCAACGTCTTTTTTAAAGGCCTCGTAGTTCTCTGCGCTGCGCAGCTCCTCAATGAGGTAGCCGCTTATTTCCACAGCAATTTGAGAGTTGTTTTGATTAATAGAACGAACCGCAGCAGACAGAGAGCTTTGATACTGAGGCTCTAGAACGACATAAACCACCTTAACTAGCGAACGGCTGCCTATTGCGTCTGGCACGACGTGTCTAACGGTGGGTCGAACTTGGGTGAACATGCGGTGAACTCCTGGGGTGAGATGTCGGTATTAAGGTCTCTAGCGCCTTTTCTATTCTTAAACAGAAAAGGCACTCTAGCGTTTTGCGAACAACTGTTTACTAACAGAAAGAATTATTTACAAAATTATGAGATTGAGGGAAGAGCTTCTTTGACAATTCACAATCGGCTTTCGTTGCTGCTTTAGTTTGCAACAGAAAAACTATGCACATAAAGGGATAGCGCTTATTTGTGACATAAGTTGACATAGTTGCTCACCCTTTTTGCAGCGTTGCAGACAACAGCATTAAAAAGAGAATTCATCAAAAACAATTACCTATAGCTGACATAAGATAATCCTATGCTATTGACATTTCCTGCATTAGCAGGTAAAGAGATTGGGATGCAAAGGTAGGTGAAGGGGCGTAAAAGTAGGCCCAAAATCTGCAACGCTAGACCTAATAGAAGTATCCACTCATTCGGTAGGTCATAGCACTATGCGGGTTTTAGTCATCGGCGGCACTCGGTTTATTGGCGTTTACCTTACAAAGCTACTGGTTAGCCAAGGTCACGAGGTGACGCTACTTAATCGGGGCAACCATCCGGCTCCGGTGGCCAATGTAGAAACGATTGTGTGCGATCGCACTGATCCAGTCGCGCTCAAGTCTGCCCTTGCTGGCCAAGCCTTTGATGCCATCTTCGACAACAATGGCCGCGAACTAGCTCATACGCAGCCGCTAGTTGAGTTGTTTAAGAGCCAAAAAAATAATGGACTTCAGCACTTTATCTACGTTAGCTCTGCGGGCGTCTATGCCAAAAGCGATCAGATGCCACATGCAGAAGGCGATCCGGTCGATCCGAATAGCCGCCACAAGGGCAAGTTTCACACTGAGGACTATTTAAAGGAAGAGGGCGTTCCCTTTACCGCTGTTCGCCCGGTCTATATCTATGGGCCGCAGAATTACAACCCGTTAGAGCAGTGGTTCTTTGATCGGATTGTGCGCGATCGCCCTCTTCCGATTCCTGGTAGTGGTATGGCGCTGACCCATCTGGGTCACTGTCAGGACTTGGCCGCAGCGATGGTGTCTGTCCTCGGTAATGACCGGGCAGTTGGGCAGATCTACAATATCTCGGGGGAAAAGGCGGTTACATTTGACGGCTTAGCGAAAGCTTGTGCGATCGCGGTTGGTAAAGATCCTAGCGCGATTAAGATCGTCCACTACAATCCTAAAGATTTTGATTTTGGGAAGAAAAAAGCTTTCCCTATGCGCGTTCAGCACTTCTTTGCCGATATCAGCAAAGCTAAATCAGACCTAGGCTGGCAGCCTCAATATAGTCTAGTCTCAGGGCTAAAAGATTCCTTTAAAAAGGATTATCAGGCGAACAGCTTAGAAACCGCAGACGTTGATTTTTCGCTAGATCGGGAAATTTTAGAACAGGTCTCTAAATGACCCATTCTCAAAATCTAGCCGTCAAGTTTTAGCGATAGATTTGAAAATCTACCGACCAATTTGGCTACCGATTCCGCTGGCGAGACGGCTGGCAAGATTGTCATCCCAGTCATCTCAACAGTCATATTTAAGCTGAATTTGGCATCTATGTTCGATAAATCTATTCGGTTTAGGCCACTACTGACCTTGAGAGAAGCTTTCCTTTCACTGCTTCCCATTGTGTTGGCCATGAACATTTTAGTCATGCTGTATGGCCTAACACAGCTACTAGCCTCTTTTGGCATTGCAGTTGTTGGCCTCGATGGCAACGATATAAGTCGACTTTATTACTTTTTAATCCCACTGTTTGTCAACCTGTCACTCAGCAGCCTACTCGCCAAAGAAAAAAAACTCGATCAAATCGGCACCCTGCTGATTGCAATGGTTTGTTTCTTTCGGGGCTCAGGCTTTTTGAATGTGAGTGCCTCAGCACAAATTGCCTCCGAACATGGCTCCGTACTCAGCAGTATTCCACTTACCTGGCTGGCCGTGTGGCTTTTGCACTATTTCTCCACGCGGCCTCAGCTTCAGCTAGTTAAAAAATCGCGCGAACTCAGTCCTAGACTTGCTATCAATTTAAATTTGATTGTGCCTGGGCTACTGACTATCTTGTGTTTTGAACTGCTCAGATCGTTGATTGGTCTGATTGCACTGATCAATCCTTTTCTACGGGTTATTCTGCCGCTTCACCCAGTTGGGCCTGTGCCAGAACTTATTTTGTACAAGCTATTTTCACAGAGCGCTTGGTTCATTGGCTTGCATGGTGACCATGCAGCGTCAGGCATTTTTCGCTTTTTGTACAACACACCAGTCGGTGAACCGACCGCAATTGGGCTCAAAACTTTCCATGACACCTTTGTAAATATGGGTGGAACAGGGTCAACGCTGGTTGTGCCTTTCTTGATCTTGTTTTCAAAACGCATTTCTCGGTTTAGCGCGATCGCTCGGCTAAGCCTGCCATTTGCCTTATTTAATGTCAACGAAATTCTGCTGTTTGGGTTACCCATCCTGCTTAACCCGATTTTTCTCATTCCGTTTTTCTCAGTGCCCTTTGTCAATATGACAATTGCCTTGAGCGCTATTCACCTGGGCCTATTTTCAATTAATCCAACCTCTATGCACTGGATGCTGCCAGCTTTCTATAGAGCCTACGTTGCCAGCGACGGTTCCATTTGGGCCCTGCTGACACAGCTTGTCTGCATCGCGGTTGATGGCTGCATCTACTTTCCTTTTCTAGTCGCGGCTGCTCGCCAGTACGACTCTCCCGCCGAGCTATCAAACCTATTTGGAAAAGAAAGGAATAGATTTGTTGCTGAAGAAATCGACCGGCACAAAGAAACCGTTTTTCTAACTCAGCAAAGTGCCACGCGTCAAGAAGCAGCCACTAATCAGACCATCTTGAAGCAGCTTCAAGACGGTCATTTTCTGCTCTATTTTCAACCTCAGATCAATGCCAGAACGCTTGATATTGTTGGATTAGAAACGCTTCTAAGATTTAGAGATCGAGCGGGCAATATTATTCCACCGACCTTTTTGCCGACGCTCTATCGCCAAGGGCTGTCTAAAACCATTGATCAAAAAGTTGTCGACCTTGTCTTTGAACAGCTTCGCCGCTGGCAGGCAATTGGGATTAGAGTACCTGCGATCGCGATCAACTTTGACAAAGACTTTCTGCTAGACCCTCAAGCTGTCAAAAGCCTCATCCACCGCGCAAAAGAACACAACACTCACTTTTGTATTGAAATCACAGAGCATACCTACACCGTAGAAATCAAAGCGCTAGCCTCAGTAGTGCGGCAGATGCGCTGCGCTGGCCACCGAATTTCAATCGACGACTTCGGGACTGGCTACTCCTCACTCACCAGCTTAGTCTCCTTAGAAGCCGACGAAATCAAGCTCGACAGAGCACTCGTAACGCCTCCTGACAACGAAGTCGAGCGCGGCGTTATACTGCTGGCCTCCAGCATTCGGCTCTGCCACGAGCTAGGCTTCTCGGTCGTTGCCGAAGGCATAGAAACAGAAGCTCAGCTTCATCTCGTTCAGCGCTGTGCCATAGACGTCGCTCAGGGCTATTACTGTGGTCGACCAGCAGATGCGAACCAAACCACTCAACTGCTCTTAGAGAAGGGCTTTGCTCAAAGTGAAGTGAAGCGTTGTCGAACTTGAAGCCTCCTGGTGCTTCCACGCGCCACCTATTGCTTCCACGTTGCTTCCACGCTTCAATAGCAACGCAGAGCCGACGCCTCCGGTTCGGTAACCCCCCCTTCAGCAAACCGCCCTCCATTGAGCACACTGTATATAACCTTTTGAACACATTATTCGTTATTCCACTCGGAGCAATCACATGGGAAAAGTTGTAGGAATTGACCTTGGGACAACCAATTCGGTTGTGGCCGTAATGGAAGGGGGTAAGCCCAGCGTTATTGCCAACGCCGAAGGCTTTCGCACAACCCCTTCTGTAGTTGCCTATGCCAAGAAAGAGGGCGAACGCCTAGTCGGCCAAATCGCTAAGCGTCAGGCGGTTATGAACCCCGAAAACACGCTGTACTCTGTGAAAAGATTTATTGGCCGTCAGTACGACGAAGTCAATAACGAGGCCAGCGAAGTCCCTTACAAAATCGCAAAAGTAGGCGGCAACGTCAAAATTGAAACCTCTGACGGCAAGCAGTATGCGCCCGAAGAGATCTCTGCTCAGGTTTTGCGCAAGCTAGTTGACGATGCGAGCAAGTACCTCGGCGAAAAAGTGACGCAGGCGGTCATCACCGTTCCGGCTTACTTTAACGACTCACAGCGTCAGGCGACCAAAGACGCAGGCAAAATTGCAGGCGTTGAAGTTCTTCGCATTATTAACGAGCCGACGGCTGCTGCCTTAGCGTATGGCCTCGATAAGAAAAGCAATGAAACCATCCTCGTCTTTGACTTGGGCGGCGGTACTTTCGACGTTTCTATTCTAGAAGTCGGCGACGGTGTCTTTGAAGTACTCTCTACCTCGGGTGACACTCACCTCGGGGGTGACGACTTTGACAAAAAGCTAGTTGACTACCTCGCTGAAGAGTTCCAAAAAGCCGAGGGGATTGACCTGCGCAAAGACAAGCAGGCTCTACAGCGCCTAACTGAAGCCGCTGAGAAAGCCAAAATCGAGCTGTCTAGCGTGACCCAAGCAGAAGTAAACCTGCCCTTTATCACCGCGACCCAAGACGGACCGAAGCACTTAGATACCACCTTGACGCGTGCCAAGTTTGAAGAGCTGTGTTCTGACTTGATCAAGCGCTGTGGCGTTCCGGTAGAAAGTGCGCTTAAAGATGCCAAGCTGGGCAAAAGCGACATTGATGAAGTTGTTTTGGTCGGTGGATCGACCCGTATTCCAGCGGTTCAAAACCTCGTTCAGCGAATTCTAGATAAAGAGCCCAACCAAACGGTTAACCCCGATGAGGTCGTTGCCATTGGTGCGGCTATTCAAGGCGGTGTGCTAGCCGGTGAAGTCAAAGACATCTTGTTGCTTGACGTTACACCCCTCTCTTTGGGTGTTGAAACCCTAGGTGGCGTGATGACCAAGCTAATCAACCGCAACACTACCATCCCCACCAAAAAGTCTGAGGTCTTCTCGACCGCAGTCGATGGTCAGACCAACGTAGAGATTCACGTGCTTCAAGGTGAGCGCGAGATGTCCAATGACAACAAGAGCTTAGGAACGTTCCGTCTAGACGGCATTCCACCTGCTCAGCGTGGCGTTCCTCAAATCGAAGTTATCTTTGATATTGACGCTAACGGTATTTTGAACGTCACTGCCAAAGACAAGGGATCAGGTAAAGAGCAGTCTATTAGCATCACAGGTGCATCGACGCTGTCTGATACCGAAGTCGATCAAATGGTTCGCGACGCCGAAACCAATGCAGATACGGACAAGGCTCGCCGTGAAGCGATTGACACCAAAAACCAGGCTGACTCTTTGGCCTATCAGGCTGAGAAACAGCTTGAAGAGCTAGGCGATAAGGTGCCTGCTGAAGACAAAGAGAAAGTCGAAGGCCAAATTAAGGACCTGAAAGAGGCGCTTTCTGAAGAGGACAGTGACAAAATCAAGTCCACTATGGAAGCCTTGCAGCAAGGGCTCTATGCACTTAGCAGCAGTCTCTATCAGCAAGGCGCTGCCGAAGCTGAAGGTGCAGAAGGTGCGCCCGCAGGTGATACCGCTGACGGTGCGACCGCTTCGGGTGGCGAAGACGATGTTATCGACGCCGAATTCTCTGAGACAGACAATCCGAACCAGTAAGCGCTGAAGTGCGTCACACATGATGCATAACAAAAAGCCCACCTCGACATTGTTCGAGGTGGGCTTTTTATATCAGGCTACGCACGGTAGGTTGAAAGCTTGTTGACGTATTGCGATCGCAGCGATCGCGCAGAAAAACGCTATTGACGATAGATCTGCTAGCGCTCTTCTAGCAATATCCGTCACCTACACCGAAACATCTACCGAAACGTCTACATCTTCCTGCTTAGGCACCTCTAGCAAGCACTCGCCCAGCGGCTTGTTGTACAGCACCATCGTCGTCGTACTATTTTGCTCAAAGCCAATCCGCTCATAAAAGCTTTGCTTGTGCGTTGTCATCAAATACGTACGCTCTACCTTATTCATGTGTGGATGGGCAATCAGCGTTTCAACAAGCCTGCGACCCAAGCCTGAGCCTTGGTAGTCGGGGTGAAGCACAACGTCCCAAATAGTGGCGCGAAACAAGCCGTCGGAAGTAGCGCGAGAGAGTCCAATCAGCCGCTCGTTATCCCAAGCGGTGACGACCGGATTGCTGTGTGCGATCGCCTGTTCCATTTCTTCTGGCCGTCGGTCCTTAGCCCAAAAAGCTGCCGCTGCAAACAGCTCGCAAAGCTGAGTGAGCTGATCTGGGGTAAAAACAGATGTATAGCGAAACTGAATATGCCGACTATCCATAAAATATCTCGGAAATAACATCCTTCGTTCATCAGGATAGCCGCTAACACTAATTTGTGGCCCAACTATCCTGCACTTAGTCGCCTTATCATGACATTAGTCCCAGATACGCACTGTTACTTAAGATGCGTTTTATCAATTTTATGGCTCAATAGCTGTTTCAGGGAGGTTGCAGGGTATAAGCCTCACGCGCTAGCGTGATATCAATAGCTGCTTTCCTATCAATTCCGATGTTAACGCTTTCGAGGCTCATAGATGACAACAA
>Ga0115546_1000657_pt1 | contig 22905 bp, 25 predicted proteins | sample COGITO_mtgs_1004_FD_87186 | JGI IMG/M metagenome (GOLD analysis project Ga0115546, IMG submission 87186) | Pelagic marine microbial communities from North Sea - COGITO_mtgs_100413 | ecosystem: Environmental > Aquatic > Marine > Epipelagic | place: Germany:Helgoland, sampling site Kabeltonne...
CTCGCCCTTATCCAAGAAGATCGGTGTCCAGTAAGGCACGTCGTTGGAGTCAAATTCACCACCGTCAGTGGTTTCAATCCAATCGCCATCTTTGGTCTGTGTGACATAGACAGTACTGGTACCTGAAGTGTCAGGGAACAGCTCGATAAAGGTTGATGACTCACCAAATCCTGGGGCGATATTTTCCAGTCCCCAGTCAGCGTGACCAGCGACCTGAATAAACGAGTTATCCGTTGTGGTTGACCCAGTGATCTGCAGTGTTTCAGTTGCGTCCTGGTAGTCAACAGTAATACCTGAAACTGTTCGTCCCAGAGAATCAGCCATCAGATTGATTTTTTCTTGCAGATGCTCGGTAAAGGTACCTATAGAATAGAGACCCTCGGTCAACTCGATCTGTGCTGATATCGAATCGATAATCACGGTCAAGGAGCTATTGTCAGAACTCACCGAAAACGATTTGCGCGGATCTATGCCCATCGGGTTACCGGTTACTATTGCAGGCTGCGAAGCCTGGCCACGAATAGCGGGAACGTTATAGATCTGCGATGTCTCGGGAGCAACAATATTACCCAGCGGGTTAATGCCGAGAAGGTTTTGCGCCAACTCGGTAGCACCAGCCAGTGCCAAACTTGAGCTATCACCAGTGGTTCCGGAGGAGAGAGTAAAGGCACCTTCGGAATAGCTAACGGTCATACCAGAACGCTGATCGCGACTAGCAGCAATATTTTCACCCTTGGGCAGCACACCGCGCAGCAAAACATCCGCGTCATCACTATCCAACGGCGTCAACAGAGTGCCCATGGTGGTCAGATCGCTGGCGTCAAAGGTGGTGTCTGCAGGCACACCAAACACGTTGTTGGCACTGGTACCGCCATTGATATATAGAGCGTTGGTATCGGTACCAGTTTGATTAAAGCGGAAGCCCTGGTTAGCTGTACTGTAGCTCACTTTAACGTCGGAGAAGTCGGCACTGGCGGCGAGTGCCATATTCATCGCATATGCCAACGGCTCTGAGGCAACCTGACCATCCCAATCAGCCGCAGTAGCGCCGGTCAACGAGGTATGGGCTGCCAAGATAGTGGGAATATCTAGCTCGATAGAGGTGCTGTTGTCGGTGCCGCGATAGATCTTCAAGGTCTGATTAGTAGCGCTTGAAAAATCAAATTGCTTACCATCACCGAAGCGCTCGTTAATCACGTTGGTCAATTCAAAGGCAATCTCGGCACCGGACATCTGACTGCCGTAACCGGATAAATGCTCCAGGCCGATGTTAACCGGGGTTGAACCATCAATCGTCATGGTAAATAGATTTTCAAGCTGAGCGCGGGTCATGGAGCCGAAATCAACGCCGTCACTGTTGTTGGTCAAGTTCAAGGCATCTGAATAAACTGAGTTGTCAGCGATGGTCAGCTTGGCTGTGGCCGGAACCGACTGCGTTGGCTCAGAGAGCACATCGTAAGAATACTTTTTATACAGTGTTCCCTGAGTGATCAGATATTTCTCACTGTCGGCACTGTTGCTCTGTAGCTCCAGTAGTTCTGAGCGAGTTTTAAGTTCACCGTACTTGTTGATAAAGAACTCATCACCAGTGGTGTCTGAAGACTGAATCAGAGCCGTATCCACTTCCTGATCGTCGACATAGACATAGGTCTGCCACTTGTTATAGGGAGATTCTGCTGAGGCGTTGGCGGTTTTAACATAATAAATAGTCGCCAGATTGGACGATCCCGATGTGCCATAAACCGTTAAGGATGTAGTCTTGTGATAAGTATCTGGCTTATCCGGATTAAACGTTTTAGTAATCGGCATCACCTCAGAGGGCAGGTTCAAGCCCAACTCCACTTCTGTGGTTGGCAAGAACTCTGAAACCGTGGAGCGCGGAATAGTCAGTGCACTGGGGTCGACACCAAAATCAGCTTTGTTGGTCGAATCCACCGGCAGTGATTGCAGAGCCTGACCAGCACTGTTAACCATCTGGTTTTGCTCATTGAGCATAAAGGCGCCGTTACGGGTGTAGATCTTGGTGCCATCCGATGACTCAAGAGGGAAGAAACCGTCACCGGTGATCGCCAAATCCAGGGAGTTAGCAGAGAACTCAATATTGCCCTGACTGAATTCCTGGCTCACTTCTTTCAGCGATACGCCTCGACCTACAACACTTGATGCCTTCTCTAGAGGAGAGGTAGCAAAAATATCGCCGAAATCCGTGTCTGAGCGCTTGAAGCCACCAGTACCGGAGTTAGCAATGTTGTTCGAGGTTACGGCCAGCTGTGTAGTGGCGGCGTTCAATCCTGTTAATGAGGTATAAAATGACATAAATTATTCTCCAAAGACCTTTCTAATTCTGTTGCTAAATTGCAATACGTTCGATATCGGCGAGGGCGACAAACACGTTATCACCGACTTCAAGAGTTATTTCCTGTGCACTGGGATACCAACTAACACTGCGGACATCCGCCATAGTCGTGACCGGCACAGTTTCTAATTTTCCATTGATAACGGCACTGGCCGACATCAGATAGCTACCTTCAGGAACGATTTCGCCCTGGCGATCACGGCCATTCCAGTTCATCTCTGCGCGACCAGGCAAACGTGCGCCCTGAGTATCGCGGTAGATAAGATCGCCGGAGGCGGGGTCGTAAACGCTCAAAATGACCGATTGCGCGCCGTTGTCCAGGTCTATAGATCCCTTGGTAATTTCGCCATTGCCACCGCTAAAGTTACCGCCGGCTACCTGGACTTTCTTGCCCACTAAATTGGCGCCTGCAACCATCTGGTCCTGGCGCATGCCGTTGACCATATTGTCGAGTGAGCCCTGCATACCTTTAATACCCTCCAGAGAAGAGAACTCAGCGAGCTGAGAAACAAAGGCTTCGTTATCCATGGGGTCCAGTGGATTCTGATTTTGCAGCTGAGCGGTAAACAGGGTTAAAAACGCATCTTGCCCTAGCTCATCTTCGCCATAGGCGACCGCATTTTCTTTTTCAAGATACTGATCGCTGGTTAAGAATGTTGTGTCTGTGACTGTGCTAACCATGAGTATTCGTCCTAGGCCTTGGTGATATCTAAGGTGCGCATCATCAACTCACGCGCCGTATTAACCACTTCCACGTTGTTCTGGTAGCTTCGTGCTGCACCCATCATTTCAACCATCTCGGTGACTTCATTAACATTCGAGCTGTAGACAAAGCCGTCTTTATCAGCCAGCGGGTTACCTGGATCGTGCATTTTCTTATTGGTCGCAGTGTCATCCACCATGCCAAGCACTTTTACACCACCGAGAAATTGCGAACCCTGATCTAACTGATGCTCATGCAACAGCGCCTGAAATACCGGACGCTTGGCCTTAAAGGCCTCTTCAGCAGAGCTGCCAACAGTTCCGGCGTTGGCCATGTTCGATGCGGTGGAGTTCATACGCACCATCTGGGCGTTCATCGCCGACCCTGCTATACCAAATATATTTGAAATTGACATACCTATTACTCTCCTCGTAGCGCCTTACGCACACCGGCAATACTGCCTTCAATAAATCGTAGGGTGGCCTGATACTCAGCCGCCGCCTTACCATATTTTGCATGTTCAACAGAGATGTCGACGGTGTTGCCATCGACTGCTGTACTAAACGGCACTGTGTAGACCATGTTGTCGCCGGCACTTGAAGCCTGGCGCACATGGGCCGAATGCGTTGTCCGCATGGTGCCCGCCTGTTGAACATTGTTGAGCACATTTTTAAAATCGATGTCCCGGGCCTTAAAGCCCGGCGTATCAGCGTTGGCGATATTCTGCGATAGCACTTCCATGCGCTTAGCGCGCAAGTCCAGCGCCTTTTCGTGTATCCCAAATGCTGCATCAAACATTTTCATCACCAATTCACTAAAGTTTTTTGTCCTGGGGTCGATCTGTGTTTTACAAGCTGCCTATAAAGCGTCACTAAAAGAACCCGTCTCTGAAGATAATGCAAAAGCAATGCCAAACACCGGGTGATTGCCGCATTTCATTAATTAATCTGTTTAAAAACAAATAGATAAATAGATTTCGAATGAGATCTATTTTGCTCATTGCCGCTTTTTCGGCAGCTTGTTGCCACCGGCAATTGCCGCTATGTCGGTATTGCGTCACCCCCAATCAACACGCATACTCACGCCATGTTCAGCCCCCCTAAAAATTTCTTTCCCACGCTTATTTGCAGCTTCGCGATGCTGCTCTCGCTGGGTACAGTTGCGCTTGATAAGTCCCTGCAGGCTGACCAGGCACCGATCGCCGAGGATGGCATCGACAGTAAACATATACTGGTTTCACAGGCCCAGCGGTGGGTCGCGGACAATCGCAGTGTGCAGCAATCTATGGTAGAAGTGGCACCTTCAGACCGACGCCTGATCGTGCCCTTTTGCGAAACGCCTTTTTCCTTTAACTACCCCTTCGCCACCAGCCAAAGAACAGTTCGTGCAAGCTGTTCAGAAAACGGCTGGCAGATATTTTTGGGGATTAATATTCATCAGTCTGAAAATGCCCTGCGCTACACAGGCAGCTTTAAAGCAGGCCGTCAGCTGAGTAACAACGATGTCGAGTTGGTTAGCCTTTCTAGCTCCATAGCGGGCTTGGCAAGCGATGCTCGCGCGATAAAAGGCCATAGCCTCAACACGCCAGTCAGAGTCGGCGACCTGGTCATGGAGCGCCAGCTCTCCGCGAGTATCGAAGTGTATAAGTTAACCCGGGCCATGGCTGCAGGAGAAACCATCGTTAGCGGCGACATTGAAGTAGTGATGCTCCCTGCCGCCAATGTTGCGCAAAGCAAAATGCTCTCTATGGATAGGCTCAACAGCGCCAGAGCAGCACGCAACCTAGCCGCAGGTAAGATTCTCTCGAACTATGATATAAAAGAAAAACACCAGGTGTTGATCACCCAATCTGGCATCGCACGAGGCCAGGCCGTAAACCGCTCTAACATTGCTATGCAAGACTATTATGGCAAGCTCCCTCAAGACAGCGTGCAGGATTACGATAGCGCCGAGCGCATGCAGGCTATACGCAATCTGGCGGCGGGCAGCCTAGTGCGGCTCTCAGACCTAACCCCAGTCAATATTATTCGCAAAGGCGACAATGTTCAGCTGGTGCTGCGAGCTGGCGCTCTTGAAATCACTGTCACCATGCTAGCACTGGAAGATGCGCGCATGGATCAGCGAGTACTTTTGCTCAATCCGGAATCTGGTGATGAAATTCAGGCCGTTGCCGCAGGCATAGGCCGAGCGCGAAGTTTAGGCAGTGCAGCCAAATAGATAATTTGGAGTTGAACACTGTATTAAGTGCGCTTTAAGGCTTAAACTTTAGGGCTCGGTTAGTTTTCAAGCCTTAATAGCTAGATGTTTATATCTAGAGATTAATCTTTTTGACTAAATTGAGTTTTATTTCAAAATACCCCTACAGAAAATAGTTTTGCTGCCGATATAACTAGTTAAGAAGTGGAACGTTGGGTAACCAAGCTCAGAAGGAACATCAAATGACAGACGGTATTTCAAACCTTAGTCGCAGCGCTGTTGATCTGAACAACACTGCAGACAGGTTAAAAAGCAGCAACAAAGCCCTAGATAATGCTACAGCCGAACAGCCTAGTGGAGCTAAATCTGCCCCCGCAAATGACGAAGTGATTCTCAGTAAAGCCGCCGAGGCAGCAATGGCGTCCGGAGAATTTGACGCGGCTAAGGTTGAGCAAATAAAGCAGGCCCTGGCAGAGGGAAATTATCCTCTGGACGAGCGACGCATAGCTGAAAGCTTCGTTGCCATCGAAAGTATGTTAGGCGGCAATTAAGCTTTATACCAAGCTTGCCGCCAATTATGGAGCCGTTACTGTTTTCGGCCCTAGGCCTCTGAAGCTGCATCAAGCAGCTTCGTGTCTCGCTACCTCTTCCCGTTATTTCGGTGTCTTGCTATTTCATTGTCTTGTTAGTTTGTCTTATTAGCCTGGCTTTGTACCAAGGTCCTTTCGTATTAACCTGCTTGGCAGTATGCTTGTCCCATGAACAAATCTGACACCGACCACCTGACCCAAGCCGTGCACAAAGCGCAGGCCTTAAAACGTGTTCTCGACAGCGAGTTTGAGGCTCTTAAACAGCAGGATCTAAGTTCATTTGAAACTCTGCAGGCACAGAAACTGGAAATCCTCCATTTTTTGGCCAGCGACGAGTTATTGCAAAAAGTCAAAAGTCACACCGACGATCAAGACCAAGCGGCCTCATCAGTGGCGGTCTGGGATCAGGTCGTGGTGTTGATGAACGAGTGCCGAGACCTGCACCGCCGCAATGAAATATTAATCACCCACAAACTCGAGACCGTTCGTGGTGCGCTACAAGCCATTCAATCCCCAGATCCGCTAAATAGCGTTGAGATCTATGATCGCTTGGGTAAGATGCGCCCCAGTAGAGGCAAGGGCTCAATGGGCGACGCCTAAGAGAATTTCCGCTGGCTAGCACAAAGTTGCCTGACTATCACCTTGATAAACAGCCTTGATAAACAGCCCCGCTAAATAACCTAATGAAATAACCACCCTAAACACTCTGTTTAAATAACCACGCTCAGTCCACACTGCTGTCGAGACCCTTCTCATCGCCGGGCTCCATGCCTTTTAACCAGTAGACCCAAGACAGAATAACCGACACCGCAACATAGAGGCTCTCGGGTATCTCTTCATTGACTTCAAGCTGCCCCAACAGCGCTACCAGCTGTGGGTCTTCGGCAATATGAATGCCCTGCTTTTTCGCCTCTTCAATAATCAGCTCAGCAGTTTCACCCTGACCTTTAGCCGTCATTACTGGCGCTACACGCTTGCCGTATTCCAGCGCCACTGCCCGGCGTGGTGGCTTATAGCTCATGTACTCACATCCACGACTTGCCCACTGCCACCCAGGCCTTCACTGAGAGAGGGCCGCGGCGCATTGAGCACATCGAGTTTTTCCAGATTCAAACCAAAGCGCTGCAATTCATACTCCAGCTCACTGGTCGCTTCTCGTGCACGCTCTGCTACATCAATTCGCGGGGCCCACATAACCATTTCAATATTGGCCGCCGACTTGAGGGTGGTTTTCAACCACAGCTCGCCGAGGCCAGGGGATTCAGTGTGCAGATTAATCACCCAGTCTCGACCTGCACCTGAAAGATTTAGAGCTTCGCGATAGAGCTCTATTTCAACCGCATTGGCATCCATAAAAGGCAGTACAAAGCTGTAGCTCAATTCTTTCGATTGCTGAGCCTGAAGGCTTTCAAGCTGTCGACTCTCAACCTCATCAATGGCTCCCTCCAAGTCGGACCTAAAAGGACTTTGCAGCGGCATGCTACGCAACAAACTGCGCAGCAATTGTTTGATATCCAGTCCCTGAGTGACGGCACCCACAGCAATTCGCTGCTCACCAAAGAGTCCGGAATTAGCCAATCCGCGCTTGACCATCTGCGGCGATAACTTTGCCATAGAGAGCAATAGGTTGGCACCCAACTGTTCACTACCGCTAATCTGGGCCCTGAGAGTATCGAAACCGCCGAGCTTAAGCATACCGGCGAGAATTGAAGGCTGCGCGGGACGATGCATAAGACTGAGTAATCGTGCTGATGGCGGTGGCGATGAGTTATTGCTAGCACTGGTCATGGGGCGACCAATCAGCACTAGGGAGCGACCAAAAATACTAGTCTCAACTCGGAAGTCGAGTTTATCACCAGGTTTAAAGCGACTACTGCCAGGCCACTCAAGCTCTTTGTTGTTGAGAATCAACTTGAGCAGAGCACCTCGGGCAGCGATCACTGCCTGAATAATCTGGCCGTCTTTGAGACCTAGAGCTTTTGCCGCAGGATCACTCAGCGGAATCGACGCCGAACCCTCCAAAAAAATCGGCGTTAGACGGGGACTCAAATTGATCTGCTCTGGACCTAGCACTGGGTTAACCTGTTATTAATGGCTATCTGTCTCTGCGCCGAAGCGCTTAGGGGAACTTCACCCAACCCAATTTTGCATCGCGAGGAGACGTCTTGCTATCAGCCTGCTGGATAAAAACAACATTGTGAATGTCTTTTGCGCCGGGCAATCTCAGTCGCTTGCCCGCATACATCCAGTTGGGGTTCTTGCGCTTAAAGGCATGGGGATTAGCATTCACTAAAGCCTGGCGCATAATCGCTTTTTTTACCGGCATTTTCGGTATCACGCGCAGCAAAATCATATCTACTGTGTCACCAGGGCGGGTTGTGTAATAGCCATCTTTAGACTGGGGATGCGGCGTCTGTTTCGCCATCTGCGGCTCTAGGCGCTGTACATCTTTCATTAGGCGAGCAAGGGCGCGTTCAGCGTTATCTGGCGCAGCATAAATACTATTACTAAGCAGCAAGAGAACAACCGTGACTGCCGACAAAACCTTGGCTTTTGCGCACAACTGAATTGTCTGTGAAAAACTGTGCATTGCACCTTCCTCATTAATTAACTTAAAAATAGGTTGCCACATAGTGGTTAAAGTTGCCTGCCCTTGAGCCCTGAACAGCTGGGCCAGCAGTTACCACCAGAGTCGAACCATGCAAGCCTACGGTCTGTACCTGAGCAATCACTAGCTTACTAATATCGTCGATAGCCTCGCCTTGACCACTGATCTGCGGCGTTGGGCTGAGTAAAAACTGATCCCCCACCTTAACACCGGCTATGCTGCCGGCGTTTATTTTAACCTTCGTGCGGGCATCTAGCTCACTCCTCAAAGCCGGACCACTACTAACATGGTAGTAGTGGCGACTGCATTCAAGCGCCGCGCCCATCTGCCCGACAAAGCGCTGTGAAATACTCCTCAGCTGGTCGATAAATTTTATGGGCAACTGGGACTTGTCGTAGCCACGGGGCAGACTTGGATAATCAATCTGCACTGTCTCAGTGGCAACAACATTACCGCGAACGGGATCTATGAGTCGCAACTCCACAACCAAAAGTTGATTGGACCAGGGTGCCCTGCTGGCTAGCCCTGGAATATGTGCCTGGCTCCAATAAAGTGCGTTATTACGCTGTACATCGACATAGCGTTCAGCGCGATAGATACCTTCTCTATATTCGAGCCGGCCTGGTCGCAACGCAATTTGAATTTCAAAGGGCCGCTGCCTAGCGCCAGTTGCCGCCATTTTTTCGTGGTAGCTACTGACAAAATGTACCTTTTTTGTCACCGACCAAGCTGATGTGCGCGACAGGGCTGCAGCCACCATTTGACGAGACAGCTCGCCGAGTTCGCTCAAATAGTGGTCGCCAAAGCGTGGGTCATTAATACCTTGAACAACACTGATCAATGCCTCTCTACGCAAACCTGGGCGCACGACCGGACAGTCACTTGGGACTACTGTCGCTTCGACATCTGCGACGGCAAGACCCGCCTCTTCCAGATAGGACAATACACGTATGCCGCGCACCTGAGAGCTACTGGTTACAACAGAGGCCTCATGCAAAACACCGCGCTGGTCGAGGTAGGCGCTGCTGGCGAGGTTTACTTCGGAATCAATACTGAGATCTATCAAGGCTTGCTTAAGGCCTTCAAGTCTCTCATCGGCACTCAATGTCAGAGCTCCCTGGGCCATGCACATCAGCAGTGCAGACATTAGCAGTCTGGGCCAGCGCGGCAAAATTGAGCAGTCCGATTTCATTATCAGTGATCCAGGAAAATCAGGCGCCGGAGCGGCTGGTCATCTGATCCAGATATAAAACTCTCAGATCATTAACAATGCCACGATCAAGAGACATGGTAACTTCGTAGGTATCTTCGCCCACTGGTGTAATGCTCACCAGGTAAGCGCCGTAGATCACACCCTGAACGCGGGCGCGAAAGGTATCACTCTCAACCACTAATTGGCCCACTGTAGTATTAGCATCCAGATACTGGCCATAGACCTGCTCCATCAGCGAGCGATAAGCATCGAGCTTTGAAGCTCTGATGGACAGCAGTCGCTGCTGCGCCGGATTGTCGTGGGGCTGAACACTAATCACCGCATAACCGGTGGCAACAATATTGCCCTGCACATTCACCATGGTCTCAACCAATGCCGCATTGTACTCATCCTTGGTCTGCGCACAGGCAGCCAAGAGCACAACAACAAGGCTCAGAAGGGTCATTTTCAAATATTTGAATACAGATCTGTTCATGGTGAATCCCGCTACGATCAAATGAATTAATGGTCGACAGTCTTGCCCGCAAATTCTGACTGTTCTATCTTTCTCTATCCATAACATCGGCAGTTGTACACCAGCCTTTAGTCTGGCGAGAGATTAAATCGCCTCAGCGGAGCCATGTACCAGCACCGCAATCCACTCTATTTCCCCCTCTGGCACAGATATTGCTATCTCTAGGCATAGACATCAAAAACACTTTTTCCTTAAAAGTTAACTTACTGTTTTCAATGGGTTTTATTAAATGGCTTCAGCAATACTGTCAAACATACGACAGGATATGTCGAGAATCGAACTGTCCACGCTGGGTGTTCCCGCGCTGGTACTGTTGATTATCTCGATGCTGATCCTGCCGTTGCCGGCATTTTTGCTAGATTTTCTCTTCACCTTTAATATTATTATTGGCCTGGTGATCATTATGGTCGCCATTAACAGCCAAAAGCCTCTCGACTTTTCATCCTTCCCCTCTATATTGCTGCTCGCCACCATGTTGCGCCTCGGCCTCAATGTTGCCTCCACCCGTTTGGTGTTAGTGAAAGGCCACGAAGGTCCAGACTCAGCCGGCAAAGTGATACAAGCCTTTGGTGAGTTTGTTATCGGCGGCAACTATTTAGTCGGTTTTATTATCTTTTCGATTTTGATGATCATTAACTTTATCGTTGTCACCAAAGGTGCTGGTCGAGTATCTGAAGTAATAGCCCGCTTTACCCTCGACGCCATGCCCGGCAAGCAGATGGCCATTGATGCCGATTTAAATGCTGGTGTTATCGATCAAGAAACCGCCAAGTTCCGTCGGGAAGAGATTACCCAGGAATCAGACTTCTTTGGTTCTATGGACGGTGCCTCCAAATTTGTTCGCGGTGACGCTGTTGCCGGCCTGCTGATTTTGATTATTAACATTGTTGGCGGCCTGATTATCGGTATTGGCCAGCATGACCTGACCTTCTCTGAAGCCGGCCGCATCTATGTGCTACTGACCATTGGTGACGGTCTGGTTGCCCAGATCCCGTCGCTGCTATTATCTCTGGCCACCGCCATTATTGTTACCCGGGTAACCACCTCTGAATCTATGTCTGAGCAGGCCAAGAGCCAGCTCAACAACCCCATGGCATTTTTTGTTGCCGCCGGTATTTTGATACTTCTCGGCCTGGTCCCAGGTATGCCCCACTTTATGTTTTTAAGTCTGGGTGCCGGCTCTGCAGTCTTGGCCTACACCCTGGCCCAGAACACTCAACAGCAAGAACGGACTGTCATTATGGACGCCGTAACTTCAGAGACCGCCAGTGCCAATCAACAAGAACTCGGCTGGGATGACGTGGATCAGGTTGATCTTGTGGGTCTCGACATCGGCTACGGTCTGATCCCGTTGGTTAATGTCGATGCTGGGGGCCAGCTGCTCACAAGAGTCAAAGGTGTACGTAAAAAGCTCTCTGCAGAACTGGGCTTTCTTATTCAACCGATCCGTATTCGCGACAATTTAGATCTCGCCCCTGATGTCTACCATATTGTTATGAACGGCGTGGTACGGGGCAAAGGAGAAATTAAAGTCGGCCGTGAAATGGCGATCAATCCTGGTCAGGTCCACGGAGAGCTCGAAGGCACAGCCACTAAAGAACCAGCCTTTGGTTTAGATGCCATATGGATCGACCCGAGCCAGCGCGACTATGCCCGCACACTGGGCTATACAGTTGTCGACTCCGCCACGGCCATCGCCACTCACCTTAATACCCTGCTGCGAAGCAACTCCTCGGAACTGCTCAGCCACGATGAAACCCAGCAGCTGCTCGATAAGGTAGCGGCTCGCGCGCCGAAATTGGTGGAAGACTTGGTACCGGGAAAATTGCCTCTGGCAACCATTACCAAGGTCCTGCAAAACATTCTCGACGAGTCGGTTTCGGTACGCGATATGCGCACCATTATTGAGGTTCTGTCCACAGAAAGCGCTCGCACTCAAGATGCCGATGAATTAACTGCAGCAGTGCGACCACGACTTGGACGGATGATTGTTCAGGGGCTGGTAGAGATTAATGACAGCCTGCCAGTGATTACACTGGAGCCCAACCTCGAGCAAATGCTGCACAATATATTACAGCAGAGCAGCGCCAACCAGGGTTTGATTATTGAACCGAAACTGGCCGAAGGACTGTTTAAAGCCCTCGCCGAAAATACTCAAGAAGTTGAAAATCAAGGACTGCCAGCAGTGCTGGTAGTGTCGCCAGGAATTCGCCCCTGGCTGTCAAAAATAATCCGCCATCGACTCGCGGATCTCACGGTTCTCTCCTACAGCGAGATTCCGGAAGATCAATCAGTAAAAGTCGTAGCCACCGTTAGCATCGACGAACAGACTTAACACAGGGTAATTGAACAATGGAACTACAGCGAATTTTGGCCAGCAACACTCGCACTGCAATGGAGCAGGTCTTCAACCTATATGGTGAAGACGCAATGATTGTTGCCAACAACCGAGTAAAGGGCCAAACCGAAATTATTGTTGCTCTCGACCTTGTGTCAGAGGTTAAAGCCGCCCTCAACAAAGCACCCAAGGTGGCAACTGAAGCCCATAACGCAGAAAAATTTGGTGAACTGATCGAAGCCCATATTGAAGGGAAAGCAGATTTTTACCAAACTCCTAACGAAGACACAAAGGGCCATGGCGATCTTGTTTTCGGTCATGACTTTGAGTCTCTTAGCCAGTCCATACCCACTGCACAAATACCTGCGCTAGATCCCCTGATCGACATTTCTCTAGATCGCGTCAGCAAGGCACTCAACGGTGAAAATTACAAAGAAGCTGCCGACAGAGAGTATCTAAAGGCACGGGAGATCGTTGACCTGGTGAAACAGGAACTCAGCGCCATGCGCAATGAGTTCAAAATGTCTCAGCACAAGGACTCCTGGAGCGGCAGACTCGCAGTCAACGAAGAGATGGGGCCGCTGGTAGAAGAACTTAACGAAGCCGGCATGCCTGTCGGCATGCGTGAATCGGTTATCGAAGTGATTAACCAGAGCGAATCCGTCAGTGATGCAATTGCCCAACTGACCACCGCCATCGGTGATGAAATAGAACATGTGGATTTGCTCAATAACCTACAGGGTGTGCATATTATTGCCGGCAACTCTGGCTCAGGTAAAACCATGATGGCAGGTCGACTGGCGAAACAAATGGCTCAGCAGTACGGCGAGCATGAGGTCGCACTAATCAGCTTTGACGATGCACGTATCGGCGCCTGGGCACAGACGCAACTAATCGGCTCTCAATCCGGAGTAGATACTTTCCGCGCCAATTCCATTGAAGTGCTGATGCAGTTAATGAGCGAAATGGGTTCCCGAAAGTTGGTCCTTATCGACACCTCCGGAGTCGATATCGAAAGCCGTATCAATACTCTCAGTGCAGCACTACCAGAGGCACAAAAACACTTGCTACTGGCTGCAGATGCATCTGAGTCATCCGCCAAACGACAACTCAAAAGCGACGGCGTGCAATGGGACTCCGTCATGCTCTCGCGGTTCAATGGAGAAGTGCATCCCTGGGCGGTTATCTACTTACTACTGCAGCATTCGGTACCTATTTCGGTAGCAGCAGTAAACCCAAACATTGCTGATCAAGCCATATCACTAGACGGAATTAAGCTTGCAGGGCAGGCTCTTTCTCAGATCTCAATACCGTGAATTTGACTAGACGCGCGTGATCAACGAGAATAATGAGGCCAGTATGCCTCCTACAATAATTACTTAAGACGCAATTCAAGACAGATACAATTGAGATTAGCCTTATATCTATGCGTAAAAGTAATATTTAAAGAGTTAAAATTGATGAAAAAAATACCGAGTACTCAAATTATCGGCGTTGCTAGCGGTAAAGGTGGGGTTGGAAAGACGACAGTTTCAGTCAACCTTGCGGTCAAGTTAGCATCTCTCGGTAAGAAGGTAATGATATTCGATGCTGACCTCGGGTTAGCGAATGCCCAGCTCGCGCTGGGAATTAGAACACCGTTTAATTTTAGCCATGTTCTATCTGGCGAAAAAACACTTAGCGAAGTGATTGTTGAGGGCCCCTCCGGCGTAAAGTTAGTGCCTGGAGCCAGCGGCATTCAACATATGGCTGCTCTCGGCCCACGAGAAACAGCCGGCATTATTCAGGTTTTCTCAGAACTTGATGATGATCTCGACTATCTAATAGTCGATGTTGCCGCCGGCCTCTCCGATGCCGTGATGGCATTTATGAGCGCCTGCCAGCATCGAATTGTAGTGGTTAAGAATGAGCCATACTCGATTGCAGATGCCTACAGCACCATCAAGGTGATGATGCAGGAATATAAGTTAGATCGGATTTATCTGGTACCGAACGGTGTTGAATCCCAGCGTGAAGGGGAGCGACTGTTCACTAGTATTAATACCGTTGTGCAAAACTTTTTAGGCGGAAAGATCAAATATTTGCACTCGATCAGTGCCGATAAAATGTTAACCAAAGCAATGAAAGCCGCAAAACCATTGGTTAATTATGCACCCAAGTCGTTAGCCGCAAATGATTTTAGTGTCCTGGCGAAGCAAGTTATGGATTTAGAGTCGAATATTCCATTGAATGGAAATATTCAATTCTTTGTAGAGCGCGTCGCTGCACAACTGGCATCAAAGGCTCCGTAACCATGTCTGATGCCAAAATGTATGAAGATATACAAAATGCTGATAAGCCAAGCGCCTCACTTGTAGATTATATTGGGCTGGTTAAGCGAGTAGCCCTACATCTAAAAGGTCGCCTGCCGAACTTTATGGAGCTCGACGAGCTTATACAGGTGGGTATGATCGGGCTTATTGAGGCGGACAAGTCCTTTGATGCTAGCAAGGGCGTAGATTTTGAAGTGTTTGCCAAGAACCGGATCCGCGGTGCGATTCTCGACCAGGTGCGCAAGATGTCTTATCTGCCGCGCTCAGCGATTGTCAGCATTCGAGATCACAATGAGGCAAGCGCAGCATTGACCGGCGAACTAGGTCGCGCACCCAGTCAGGCAGAACTCGCCGACTTTATGGGTAAGGATGCAGATACGTTTCAGAAAGAGCGCACCCACGCACACCGTTTTCAGACTGTGTCGCTGGAGGCCCAGACCACAGATTCTGTCGATTTACCGACAGGTCATGGTAACGAGCCTGAACAGGAGCTCGTGGAAGAACAGTTTATGGGCGCCCTTGCGGCCTCCATCGGCAATTTGCCGGAACGTGATAGAACCATAGTTGCACTTTATTACGTAGAAGAAATGAATTTAAAAGAGATTGGCGCGGTGCTCGATGTAAGTGAATCTAGGGTAAGCCAAATTTTATCCGCCTGCGTTAGTAAACTGCGGGTGCAAATGCACGATCATGTTATAGAGTAAGGTAAAAATGGCGTTCTCAATACTGAAGAATAGAGCTTTAAAAAAAGCCATGGAAAGTGCAAAGATGTCCTACATTAAGGCGACCAAACTGAGCGGCCTTTCCCGCGAGTCGCGTATTTTTAAAGCGCGTATCGCCGGTCGCAGCAAAGCCCATTTGGACAAGGTCTTTATCCAGGGTGCAGAAAGTTCAGAAATGTATCAAGAGGCCTGCCTAGCCGCTTTGTCAGAGGGCAATGAGCGTCCTAGCATGCCCAGCCCCAAGCCGTTTCAAACCGTCAAAACTAAGACTGAAACTGTCTACACCTACGTGCCCGCAGAATTTGCTCAAGAAATGTTTACCCTGGGTAGCCTCTACCAGTCTGTCTCCATCAGCCCCAATGAGGCACTAAAAATGGCCCAAGAAGTGGCCGACAGAGTAAGCTTTGATATTGGCATTGAAGAGCCCTTTATAGCAGTGCAGTTTCTTCGTGACGAACTCGCAGAGTCAGCCACTGATGCTGGCCACGATGAGGCTAGTGAAGCTGAAGGCGACTTACCAAACTCCAATGAGTGACAGGTAGATAGTAACTATGACAAGTATTCTGCTCTTGGCCGTCCTTTTCGGCAGCGTTACCCTAGTTATTTTAATGATCTATTTAGGCGACCGCGTAAAAAATCTAGAATTAATGTCGGTCAATGACAGCAGTGAACCTGTCGAAGCGATTTCGCCAATCAGCGACAACGGCTTTCTCGGCCTGTCGGGCAAGCCGCTCTGGGACGCGATGTCAGGGAAAGTACCTGAAGGGTTTAACGAGGCGGATGTAGTTGCCCTAAAGCGCATGTTTGAAGTGGTTTTGAAAAATCATATTGAAACGCTGTTTAAACTAGGTAAAAGAGACTCCTCCAGCGGCAATAATGCGGAGACGCCAAAGAATCCTCTACAGATCACCACCCTACGCCATAGCATTGAGTCATGGATTCCAGCCCAGCACGTATCAACCATTTATAAGGCGGGTTATGAGTGTGCGGATGCAGATGAAGTGTCAATCAGTCGCTTGAAAGCCAATTTGGACGATGCTGCGGAGATGCTTTTTTCGCGGACTGATCTGACCATCAAAGAGCCCTTCTCAGAAAGGCTCTTTGGTCCAGATAATTCCGTGGCCCTGCCAACTGCAGGCAGTTTAATCGAGATAGACGATGAGGACTTTTTAGATCCTGAAGACTCGGTAGAACCGGTCGCCTAACTCCTCTTAGCCCACTACTTTACAGCCGAATAGGTGACTACTGATGGTGCCCGCTCTGGCTCTTCTGACACAGGATCCCTCTGGCGCGATTCATCTAAAGCGACTTGACGCTGCAATACCTCGAGATACTTCTCACGCTCCAAAACAATCAGCGCCTCAACATCGGCATTCAACTGTTTGACATTGCCCACCTGACCTTCCAAGGACTTCATCTGCGTGCTTAGTGCACTCACTGATTTTGTCAATGCAGATACGATCCCACCCTGCCCCTCAAGGTCCGCGCTCAAACTGCTGACCTGAGCAACAATCTGATCTGTTTTCTCACCTACCTGCTGAGCCGCCATGCTTGGTACATCATCGGCCATAGAGCGAGCAGATACCTCAGCCCGTGAGACCGCTTCAATCAGTAGCATCTGTCGATTGCTAAAGCGTTCCTGAGTGTCAGCCACCGCGCCTATTGATGTACGCAGCTCAGTAAAGGCCGCTAGAGCGCTGTTCATTTGCACAATACGCTTGCTCATGGCAACTAGCATTGAGTCCACCTGGGTCACTCGAGTCGCCAGCTGTACCGAAATAAAACTGTAGAGTAGGACGGACATACACAACGCAGCAACAGCACCAACCAAAATCCGACTGGCCAGCCGACCACTTTTTTCACTGGCTGCGGTTAAAGCGTCGGCCTGAGACTTAACCTGAGCTAGACCTACTTTTAACGCGGCAGAGGACTGTCGACTAACGTCCGCGGCATTATTGGTGGCTTCAGCGATCTCAAGCATGCCTGGCAGCAGTTGCTCCAAGCTGGCACTGGCATCTGACTCTGGGGCGCTGCTAGGGTTTGTGTTGCCTGGGCTCTCTGCTTCAGGGCTCTCCGCTTCAGAACTTTCTACCTCAGAGCTTTCTACCTCAGAGCTTTCTACCTCAGAGCTGACCTCCTCAGAGCTGACCTCCTCAGGGGTTTCCGACTCAGGGCTAGCTGCCTCAATAATTTGAGTATCTGTTGCCACATCTTTTTCAGGCTCGCCAGTCACGGCATCTTGCGTTTTTTTGTCGCTCATAACAGATCCAATATGTCTTATTGATCAGTAAAATTTATGTTATCTAACTGTTGTTTAATGTCGACAGTTTGGCCCCGCACTTTAGCGATACGGTCAGCAAAGCATATTACCGCTGGAGGTTTGCGGAGCTTGGAAGGTTCCGAAGCCTCTGCTGTGATGACAGTCTGCGCCTCACTGAGGTTATCTGGTTCACTGGCGGTGGCAGTTTCAACTGGCGCTAATTCGGGTATTGAAGGGGCTGGCTTCTTGGCTTTTGGCTCAACCGTCACCGGCCTCACCGAGCCATCTTGTGGAAATAATTCATCCTTTGGAGTCTCTGTCATCTCTAGCGCCTTAAAACAGCCTGTAGTTGAACCGCATTGCGTATCCAATAGTCATTGGGAATAGCCTTGTTCTGTGTGAACAGCGCAGCCGTTGAGCGAGAGCTAAAGGGTCCGGAGACAACCGAATATACCGTAGCTTGACGCAGGCTCACCGGCACCACCAGCGCTTGGCTCAATACCGGATAACGGCGAACGTAACCGTTGGCCGTCAGCTCAGAGCTCAGCACTGTATGCTGCACAAAATAGGCGTTGGGAGAAGCCGAAGCGACTTTTTTTACCGCCTTTTGTAAGGCTGTGAGCACAGGTTTAGGCTTTGCCTCGGGCACCACTGGTGCCACGAACGTAACTTGGGCTGCCTGAGGAATTAACAGAGCGGGAGTAGGTTGTTGATCGCCAGCCTCATCAAGTAGCAGCTCTTCCGTTAAAATCCCTTCATCCGAAAGCTCACTATCTAAGAGCTCTCCAATTAAGAGCTCTTCAGAAAAAACCTCTTCGCTCAGCACCTCATCAGCCGCCAGCTCGTCAGGCTCAATCTCAGTTACAAGCGATTCAGTCACCGAACTGTCAGCTTCCCTTGAGTTAGCCGCGACATCTTCTTGTTTTACAGTCGCCAGAGCCAGATTCTCTTTTGCCTTCAGGCGTTTGGTTTCAATTTGCTCAGCGGTGGGGACGGCAATGGCTTCAATGGTATAGCTCTTAATTGTAGAGCTCTTAATTGCAGAGCTCTTAATTGCAGAGCTCTCAACAGGGCCCTTGGACTGACTCGCCATGAGGCTTTCCGAGGTCCGCTGACTAACTGACTGATCTTCATAAAGCCACAGCAGAGCCACAGCTGAGAGTGCCAGACTGATGGACACGATCATCGTGTTGCGCCAGAAAGAACCACCTCTGGAATCCTTGTCTTCCAGCTCACCAACGTCAAGCTCATCGGCATCAGGACTGCCCAGTAGCACATCCACATCCAACTCTGGCAGCTCGGGTAAGTCCGGATCTAGTTCCTGTTGCTCAAGATTGCTTCTCTGGCGACTAGCCACGAGGGCACCTAGGCCAACATCAATTAACAGAGCATGAGTCTCTGCTTCGATGCCCCCGTCTTCCGCGGCATCCATCAACAGCCGCGCTTCGTCCGTGGCTGGCACATTAACAACCCAGCGATGCATTTTTTTGCCCAGGCTATGCAGTAGCTTTTCATGGGCTGGCCAGCCAGACTTGTTAATCACTAACACCAGACGTGCATTAACACCGGGGAAGTCAGCCAGCAGGCGCACCAGCAGGCCCCATTGATCTTCGTTGACAACCCGAGCGTCATTGATCACTAATAGACGCACAGCCTGGCCTTCTAAGGGAGGCTTGGCTGCCTGTTCTAGACTGATCTCTGCGAGCATTTTATTAAAGCGAGTGAGCACGCTGTCAGTGGTGACAGGTACAAAAACGTCTAACTGAAAGCGTTCAACCTTGCGCATGCGCGCGACCAGCATTCGGCCATAGTGATCGAGAACCACTTCGTTGGAACCAATGATGGCAACGCCAAGATCCTTTTCGACAATGGCGTCTACCGCTTCAGCAAGACGCTTTTTGTCTTTCGGGCGGAAGAAAATATCACCGCCGTCAAACCAACTCTGCAGTTCAAAAGTAGGTTCTTTTTTATTTTCTGTCATAAATTTTTCTGCTTAAATATTTTTCTGCTTAAATAACTTTTTATTTAAAAGCCTTCTAAACTTACTTAACTTGTTGGTGTGCCGTCGGCGTTATAGCGCATATCGTCAGGCACTTTTGGATCCGGCTTTTTCGCCGTTTGAGCGCCGCGCTCAAAGCTATTTAAGTTGAATATGTAGGCTATCACCTGTGCCACTGCATAGTACAGAGATTCTGGTACCGACTGATTAATCTCGGTAGTATAGAAAATGGATCGTGCTAAAACCGGCGACGAAAACAGCGGGACGCCCTCTTCCTTGGCGCGCTCACGGATAGCCTGAGCCAGCAGATCGGCACCTTTGGCCACCATAATTGGCGCGCCATTCTTCGAGGGATCGTAACTCAGGGCCACAGCAAAATGTTCAGGGTTGACGATTACCACATCGGCGTCGGCGATGGCCGACATCATCATGCCCGTAGCTATTTCTCGCTGCTTGCGTCGAATCTGTGCTTTTACCTCAGGACGTCCCTCGGTGTCCTTCATCTCGTCCTTGACTTCCTGCTTGGTCATTTTCATCTGTTTGTTATGGGTATATAGCTGATAGGGAATGTCGATGGCAGCAGCGACAATTAGCGTTAGTGTGACCAGCACTGTGCCAAAGGCAATTATTCGTCCCCCCTCTGCCATAGCCGGCTCTAAGTCCATAAAACCGAGCTTGATTAGCATGTCGAAATTTTCACTTACCACTAGATAGAGCACTAAGGCGATTAGCACAAACTTGCTTAGCGCTTTGGTTAGATCAACCACGGCCTTCATACCAAACATGCGCTTAAAGCCAGCTAGGGGATTGATTTTGCTTGCTTTGGGAGCAATCGCTTTAAGGGAAAAAATATAGCCCCCCATAACCCCTGCAGAAGCAAAGGCAATCAGCACTGCCAAAACAAAAATCGGCACTACTACCATAAAGCTATCGAAAGCTTGAATACCAAACGCTGGCACTAACAATGAGGTGTCGAATACCGCTTTGCGGTCAAAGGTAAATCCTGAAGCAAAAACCTCAGTTAAATCGGCAATAAAGTAGCTGCCAAAAAGATATAAAAAGAAGGCCACGCCGATCATCATCGCGGCGACGCCTAGCTCCTGGGAGCGCGCCACCTGTCCATCTTCACGACCCTTCTCAAGCCGTTTCGCGGTGGGCTCTTCTTCCCGTTCTTCGCTGCTGTCTTTATCCGGCATTAAGTGACCCCCAGGGCTTGTCCAACAACATCAAAGGACTCGCGCCACAGCCACTGTATACGATAACCAATACTGGTCATCGAGGTGGCTAGCAATACCATACCAACCAAGATCATTGCCGGAAAACCTACAGCGAAAATATTCAGGGCGGGAGCTGCTCTAGTAATTACGCCGACACCAATATTAACAAACAACAGGCTGACCATAATCGGCAAGGCCAGCAGCAGAGCGCCGAGAAACATCATCGAGCTCCATTGTAATAGCACCGCCATAAGCATGTCAGGTTCGAGCATTTGACCTATTGGCAGAGACTTAAAACTCTCCAAGACCAAGCTAATAACCAATACGTGGCCGCCCATGCCCATAAAAATAAGCGTTGAACAAACAATAAAAAATTGTGAAATGACCGGTACATTACCCATATTGGGATCCACCATATTGGCCATACCCAAACCCATGGCAGCGGAAACCGCTTGGCCGCCCACTACCAAAGAGGCGTTGACAATTTGCAGCAACATGCCCATCACCGTGCCAATCAGCACCTGATTAAATATTTCCCGCAGACCGGCAGCGGAATAGGGATTAATGATTGGCCAGTCCACTAGGGGATAGATCATCAGTGTTAACAGAGCAGCTAATAGTACGCGAACACGGACGTTGACGGCGCGCAGGGAAAAGAACGGTGCGGCCAGCAGAAACGCAGAGACTCTGATCATTGGCCAGAGCAATGTGTAAAAGCGTTGCACCACTTCAGAGACCAGGATGTCCATTAGGTAAACAGCGCGGGAATCCGCTCATAGATACGCTGAAAGAAATCCACCATCACGCCGATTTGCCAGCTGCCAAAGACCAATAGCGCAACCACCATGATGCCGAGCTTAGGAATAAAGCTCAGGGTCATTTCTTGAATTGAAGTCGCGGCCTGAAAAATACCCACTATCAGACCTACGGCGAGGGCGACGCCCAGTAATGGCGAGGCAACCATAACCGCAACCCAGAGGGCTTCACGACCTAAATCAATAACCAGTGCAGGGTCCATGGGGCTCTCCTAACTGAGTGCAAAGCTGGCGGTCAATGACCCCATAATGAGGGTCCAACCATCGACTAATACAAACAACATTAATTTAAACGGCATCGAGATCATCATTGGCGAAAGCATCATCATGCCCATCGACATCAACACACTGGCGACCACTAGATCGATAACCACGAAGGGGATATAGATTAGGAAGCCAATGGAAAAAGCGCTTTTGAGTTCCGAGGTAATAAACGCGGGTACCAGAGTTAAAAAGGGTACATCCGCAGGCTCCGTCACTTCAGTGTTATCGGCAATTTCTAAAAACATACCTATATCAGACTCTCGAGTCTGGTTTAACATAAAGGTTCTGATCGGCGCTTCGGCTGCTGCCACAGCGGTCTCAAAACTGATCTGCTCTTCAAAATAGGGGGTAATGGCGTCGTCGTACACAGAGCTTAAAACTGGCGACATAATAAATAGCGTGAGAAATAATGCCAGGCCTACCAGCACCTGATTGGGCGGAGTTTGAGCTGTACCCAGAGCCTGACGCAACAGCGAGAAGACGATAATAATGCGCACAAATGAGGTCATCATTAGTAATAGCGACGGCAGTAGCGTCAGCACGGACATCAGAGCTAATAGCTGGAGCGTTAAGCTGTACTTGGTGCCGCCGGAGCCGTCGTCGGTCATATTGACGACTGGGAGGCCCACCTGAGCAACAGCAGGCAACGCAACAGCAGCTGCTACCAGGGCAACGGCTGCAATAAAGAATTTACTTAAAAGCGTTTTGTTGGCCATCATATTAATTTTTTTTCCGCTTGGTGGTGCGCTCGGCAATCTGTCTCATTAGCTGCTGAAACTTACCTGAACTATCCATTGC
>Ga0115546_1000665_pt1 | contig 22756 bp, 22 predicted proteins | sample COGITO_mtgs_1004_FD_87186 | JGI IMG/M metagenome (GOLD analysis project Ga0115546, IMG submission 87186) | Pelagic marine microbial communities from North Sea - COGITO_mtgs_100413 | ecosystem: Environmental > Aquatic > Marine > Epipelagic | place: Germany:Helgoland, sampling site Kabeltonne...
AGGTCTACGGATCAAAGTCATATACTCATATGGCCTCACTGATTCAGCAAATCAGAAAATTAATCTGGCACTACCATGAAGATAATTTGATATCAAAAATTCACTTTGATTACACTGTATATGCCAGCTTGTTATAGCTACTTATTGCAGGCCGCTTATTCTGGAAATAAGTGCTTACACAAGGTGGTCTTACCTGCTTGACGCGGGCCAACAAGGGTAAGAACACGAAACTCTTGAATTAAAGCATTGATTTCATTTGAAATTTTACGAATAAACATATATTTGTACAATTTTAAAGTTGAACTTTAGATTTGTACTAAAGCATATTAAAGTATAAGCGAGTGCTGCACATATAGCAATACTGCTCGTGGATCTCATTCCCGCGAAAGTCACAGGACCAGATCGAGTTTTTTCGAACATTTTTTCCTCGATCTCTCGTCGCTCGCCTATTTCGCGCCAGCGACTAAATAGCCTTCCCTTAAAAATTTGTATCAGTATCAGTCTGATATTGACAAAGTTGATACATTTATGGTCTTATAACTCATTCGACTGTTTCTAATATTGCCGCTAAATCGGTGCGAGTCATAAGGGTTAGAGAATGACTACAAAAAGTTTAACGCCACCAGCTGTTAAAGTTCCCCTTTTTTTTGCAGGCGAAGGGTCTTGCACCAATTTAAAGAAAGCTGATACTCGTCAGACAAAAGCTGTACTTGACATCAACTTGTCAGATATAAAAATCACCGATAAGCCAACGGCTTTCGATACAGGTAATGCAGATAAATTTAATGTGGTAGTAGCTCCTGGCAAAACTATCAATCTTACTTTTCCGCTCACAGAACCTGGGCCTGATAATAAGTTAGAACGGCTAGTAGTGCTGAGAAATGACGATAAAACAACATCGCGCCTTGCAAGCTTTATTTTTGATGATAAAGGTGTGCCAAAATTGCGTCTAGACAAGCAATGTGACAATCCTAAGGCTCGCGAATCTCGAAATTTTCAAATTCAAAAAGCCCAAAGTCAACAAAATGCGGATCCGAAGAAAAAAATTAAGATACCTGAAGCCTATCCAGAAGGCGAACGGCAATATCAAACACTGTCAGATAATATTATGATTGGCCTGAGTGATGCACATTACGGTGATAAGATTAAGACAATTCTTACACACGATAAGTTGGCGCAGATTCATAAAAAACAAGCGAATAAAACAGGGCCAAGAGTACCTAATTCTGTGGTACAGCGAGCGGAAAAATACAAAAGCTATACTGATGCCAGCTCGTACCAGGACATGAATAGACAGTGTAATGAGCTTCGGGGTCAGTATACTCCTGATGCTATAAATATTGAGGTTAAGCGAAAAAAAGCAAAGCCCAAGGGTCCAAAAAGTTTAAATAATCATGGAGCGGCGAGTTTGAAAGCGGCCACAGACAGAACTAGTTCTGGTTCTGGTAGGTCGCCATCTACTAGCGGTGGTACACCCCAACCCAAAAATTAGGCTCAAATAATAAACAAAGAGGTGCTTGTTAAATCTAATGTCTTCTGTCACAAATGTCACCCCTGTGGCCAACCTCAGCCCTGCCTCTTCTAACTTAGAGACGCTAGTTGGTGGAGCTCATCTCAATTCAGACTCGAATATTGACGCCATAGAGATCACCACAGGCAAGGTCGATGTGGACGAACATGAAGACATGCGCGATGCTCTTGAAACCACCTCTTTTTCTAAAATAGAAACCTCAAATGATAAACACGAGCCTCGAGTCATTGGTCAAAGCGCCTCTGGCCAAAGCATTGAAGCTCGTAAAGCAAGATCGGCTGGTGATGCCCCGGACGGTGATGATGCGTTAGACGACTTAGATTTCGACGACCCAATGGGTGATGAAATGGCCAGTGAACCGCTGATTGTGGAACGAGCAGATCCAGACGGTGAAGGTGGTCAGCAACAAGAGGCTGATTCTCTCGAGCTTGAAGATGAAGCCAATGAAAACTCGAGCGTTGTGGAAAATAAAGACACGCAGATCCTCATTGGCCGTCAAATAGACCCATACTACGGACCTACTGAAGAAGGTTAAATCCAACTTCGCTTTACCCCTAGGGTTTAGAATATTAATGTTCCAAAACACTGTCCTGATGATCAAGCAATTTTTTCGCCAATGTCATTTCTGGCTTTGATGCAGTCCCCAACATACGAGCAATTTCTTCGACCCGCTGTCTTTGATCGAGCATAGCCCAATGACTGGCCACTCGATCTTGAGGGGTTAAAGCCTTGGTCGCCCGCCAATGAAAGCCTGGCTGGGCAGCCACTTGCGGCGCATGAGAAATACAGAAGACTTGATATTCTTGCGCAAGTTGGCGCAACAAACGACCAATAGCCCCTGCCACCTGCCCGCTCACGCCCACATCGACTTCATCAAAACAATAGACTTGACTGGTGGTTTGCACATCACCTCGCCCATAAGCATGCAATACCAAACTCACTCGAGACAGCTCACCGCCTGACGCAATTTTAGACAATGCTTGAGGCTTGTGACCTTTGTTAGAGCTGAGCAAAAAACAGACGTCGTCAAAACCATGCAGTTTAGGTTCTGCTTGTCTATTTACCTGCACCTCCCATTGAGTTTCCAACATGCCAAGCTCGGCCAGAGCATCACTTAAAAGCTGGGCGAGCTTAGGCGCCGCTTTTTGACGAGCCCGACTTAAGGTATCACCAAAGCCATCCACTTCTTCGCGAGCAACCAATACCTGAGCGCCAACCACCTCTAATTTTGATTCATTACCTTCAAGAGTTCCAAGCTCTTGTACAATATTTGCTCGAAGAGTTTCAAGCTCATGTACTGGCACTTGATGTTTGCGAGACAACTCAAACACCTTAGATAACTCCTGCTGAGCTTGTGCTAATTCTGCTTCGTCAAATTCGATATCACCATCAATAAAGGCCACTTCGCTACTGGCTTCATCGAGATGAATAAAAGCAGAGTCCAATAATCGAGCAGCAGCAACACAGCTTGGATGAGGATCTTTATCGAGTTGAATTTGCGCAAGCCAATGGCGCAATTGACCGAGGCCTTCATTCTCAGAGCCTAGCAAGGCATCAAGATTTTGTGCCTGTCCCGCCCATCTGGCGGCATGATCTTGCGATTTTAAACGGGTTTCAAGGCCTGCTATATAATCAGACTCTAGATTTAAATTGACCATTTCTTGTAGCTGGTATTCCAAATAATCTCGCCTTTGCGCTGCTGCACGTTGAGTCGCTTCGAGCTTTGCCTGTTGCTGAGTTAATGATTGCCAAGCTTTAAAACTACTTTCATATTTTTGACGATAAGTCTGATGCTGACCAAACTGATCAAGCCAGTTCAACTGGGTCAAAGGCTTTAAAAGCTCCATACTTTCATGTTGATCATGAAACAAAAAGCAATGTTCAGTCATACGCTTTAAAATAGAAGCCTTCACCGGCACACCGTTCACCTGTGCTTTACTGCGGCCATCTTTATAAATAATACGCCTGAGTCGTAATGAACTCGGATTGTCTTCATCTTCAAGCTCAAACTCTCGCAATAAGGCTCGCAAGGCTTGATCACCAGACTTCACCAGATCTAATTTTAACTCACAACGCAAATCTGCTTTAGCGGCTGATTCTCGGACCCAGATGCCATCACTTTTTTGACCAGCAAGCAAATGCAATGCATCAAAAATTAACGACTTACCTGCCCCTGTATCGCCACTTAAAATATGCAAACCTTGCTCAAAATCTAATTCTAAATGTTCAATCAACGCAAAATTTTGCAAACTGAGGCTTTTTAGCATTACGATGCTGCTCCTAATAATCTTCAACATGTGTTAGCATTACGAAATTTTGTATTATCAGTATGACAAGGTAGTGTAGATTAAATGAACCCTCACTTTACAAGTGCCCCTTGACGGTGATTAACAACATGTCAAAAATACATCATCCATCACGCTTTTGTACAGCACCAATGATTGATTGGACCGATCGACATTGCCGAGCTTTTTTTCGACTCTTTTCACCCAATATGCAAATTTACACTGAAATGATCACCACTGGTGCCTTACTGCATGGAGATCAAGATCGTTTTCTTGATTTTAGTCCACAAGAGCAACCTGTTGTGCTGCAACTTGGTGGTTCCTCGCCCACTGATTTAGCAGCCTGTGTCAAACTTGCGGCGCAGCGAGGTTATAGTGAAGTTAATCTTAATTTAGGCTGCCCCAGTCCTCGAGTTCAAAAAGGCGCATTTGGCGCTTGCCTTATGGCTGAAAAAACGCAAGTGATGGATTGCGTTAAAGCCATGCAAGATGCTAGTGATTTACCGATTAGCATAAAGTGTCGCCTCGGGATTGATGATCTTGATTCTGATGAATTTTTATTAGATTTTTTAAGTGGCCTTTATGATATTCAATGTCGACATTGGCTAATTCACGCTCGTATTGCGCTATTGAACGGCTTGAGCCCAAAAGAAAATCGCACAGTACCACCGCTGAATTATCCACGGGTTCATTTAGTGAAGCGCACTTTTCCATCGGCTCGAGTTATCATTAACGGTGGCCTATCAGGCACTGCACAAGCTCGCGCTGCATTACAAATAGAGCCTGGTTTAGAGCTTGATGGCGCCATGCTTGGCCGGGCAGCCTATCAAAACCCCCAGTGCTTACTTGATGTTGACGCCGTTTTTTTTGCTCAAGCTCAAACCATTAACACCAGTTTCACCATTGCTGATCAATACTCAGAATACCTTAAAACTTTAGAGCCTATACGACAAAAATCAGCCATTCGACATACATTAGGCTTATTTAATGGCTATAAAGGCGCCAAGCTTTGGCGACGGCAATTGAGCGAAGGTTTGAATGAAAACAGATTACCCCTTGATCTATGGTATACCTCTTTAAACGACTTACGGCAATATTCATTTAACTAGTTCGCGTCCATAAACAAGAAATTTTTTGTCACAACAAGGCGGTACTGCGCGCAAAACCGCAGTGTACACCTAGTACTCGAGGATTTGAGCACAGTACCAACAAAGTTGTGGCGGAAAAAGACCGTTTATGGATGGGAACTAACTAAGGAAAGATCATGAGCGCATTAACTAACTTGAGCAGTCTTACCACAATCGTGGCTGATACAGCAGATTTTGAACTGTTAAAAAAACACCCAGTGACTGACGCCACAACCAACCCATCACTGATCCTTGCCGCTAGTCAAACTTCTGGCTATACCGACATCATGGCGCAAGGTAAAGCAGCTATCGCTCAGGGGCGCGATACCCAAAGCGTAGTCCAATCGATTCTGGCAAAAGTCGGCCAAAAGATTCTCGAGATTGTGCCAGGGCGTGTCTCTGCTGAAGTAGACGCTCGGTTGTCATTCGATACTCAAGCCACCATTAGCTATGCCTATAAGCTGATTGAAGCTTTTGCCGAGCTTGGCGTGGATCAACAGCGAGTGCTAATAAAAATTGCCTCCACCTGGGAAGGACTTGCAGCTGCCAAGTATCTTGAAGAGCAGAATATTCATTGCAATATGACGCTTATTTTTCATCACGAGCAAGCCTTAGTCGCTGCAGAAAATGGCGCAACTTTGGTATCGCCATTTGTCGGTCGAATTCTTGATTTTTACAAGGCGAATAATCCAGACACAGACTATTCAGGTGCGGCTGATCCAGGCGTGCGCTCCGTGCAAGACATTTATGCAAGCCTCAAAGGCCAAGATTATAAAACCCAAATCATGGCTGCGAGTTTTCGCAATACAGACCAAATCTTCCAGCTTGCTGGTACAGATTTAATGACCATTTCGCCTAGCCTGCTAGACGAGCTGAATACAAGCCAAGACCAGGTCAATGCTACATTGAAAATCGCCGAGGTGAAATCTATAGCTGTTCGTAAGTCAGTTAATCATCAACAGCGAGAAGCCGCTTTTCGATGGCAAATGAATCAAGACCCAATGTCCACCACCAAACTTGCAGATGGTATTCGCCGCTTTGCAGCAGACCAAGTGACCTTTGAAAAAGCCCTGATTGCATAAATTTTACTATTGCACAATAATTTCGCGCCCAAGTTTATTTGATGTTACTATGCCCAAAACTTTAAACCCACTCACATGGACGTGGAACAATGAAGAGTTTGGCATCATGCAAGCACAAGCCGTTAACACCCCGAACACCCTAGCTTCAACAACTAAAGCTTCGGAAAAAATCATTGAGGATCTATCAAGTCAAACTCTGCAGATTGACGCTTGTGCTTATTCTCAACACGCTAAAATCACCTACCACCAAGGCGACCTAACCTCTGCGGCACCTGCATCAATTATCAGTCAAATACAACAGCTCGGCTCTATAGATAAGCCGATTTTGGCGCGACTATTTGTACAAGATGATCAACTTCAGGTTCACCTACTTGCAAACCAGGCTACATCACAATTCACTTTACAATTACTGGACGGCCCACTCGTCGTCGACAAATCAGCCTTGGCTCGTTCTGGATTGGTGCTTCGCACTATGCTCGAAGAGACCGATATTGCAGCAATCAACACTGCCTTAAACCATTTAAAACTTGATTCAACCCTTACCAGCAAAGAGTTCAAAAAAATAACTGCATTTTACCGCCACGACCAAGAAAAAAAATTAGCCTATATCAAACTTATGCAAACACCAGAACATAGTTTTAGTCTTTTGAAAACTGCCGCTTTGCTCGACAATCCAATGCTAGAGCACTCGGCAAAACAAGCACTTTTTACGACGGCACACACTATTGGCAATGCCACTCATAGCGGCAACTTTAGAGCTATCAACAGTCTTATGACCACTGCCCGGCAACATCCTCAATTTAATACTCAGGAGAAACAAGCACTGCTTATTTTTATGTACGCTGGGCGCAATTCATTGAGTGAACATAATGGACCAGCCACAGTTCAAGCACTTGAAGCACAGCCTACATCAGTCTCCTATCCCGAGTTAACCCTAGCTCAAAGAATAGGTAAAAAACAGGATTATAATGTGGCTTGCTTTAGTTTGGCACTACAATTGAATAACCCAATCGCTCTTGCCTTTTTAACCGACGACGTTAGTCCATCCCTGCTTGGCTCCATAGTAGATCAACAAGAAAATAGAATTATAGGACTGGCACTCACCAGTGAACCTGCCATTTTTAACGCATTGGTGCAATCACTTAATAACCAATTTGGCGCAGAAAAGACAGGGGAGATTACCTCAAATACGCTCTTGAATAATGTGACGTCAAAAGTAAAAATAGACAACGTTAAAACACTTTTAGAGCTCAACAATACTTTAAAAGAGAATACGTTTTTTCAAACAACACTACTTGTTAACAGTATCAATCACCAAGATGCAGAATTATTAAACCAACTATTAGACCTTGTAAACCTTGATTTTACGCCCCAGCCAAACCAGCAATACTCTAAACATCTTGACACACTATTTCAAGCCGTGCTGCAAGCGAACGCCATTGGAGTAATTCCAACCTTAACTCAATGAGAGTTATATATTTCACCCAACACCTTGCAATCGGCCATGCAAGACTGTTCCTATGATCTGATCAAGACTTTGATCAACAACAATCAAGTGGCTCTAAATAACTGTGTAGAGATAATCCTCGAGCCAAGATTGATTTTAGACATTGATAACTTTGCCCAAAACTTAAACAATCTGATGAGTGATTCCAAGGCGCTTGAGATATCCGTGCCTAATACTGCTTTAGATTGGGCTTGCGCACTCACGCTACCAGGGCCTTGCTTAGACTCTATTCTTGCATCACTTGATAATCCTCAGTCTTTAAACCAAGACAACTTTAAAGACGTGCTCGAGTATGGACTGTATTACATTCAAGTTGAGCACCACCGAGAACCTTATCTCGATTTTTTAACGTCAATGCTCATCCAAATGGCATCTTTAAACACTGATATTGATTTTGAAGGGCTCAAAGCTGTAAATTTCCAACTAGGCGACTTTGGTACACCAATAATGCCTTTTGCCTTGCTTGCGAAAGCTCATAACAGTGGTGTCGATGTCAACGATGTCAGAAATGCTCATTTCGAGAACTTCACCAATAATAACATGACGATAATTTCAAGTTATTTAGCCAAGAATAATGGTATTGATCTCGCTGATTTGAGGCTCTGTCTTGATAATAAAGAATCCCCTGAGCTTATCTATAGATTACTCGAAAGTATCAACCCGGCGAACTCAACGCTGGATTTTTCCACGCTGCTTGACATAATACCAGCTGATTATTTGATGGAGCCAGTGAAGCTCTGTCTACAATATTTAAATGCATCAGGGTTTCAAGCCAGTAGTGATCATATTTTTAGAATGATCGAAAAAAATCTTTTTAATGTCCCAGACCTTGCACTGCAAAATTCCGCTCCAAACATCAATCTGCAACACCTCGCTCTTGCGGCAGACATGCTATTGTCGTCTATCACGTCATACCAAACGCCCTGCTTGCTAAACCTATACCTGCAAAGTCCACAGCTCAACTTACAAGGCGCAGCGGCTGTACAATTTGACCCGCAACTCGGTTTAGACAGGCCTTATAATATACACATTAATAAGAGACAGGACACGCTATATGATGCGTTCTACAACCTAGTACTTGGCGGTCAGCTGGAATCCTCTGCTTCGCAAATTCATCAATTTTTACAGCAGATTCAAATGGCTCATATGTGGAAGCCGTTAAGCTTATAATATACCCATAGCGTTATGGGTATAGACACTATAGAAGTGTGACGCACCTCACAACCTTACATTAATGCAACCTTGTACTCTGGTTAAAATTTTAAAATAACGTCAACCAGGTAAAAGAAAGAATGAGTCAGATAAAGAGTATCAAAGGTGCTGGCTTTGTAGAGTTTATACTCATTATCAGCAGCATTGCGATTGTAGGTATTATCGCATTTAACCAATTCGGTCATCAGGCCCAATTGACAACTGCAGCGCTTGCAATTGAGCTTGCTGGTGGGCAGCGTAGAGCACAAATGCCCACCACCGCAACGCCCGACAATTGCGTTCCAGTTGCCATCGCCTCCAGAATTATTTACTTTGATCAAAGAGTTGATCGTTATAGAAATAGGGTTAACGGTCGTTTTACTCGATTACGCCCTTGCGGGCCACTACAATAAATATGTATTTAGTCGCTAGCGCCGTTTTGTATTTGGCACACAGTGTTTATCAAGCACTCGCTGACGATCTGCTTTGACTTCAGGTCTTGCGCGCCACTCCCAAAAAAGAATTCGGGCCTGTGCCATCGCCGCTGTATACTCAACTATTGGCACGGTGTACATCACGTCCGGCACTGCTAATGCCAGCCAAGGTTCATGCAAAAAAGTTTTTGGGCAGCTCGCCAATTCAGGCACCCAGGTCAAAATAAAGGTGCCATCTGGATCTTGGTCCTGAGATTGCTTCACCGGATTATAGATTCGTACGATATTTATACCGGTAACGCTGGCTTGCATTTGAATTTGTGGAAAATGAATGCCAGGTTCGAAATCTAAAAAATATCTCGCTAAAACCTGGGCCACCCATTGATACGGCAACAGTAAACAATGACAAGCGAAACTCACCACCATAGCTCTCATGCGAAAGTTAACATAGCCAGTGGCTTGCAAAGCTCGCATCACTGCATCAACTAAGGGGTAGCCGGTTTGACCATCGCGCCAGGCTGTAAACAAAGTCTGCGCCCGTTCACCCTCTCGCCATGGAAATTGCTCATAGCCAGCGTTTAATGTTTGCCATTCAATGGCATGTTCACTTTCAAACTTTTGAATAAAATGGCAATGCCAGTGCAAACGAGAGGCGAATGACGACAGTGATTTTTGCCAACTCACCTGCTGTTTTTGCTGCAGATAGACGTGATACACCTGGCGCAAACTTAGATTACCCCAGGCGATATAGGGTGATAATCTTGAACAAGATCGACGGCTTTTATGAGGTTTGGATACGTTATAGCTATAGTGTCGCCCTCTACTTGCAAAAAAGCTCGTCAGATGGGGCAATAGCCTCGAGACACATCTGGGTGACGTAGCTTTAGATGTTTAGTTTTGCGGCCGGAGACACGTTTGCGCCATAATCGAAAGCTGCTTGGCTTTAATTGTTGCTGCATTAGATCAATAACGCCTTGCTCATCTAGGCCGTAGACAGTTTTTATAGCTTCAAAGGGCGTACGATCTTCCCATGCCATTTCAATCACTCGATCTGGATCAACTGGGTACATTGCCATAGTTTTACCTCGTTTGCTTTTACTCGTTTAGCCTAAATAGATTTCTCCTTTAGGGTACCTCGCTCGAGGTGAGACTTTAGTCGCCAAAATAAAACCTAAGCTCAGCGGACCAATACGACCAAGCAACATAAGCACCTCCATGATCAGGAGTCCAAAGCCATTTAAGTCGCCAGTAATACCGCGACTCAGGCCCACAGTGCCAAGCGCAGAGACAACCTCAAAGACGACATCAATAAAGGGCAAGCTATGACTGGCTAGAATAAGAAAAATGCTGCCAATAATTAAAAACAACCACACAGTAAGTAACGCCATAACTTTCACGCATTGTTCTATGCCAATTTCAAAATGAAAAGCATTGATTGTTTTATTTTTTTTAAAAAATGAAACAGTGGTAATGATTAAGACCAAGGCTGTGGTTACTTTAATACCACCAGCAGTAGAAGCACCGCTGCCACCACCAATAACCATCATCACCATGGTGTAAAGTGTGGTTGCATCGGTCAAAGAAGCTGTGTCAACCACGTTAAAACCTGCAGTTCTAGGTGTTACAGCTTCAAACCATGCTACTTGCAGCCGAGTGCTTAGATCACTATAAGCACCTAATGTGTTTGGGTTATACCACTCCAAAAGACTCACCACTGTCACTGAAATCAGAATTAACCCAAGCGTGCCTGTGAGCATAAGCTTGCTGTGCAAACTCAGCTTGCGCCAGTCTTTTTTGGTGATTATATCGCTCAATACAATAAAACCAATACCGCCTAAAATAAACTGAAAGGACAAGGTCAGTAACACAAGGGTATCGCCAGCATACTGACTCAAACTCGTGGAAAATAAAGAAAAACCTGCATTGTTGAATGCTGATATCGAATGAAAGACAGCAAGCCAAAGACCTTCAGCCCAGCCAAAATCTGGCACAAAAGACAAAGCCAGAGCTAAAGCGCCAAGGGTTTCTACTACAAAGATAATGCGCAACAGCCGATACACCAAGCGGACTAAACCCTTCATACTGTTCAGCCCAAGCTCTTCTCGCAACAGTTGCCGTTGTACCAGCCCAATTGGAACGCCCACACTACTCAGCATTAAAATTGCGGCAGTAATCAAACCAAGACCACCTAATTGAATCAACAACATCACAACACATTGCCCAAAAAAAGTCAGCTGTTGGCCGATATCAATAATGGATAAACCAGTCACTGTGAGTGCAGAAATAGCGGTAAAGAGTGCTTGAGAAAAAGCTAGAGGTTCAACGCTTGAGAAGGGCAAATACAATAAAACTGCGCCCAGCACACTGGTGGTAAGATAAGTCAGCCCAAGCACACCTGGCATGGACAGTGTGGAAAGCTTCACAACATGAGCTTATTGGTGTAGCTCTCCAAAGCAGCCTGGTTGCCGAACAGCAAAACCATGTCATGGGCCTCGAAAAATAAATCAAAGAAGTTTTCTGAAAAGAGTGTCCCTTGCCGGTACACACCAATGCAACGAATTTCACCTTGGTCATTAAATAAAGATTTAATAGGTTGACCAACCGCCTCTTCAGTAATGGCTATTTTTGTCACGTATTCATCGTCGCCTAGGCTTACATAATCTTGCATAAGTGGATTATGCAGCAATTGAGCTAGGTGCAAACCATAAGCCAACTCTGGTAATACTACGTTTTTTATACCAATCGCTCTTAATATTTTTTCATGGGTGGCGTGTTGAGCTTTGACCCAGATCTCTTGGCAACCGAGCTCAAGAACATTCATGGCCACTAAAATACTCGATTCAACATTAGCACCAATTGACACCACAATTGAATCGTAGGCATCTAACCCAATGCTTTCCAGTGCTTTGAGGTCAGTACCATCTGCTTGGATAGTTTCGTCAATCTCGTCACAAATTTGCCCAACATGCACCTCTTTGGTGTCAATACCAAGCACCCTATCGCCCAAGAGTGCAGATTGGCGAGCAACTGAAAGACCAAAAGTACCTAAACCAATAATTGCAATTGAACGAGGTTTCGTACCCATCTTTAGATATCCTTAAAAAATTAAACCCAGCCGACAATAGAGGCAGTCGCCCACAAAGAAATGACAACGCTGATTAACCCAACAAGGATGGCATAACCATCCCGAAAACTCATGCCTACACCGAGTATCAATATAGACGCACCTGGAATCATCACCACAAAAGGCACAAAACCAATCGTAATGATCACAATAGATTGAAGTATACAGACGCAAGCCACCGTGATTTGCCAAGGTCTGGTCGTGAGCACCTCCAAACGTGGATAGAAAAACTGGCCTAACCACTGGGCCCAACCTCTAAAACGTTGCAATCGACTTCGAATTTTATCTGAATCAAATGCTCGGTCTGCAATACTAGCTGGTACTGGTACGCTCTGCTTGCCAATTATAATTTGCAGGCACACAATGATAATAAGCAGCCCGCACAAAGCTGGCACCAAGGGAATGGCCCCTGTGGGAAGCACAATTAACAGAGAAAGCCCAATCAGCAAAGCCCCGAAGCCTCGCTCGCGCAAGGCCTGTAAAATCTGTCCCACAGAGACCTGGCTGCCATCTGCTGTGTCGATTAAAGCATCAAAAGTGCCAACTAAATTATCATCAGACATCGTCTATTCTCCAAAAAATACGCCAAACGCTATGGATAAAAGTTGCTGTTTCAAGCTCTACTTTTATTTTCGCTATTTGTTCGTTGCTCAACGTGTATCGACAATAAAACCCTGCACACTTAAAGGCTTGGCAGGATCATGCAAACGAGCACGCTCGCTTACAACCGGCGTTAACAACGCCAAAGCGCCCACAACTGTTGAAATCAAGCTTGGTTGATGAGCGTTTGTAGAATGGTAGTTTTGAGCACCGACTAACTGCATATGGCATAACGCCCCAATATGAAAATGCAATCGCATTATGTCATGAGCAGCTCAGTTGGTCTATTGATCAGTTGGATTATTCACTGATGCATAAACAGATTGCATGCCATCTTTGTTTAACAATAACACCTCATAGGGCGAAAACCGCTCTCCCATTTCCATACCAGGGCTGCCTACGGGCATGGCAGGCACACTCAAACCCAATGCATTAGCTGGTGGATCATTTAGAAACTGCTGCACAAACCTTGCAGGCACATGGCCTTCAAACACAAATCCATCAGCAGATACTGCCGTATGGCACGATCTCATTTCAACTGGTATTTGCAATCGATCTTTGGTTCCGTCCAGATTTGTTGTATCGATGCTTTTTACTGAGAGATCCGCAGCTTCAAGATGCGTTATCCAGGCGTTGCAACAACCACAGGTTGCAGTTTTATACACTGTTAGATCATGTGGATTTAACGAAGTTTCAGAATTTGCCATTATTGTTTTTGAAGTGGTTTTCGCAGTGGTTTGTGCCTGGTTTTCATTTTGAGGCGCAGGAGTATCACACGCTGTCAGGGTAAAAAGTGCAATCAAACTCAAGGACAATAATTTAAAAGCTTTCATAAATTCTCGCAATGTAAAATGTATTATGTAAAATAGGACATATGAAAGTTTAAGTTTACAGTGCTTTGATAAAACGACCAAACTATTGATGATCCGAATGTTACGGGTGTATAGTCACTGGCGCGAAATGGCTGCGCGCGTAGTATCATGGTGTCAAAACTACGGAGTTGAATAGCATGATTGATCAGAAACACACTAAAACTTTCCTATTTTTTGGCGACAGCTTAATTGATAGAAGAAGCATCGTTACAATTGACCCTTGCTACGATTTACCAGCAATTGGTGAAGCAGTCAGAGTACTTGACCATCAAAAACGTGGCTTTTTTAAGCTGCTACTTGAAATGCTACAACTCGCTCACCCATTAAACAAGATACAATTTCAAAGCTTTGCTCGCGGTGGCGCAACTTCAAGGCACATGGTTACGCAACTTGAAGCATATGGTGAAATGACTTTTAAAAACTCACAGGTGGACACAATGAAAGCCGATGCGATTTTTATTTGCATTGGCACCAATGACGCTAGTTACCCATTTTTTGGTCTTCTATCGAATAAAGACAATAACATATCGACCGAAGAGTTCAAAAGCAATTATGAGTTTGTCTTAACGGCGCTTAGCGCACAGTGTCAGCGAATTTACTGTATTTTACCACCTCCAGTTCGTGTTGATAAAAAACAGAACTGCATCAATAAGCAAATAGCTGAGTATAACAATGCGGTTATGGATCTAAAAACACTTTACGACAATGTTCATTTAATTGATCTTTACACTCGCTTCGATCAAACTGATGTGGCTTTTGCAGGCCAAAACACACAATTAAAATTACGAATTGATGATGGTGTTCATTTTAGTGATTTAGGCAATCAACTCGCTGCAAACATAATATGGAACTGTTTAACATACTCGTAGCGTTCGCACACAATCACATACAATTAACATCAACCTATGACACAATTTGATCCACATTAGGCCATAGGAAATGAATTATGAGTGAAAAAAAAAGTCAAGCAATTATTGCAGGCATTAAACCTTCCCAACAAAAATTGGACAAAGGTACGCAATATTCATTTTGCGCTTGTGGTCGTTCAGACAATCAACCGTTTTGTGACGGATCACACAAGGGTACTGGCCTTTCATCCATGAAGTTCACACCAGAAAAAAACGAAAACGCTTCACTGTGTACTTGTAAGCAATCTCAAAATCTACCCTATTGTGATGGCTCGCACAGACAACTTGATGAGTCTGCTCTAGGGAAAACTGCTGAAGAGGCTAAGTCTTCTGAAACAACTAACTCAGCTGCGTCTAGCTCAGAGCAATCGTCCAAAAAAACTGAGCCTCACCTTGATTTTATCCACCAACTCGCTCGCGAGGGGCTCGCAAATATGGGCAATCACGGCCCAATGGTTGCTATGGGTGTACCAAGATATAATCTACCACATTGGGATGACCTGCAAATTATGGCGGCCCAACTCGCCAACAGGCCTTTGATGGAAGACCATCCTGTGAGTACTCGGCTCATTATTGGCAAAAAGGCGAAAAAGCCCCTAATGCTTGACATTCCATTATTAGTGTCCGATATGAGCTTTGGCGCTTTATCGCAAGAAGCGAAAACAGCTCTGGCAAAGGGTGCAGAGCTTGCTAACACAGGCATTTGTTCTGGAGAAGGTGGCATGCTTCCAGAAGAGCAACAAGCCAATAGTCGATACTTTTATGAGTACGCCAGCGCTGGCTTTGGTTTCGATGAGTCCCAACTCGAACAAGTACAGGCTTTTCATTTTAAAGCAGGCCAAGCTGCAAAAACCGGCATTGGCGGCCATTTGCCTGCTGAAAAAAACACAGATAAAATCGCCCAAGTGCGCAATCTAGAACCTGGTGAAGCGGCTGTATCACCTGCCACTTTTCCTAAACTGCATACACCGGAAGATTTCAAAGCTTTTGCTGATAATGTTCGCGCCATTACCGGCGGTATTCCTATCGGTTTTAAAATGAGCGCCAATCACATTGAGGCAGATTTGGCTTTTGCTTTAAAAGCCAGTGCAGACTATATCATTCTTGATGGCCGTGGTGGCGCTACAGGTGCAGCGCCTGCTCTGTTTCGAGATCACATCAGCGTGCCAACTCTGCCGGCTTTAGCCAGAGCTCGACGGTTTCTGGATCAACAAGGTGCTGATCACGTAACACTTATTGTCACAGGTGGTTTACGAGTACCAGCAGATTTTGTAAAAGCTTTGGCTTTAGGGGCCAATGGTATTGCTATTGCCAACAGTGCCTTGCAATCCATCGGTTGTGTAGCAGCGCGAATTTGCAATACTAATAATTGCCCTGCGGGCATCGCCACCCAAAAACAAGATTTACGCCAAAAATTGGACATTGAAAAATCCGCCCAACAGCTCTCTCGATTTCTAAAATCCTCCGTGCACCTTATGGAGGTATTGGCCAGAGGTTGTGGCCATGATGATTTACAAGATTTTACGCTAAAAGATCTAGCAACTTGGCATCGAGAAATTGCTGATTTGACCGGCGTGCATTTTGCCGGCAAGTCTATTCAGATTTAAATTTAATCCACCACCGTCACTTGAATTGGATCAACTCGATCAAGCTCAGCTTTACAAGCGGCATCTGAGCTTGGTGCATTTCCAACGTAAGTAGCGGGCGTACTGACACTTGCCCAGGTTGTGAACTTACCACCAATATCCGTGCGATAAATATGCATATTGCCATCATCTAACCCACCATACTGAACTGTGCCTTGCCGTTTAGATTTTGCAATTTCAAAATCTAATAAAACAGCATAGCCGTCGTTGAGTCGAGCCCAAGAGCCAAGATTCGTGTGCGTGCCAAGCGTACCACCTGACTTAAGTTTGCCATTGCTTTCTAAGCCGTCAACATAGCGGACACAAGCAATGAGAGTGCCGCTCGTCGAACTACTGTCTACTGCATTAAAATACAAAAGCGCAGATAGATCCTGGTCTTCCTCTGGAACGTTTTTGCTAAACGCTAGACGTTTGTTTTGGAGATTGCTAAATACTGGAGAATAGTCAATTTCTGTAATAGCTTTGACGTCAGCTTCATTCGATAAGTCAGTATCGATCAAGCTTGTAATATTGGTGCTAGGTTTTGCAAGCTCCTCTAACAAGTTATCACGCGCTACTGTATCTGTTAAAGTCACGATAATAGAATCAATTTCAGTGGTTGGTTTTTTATTGACAATTTTTTCGAAAGAAATTTCAATCGCTTTTAAAGCGGCTTTCGAACTCTCAATTGTCGGCATGGTATTATTAGGAATAGCGGCCATCGACCTTTTCACTACATCACTTATTTTTGAAATATTTTGTACGTCCACACTTGTTTCAGATGTATCGTAATTGGCGCCAACTGGTCTTGATTTATTAGTTGCGGCAATCGCTGCATTGGCCTGCGCCTGAATACTCGCCACTATTCTTGAAACATTCGACGTACTGCTGACCAAGTCAGACATACTTGTCGCTGTAATCGCAGTATTTGGTAACACTGTCTGATCTTGCAACAAGGTATTGAGCGAGGCATAGGCATAAGAAGAAGTACTTTGTGGCAAGTCAGATTCATCGCCAAAATCAGTGTACACATCATCTGCAAGCCTTGAAGCGGCTGTCACAACCCTATGGATTGTTTGGGTTACCTCTGCAAGACGTCGATCAGCGGCATTATCAGCTGTTTGAGTCGTCAATCTATTGTAATAATCTCTATTCAAATCGAATGAACTTATTCCTAAAAGATTTTGTAAACGACTACTTTGGTCGTTGGTAGTCGTGTAACTTAACAGTGTCGATATAGGCGTTACAACGTCGATATCCGTGAAGATTCGGTTGGACTGAACCGGTGTACGAGCCCGTAAATGTCCATAAAATGGTTCACCGGTGATAAGATCATAACCACCTTCAATAATAATATTGGCGTTGGTGCCTACAGTCAGTTTTAAGCAGCGGTCACTCTCTTTTAGTAGGCAATAATTAATGTCTGTTAAAGGATTATAGCTATAATAGCCATCGTCATCCGTAAAGGCTCGTGGGTCAATAGTGTCCATGATACCGTTGCCATTTAAATCTTGAAAAACTCGGGATCGAGCTAAATAACCATCTAGAGCTAAGCCGGCAACAGCCACGCGCTGAGATTCGCCCACATCCTGATCACTACCGCCACAGGCTGAAAATAGCAGTGGTACACTGAGCCCGCAGGCGATGTATACCAATGGTTTTACTCGTAGTCTCATCAATAAATTCCTCTTACACGTAAACGTAATCTTGGCTGAAATGGGTAACGTCAAATAAACTGTTTAACTCATTTAAGTGTAGAGAACTCTACCAGGGGATCTACGAGCCGGTAACAAGAAAATATAAATTGAAAGAAGATGACATTTAAAAAAACATGAAAAAAAAGGTGCTTTGACTCAATCAAAGCACCTTTTTTATAAGCTAAAATTTAAAGCTCATTATTTAACTTAAGCCTTAACTTGTGATTTTATTGAACAACGATGAATCTACAGGATCAATATCATCAAGTTCGGTTTGACAGCCGGCGTCTGTCGTTGGCGTAAGGCTTGCGTCATGAACTACAGGCGCATTACCAAGCCAAGTATCTAAACTGCCAACCAAATCCGTGCGGTAGCTTGTTTCCTGGTTACTGTTCATGCCGCCATATTGAATGGTGGCATACTTGGGAGCACCAGCGAGTGTTATGTCAAATATTACACCATAGCCATTATTGATGGTGACCCAAGTACCAACTGGAGAAAAAGTACCAAGTGTGCCCCCAGCGTCAAGTTGTCCATTCATATTCACACCATCAATAATTCTTACGCAAGCAAAAACCTCACCACGATTGGTGCTGCCATTGTCCGACTTGAAATACAGTACAGCAGATCTATCTCTATCTAGCGATAAATCACTATCACTAAATTCAAGACGCTTGCCAGCTAAATTATTAAAAACAGGCTCTTTGTCCGTCACTGTGATGTTGTCAACTTCAGTTTGATCCGATAAGTCAGTATCAACTAACTCAGCAACATTGGTGCTGTCCTTACCAAGTTCCATTAGTAGTGCATCGCGTTGAGTGGTATTCGTTAAGGTTGCAATCAGCGCGTCTAGTTCAGCCGTAGGTTTTTGCTTTGCGATTTTTTCAATGGTAGTGTCTATTAATTTTACGATGCCCTTAGTGTTCTGACCTGTTGGTGCCGTGTTTGGACTTAAAGACGCGAAAATACGTGCAATAATGTCGTCTATTTTAGAGAATCTAACAACGTCGTCACTAGTTGCTGAGGTCCCTAGTGACGATACGTTTGACGGAAGAGTATAATTACTAGCTAAAAGTCGAGCTTGAACTTTTTGATTGGCTTTCTCGACGATTGCTGCCATATTATCGGTATTTTTAAGGATATTACTTAATGATGTGGATGAAAGATTGGCATCGGCAATGATGCTTTTATCAAGTAAAACGTCTGTCAAAGCTGAGTAGCCAAATGAGGAAATATCCCGTGGTAAACCGGCCTCATCACCAAAAACTGTATACACCCCCTCTGAACGCTTAGAAATAGCCGATACAACTTTATGAACTTTTTGCGTGACTTCAGCCATTTTCTTATTTTTTTCAATAGAAGAAACTGACTGTGTTCCGTTATAAAAATTTCTTTTTAAGTCGCTTTCTTCAATATTAAGCGCTCCAAGTATACGAGTTTTGTCTGCTTGATCTTGAGCATAACTTAATAAAGTTGTGACGGGTGACACAATATCCAGCTCTGTTATTGGTCGATCTGGGGACACATAAGCGTTAAGTCGAAGCTGACCATAAAAAGGCTCGCCAGTCGCTATTTCATAACCACCTTCAATTAAAATTGGTCCTTTGGTAAATGGCGTTACTTCAAGACAGTACTCACTACTCGCTAAAGCGCAATAATTTGTGCCAGTTAAAGGGTTATAGCTAAAATAGCCGTCATCATCAGTGAAAGCGTGTGGGTCAACTGCGTCCATCACGCCGTTACTGTTTAAATCAAACACGAGCACGAGCAACATACCCATCAAGTGCCAAGCCCGAAACAGCCACACGCTGTGGAACACTAACATCTTGAATACTATCACTGCCACAGGCAGAAAGTATAAGTGGCAAACCTATACCACAGGCAATATAAGCTAATGGTTTTATTCGTAATTTCATTCGTGCAATCCTTTTAAATAATATTTTATTGAATGTAAAAAAACAAAAAAATCTGCGCTACCAAACGCAGATGTGGCTTACTTAAACATCAATATAAACTCACACTTTGAGTGTAGATGGATATTTGTACTCTGTAGAAAATTATCTCATTATCGTTAAAATCACATTTATGACAAAATTAAAAGTGTTCTTCAAAACCAAAATTAAAAGCCAGTGATCTTGGCATAGAACTGCCATCCACAGTGGTCGTGTCTAGACCATATTCAAGATCAAAATTAACATTTTTAAAAAGTGTAAAACCAAAAGTAGCGCTCGATAACTCACTACCTACTTGGTTTTGACGAAATCCAGCTCGAATACCTGGAATTGCCCAATGGCCTGGCTGGTAAAACGTAGCAATTGTCAACCATTGCTGGCTGGCACCTAAAAAGTCTTCGTGCTCGCCTAAATCAAGACTTGTGCCCAGCATTAAATTTGGCGTAGCCCAAAAGCTTGCATCAACCGTCGAATATGCTCGCATGGTGTGAGTTTCTGTAGAATCAATACGGCCATCAGCAGCAAAGTTTTGCGCTTGAAAACAATTATTTTGCGCTGTACCAGTTAAACCACCGCAATTTGTACCAACCACACCATAATCAAATTCAGGCTCGTTTACATTATTTAAAGTTAAACCAAGCTGGTAATTTTCTGCTTTCCAAATAGCGCCAACACTTAAAGATGCAGCCGTAGTTACCGCTTCATTTTGATCGTAATCGTTTTTGATTGTGTCCCCAAAATCGTCCACATCATCAATTAATAAAACCTGCTTACTTAACCCTACCCTGTGCACATCTACTTTACCGCCGAGGATAAACTGACCCGCTTTCCAATCAGTGCCACCTGCAAAAATAGGTTGAGCATAACCAAAACCGACTCGAACGTCCGTGCCAGATTTAAGATAGAGCGAGCTTTGGGTTGAAACGCTGCCATTAGATCCAGATATTTGTACTGAGACAGGTGCATCTAAAAAGCGACCGCTAATTAAAACTTCTGTGCTTGCATCGACAAATAAGTTACCTGGTAGTGCATTAAAAGTAAAAACTACCGGCATCAAAGGGAAGGCACCACCACTACTTAGCTTCATATAACCTTCGGCGCCAAGCGTTGGTAAAATACCATTGAAGCGATCAACAATATCCCCAGCCTCATTAAGCGTCAGATCATCTCGATCAAGTTCATCTGACAACTGATTAATCTCATCCTCAAAGTTAGCCACGTTGCCAAATTCTGTAGATACACCAAGACTGCTTAACCAACCAAAGCGAGTCTTTTCACCATGACGCAATAAAAGCTGAGCGCTGGCTGGATTATAAGCAAGACTCGATAAAGCGTAACTATTAGAAATACCACCAGTGGTTAAGGCGCTGCCCGGAATATATCCAGATGGCGCAGCACTTGCACCAGCTGATATGGCTAGAATACTCATGAGTAGGCAGCTTCGTTTTATTATCATTGATTCTTTTCCTCCAATAGCTTTTTCCACACATCTTTATACACGGCTGAACATGGCCCACACGTTTCTCAATGTATCTATTAGAAGACTAGTAATGCCATTTAGATATTGTTTATTTTTTTTACAAAATCCTACAGTTTTCTACACGCAAGTTCTGTTAGCCAAAAGAGCTTTGACTCTGCTAGGCTTGGTCTCAAGTTAACAACCCAAGACAATGCAAAATAAATGGAGACACGTATGAAAACAAAAGCCGCTATTGCCTTTGCTGCAGGTAAACCTTTAGAAGTGCACATGGTTGATCTGGAAGGGCCTCGTTCCGGCGAAGTTTTAGTCGAAATAAAAGCCACTGGTGTTTGCCATACAGATGCCTATACCCTTTCCGGACAAGATCCTGAGGGCGCATTTCCTGCCATTCTTGGTCATGAAGGCGCAGGCATTGTGCGAGAAATTGGCAAGGGCGTCACGTCGGTCGCCGTCGGAGATCACGTAATCCCTCTTTACACGCCAGAGTGTCGCGAATGTGATTTTTGCCTTCATCCAAAAACCAATCTTTGTCAAAAGATTCGTAGCACCCAAGGTCAAGGCTTGATGCCAGATGGTACTTCTCGTTTTAGTCTTGATGGCAAACCGCTCTTGCATTACATGGGCTGCTCTACTTTTTCAAATTTTACCGTTTTGCCTGACATTGCTGTGGCCAAGGTCAATCCAGACGCGCCTTTTGATAAAATTTGTTATATAGGCTGCGGCGTGACCACTGGTGTGGGTGCAGTGGTGTTCGACGCTAAAGTTGAACCTGGTAGTACAGTTGCAGTATTCGGATTAGGCGGTATCGGTCTCAATGTAATCCAAGGTGCCCGAATGGTGGGTGCGCGAAAAATTATAGGCATAGATATCAATAATAATAAGAAACAATTAGCGACACAATTTGGCATGACTCATTTTATAAACCCCAATGAAGTTGATAATATTGTGGAAGCCATCGCTGATCTAAGCAATGGCGGTGTTGACTATTCATTTGAATGTATTGGTAATGTCAAAATCATGCGAGATGCGCTTGAATGCTGTCATAAAGGCTGGGGCGAGAGTATTATTATTGGCGTCGCAGGTGCAGGGCAAGAAATTGCCACTCGGCCATTTCAGTTAGTTACTGGTCGAGTGTGGCGCGGTTCTGCTTTTGGTGGCGCTCGTGGTCGTACTGATGTGCCTAAAATAGTTGATTGGTACATGGAAGGTAAAATTAATATTGACGACTTAATCACTCATAAAATGCCAATTGAAGATATCAACAAAGCTTTTGATCTAATGCATAAAGGTGAATCAATTCGCAGCGTGGTGGAGTTTTAAATGCAATTAACAAAACAGTAT
>Ga0115546_1000669_pt1 | contig 22683 bp, 26 predicted proteins | sample COGITO_mtgs_1004_FD_87186 | JGI IMG/M metagenome (GOLD analysis project Ga0115546, IMG submission 87186) | Pelagic marine microbial communities from North Sea - COGITO_mtgs_100413 | ecosystem: Environmental > Aquatic > Marine > Epipelagic | place: Germany:Helgoland, sampling site Kabeltonne...
AAGCACGTCGAAGCCGCGCCCTAGTACTGTCATATATGCTGCTATGTATTGGGTTAAGAGGCCCATAAGAGGCGGTTAAAACAGTTGATGAAGTTCAAAAGAGATTAACTTTAGGTCACGCACACAGCATAAATCAGACCATCGTTATCAATGGCCAGTTAGCCCGATAACTGAGAGCGGATAAACTCGAATAAGAGCGCTCATACTCTACGGGAAAATTCAGTGATAGCATTTGGCTGAATTATCTAAAGCGCGATCGCAACCAGGGAAGCTAGTAGCAAGAACTGGGATAGGGCACGGTACGGACAGTCTTCAGCGGCCAGTCAATGTAGGCTACTGCCAGAGGTAACCCCAACAAGTCTGACTCACATAGCGAAATGTGCTTTTCCAAGACCAGTCAGCCAGCTCACGCGAAAGACTCTTCTTGGTGTGGCAGTAGGACAGCGCTGAAGAATCACCGGTTTCTCGCTTCGATACCAGGAGATCGCTCGATTCACTTGTTCAGCAGCAAGCGGACTTCAAATATTGTCTAGCTTACCAGTAGCCAACGCAATCAAAAGCACTGCGCCAAAGGCCAGCCGATACCAAACGAAGACCCAGGTGCTGTGGCGTTTAAGAAACTCAATCAGCCAGGCGATCGCCAGATAAGAAGACACTAGGGCCGTTAATAGTCCACCTATCAGTGGAACAATACCTACCGTGCTCTCGGCCCCGATCACATCTACGAGAGAAACCAGTCCTGCCAGCAAAATAGCAGGCATCCCTAGCAAGAAAGAAAATCGAGCGGCAGTTTCTCGCTTCAGACCCAGAAATAGCGCAGCCGTAAGCGTTGAACCTGAGCGCGAAACGCCTGGAATAATGGCTAGCGTTTGGGCCAGACCCACCCCAATGCCGTCGCCTAAGCCCAGGTTAGAAAAGCCGCGCCTGCGGCTACCTATAAATTCAGCGATGCCTAATAAAACAGCCATGACAATAGAGGTGATTGCGATCGCCCCTGTAGACCTCACGATTGACTCGTCGTAGCCCGGTACGAATAGCTTTACAAATAGACCCACCACGACAATAGGAACGGTTCCTAGCACAATGCCCAAACCCAACCGAAAGTCAGAAGATTTAAAGTCGCGGTTTGCAGCGGCCCGGATAGCTTTGAGCGTTACGGAAGAAAAATCGCTCCAAAAGTACCAGAGGATAGCAGCCACGCTTCCTAGCTGTATCACTGCTGTAAATGACACGCCAGGATCGCCCCAGCCCAGTAGTACCGGAACAACTTTTACATGAGCCGTGCTGCTGATAGGCAAGAACTCAGTGAACCCTTGAACAATTCCAATGACCATTGCACGGAACAAGCTAATAGATTGCACAGACCTTTCAGCAACCTGTGCAACTGTCCATGCAGATTGATTTGTGATCGCGGATATTGACATGTATACTTCCAACTTTGTTCCTTATCCTTAATTCCTGTAAGCTTGGACGATTAACAGATAGCTGTGGCTCGATTTAGAAAAATCAAAAACTATTAAGCACTCGACAAAACTACTTTTGAAAAGCTTTGACAAGTGCAATCTTCTCTGCCCGATTTTTGTGAAGTGTACAGAGCAAAGACGATCGCTGTGGTGACGCCAACACAGATGGTAATTATCAAAGCAGTTATTATGACAAACTGAATAGTATCTTTCATAGCGCTTTCCTAAAGTTGTTTTACTAACCCTTTTTTCTATAACGGCATTTCCTTGTTTGTAGAGCCTATGAGCTTCCACAGACATAGTGTGTATAGCTAAAAGAGCCTCTGTTTCCCTTTTTGATCGCCGCGCAGACCGTATCTGTTAAGTCGGGGGACATATTTAACAGCCATAAATCGAGCGGACGCAAAACGCTCGAAAAACTTTGGACTAACTGAGTTTGAGATTCAAAGCCTTTAGTTGCATTGTTTTCGGCAATCACGAACTGAGGCCGCTTCAGCCAGCGCTGGGCACTATCATCTAGCTGTCGCTTAACCTCCCAGCCTACGGACATAATTTCAATGCCAATGACGATAGGCTGCGCGGTGATGGTCGTTTCAGTCCCAATAACGATAGGGTAAGTTGATTCTGAACGGACTAAATCAACAAACTGGTTTGCTTTATAGAACTTCAGACTAGAGGCGTTATTAACAATTACCTGAGAGCCTAGAAAGGCTATAACAACAACGGTGATAACGAAGGCTTTTCCTGTTATAGATTGATTGAGGAGAGGCAGCTTCACTCGCTCAAAAGATTGGCTAGATGTAGTGCCAGATGTAGTTTTAGCTATCCAGAAAGGCATTAGTCCGGCACCGACTATCACTAGAATACTGGGGAAGAAGACAAAGCTATAGCGATGGCCTCGCGTAATGTCGAACCCGAGTCCGTAGCAAATGAGGAGAAACAAGACATTAGCTGAAAGGAAAAAACCGCCCATCGACTGAATACCTCTTCGGCTGTGTGTTTGGCGTATTTGAAAAGACAAAGAGCGCCTGAGCTGATTGATGAGCCAAGGTGCATAAACAGCCAGAAGCAGAAAGCAACTCGCGACAATAGCCGTAACAGACAAGATGCCATAGCCATTGGTAACAGGAGACAGCACCGCATAAAGATAGCCCGCAAGAGACTGCACAATCGGATTTACCCATTGTTGCCAGCCCACTGCACCCGACTTTAAAAAACTCGACTGCGGACTGCCATAAAAGTTGAGTAAAAGAGGGAGCCAAATGATGACACTTGCGAGCGTTCCTGCCGCTACGATGTACAGTCTGAGCCAGTGCGCCTGCTTCCAGGCAGAAGCGTCCGTCCGACATTGTTGAATCAGCAAAAAGAGCAGCGAGACAGCCTCGGCCACAATAGTCAAGCCACAGAAGTAATGTACCGATAGGCTCAGTGCATTAATGGCAACCCAGCTCAATCCTACTGGCCAGTGGATAGTCTCCTTTTTTAGGAGGGCACGTATAGACAGCGAGTAACAGATTAATGAAGCCATCACCATAAGAATCGCTAGGGTATAGTGGCGAGCTTCTTGCGATAGAAAGACATCTAGAGGAGAGACGGCTATGAGGGCTGCGCAAAGTAATCCAATCGTGCGGTTTTGAAAGTTTACCCAGGCTAGTAGGTAGATAGCAGGTACGCCTAGTGCGCCGAACATAGCCGAAAGCGATCGCGCTCCCCATACAGACGCATAGCCATCAGCACGATGAAACAACTGCATCCAGGCGTGAGCAATGACAAAGTAAGTCGGTGGGTGATTGTCCTCTGCCAGCAGATTTTCAACCACATCTGCTGCGGTAGCACTAGGCGTTACCTCCAGATGTTGTAGGAGCTGGTCGAGGCTAATAACTTCATTGAGTGGAATGGTGTGAGACGAGTTGCCCAGACTAAAAAGTATGGTGGCTACTTCGTCCATCCAGAGAGAGGGCACACTCAAATGAATAAGGCGCAAGGAAAGCGCGATCGCGAACCAGACTAAAATCCACAGCGATACGGGTTGAGGTGAAAACTTTTTCAGCATCTAAACGCTCTATAACTCAATAGCAACTCTATGACCTACGACTCTCTAATTCAGAACGCTCTAACGGGGCTATCGGGCTACTATTCAACGGTGGAAAGTGCTTCTTCAGAACGTGCAGCCGGTGAATCTATCTCAGCGTTCGTAGACGAATCTAGATAGGATGATTCGAGATAAGATGCCCCATACCGAAGGAATAACGGAATAGCAACGATCTCGTATATCACCCAGTAAATAAGCGTTCGACGCTTCACAAAAAGTACCTCAAGAAAAAATCTCTCAATCGTGCCAAAGCTCTGGAAGTTCAAAGATAAACTCACCCACTTCGTGGAGCAGGCGAAATCCGAGTGCGATCGCAGGCAACCCCAACAAAAACAACAGTTTTTTATCTTTAACCACTTTAGGCAAAGCCCGCTCAACAGGCCGTAGAAACCGTAGCGGCTGCTGCCAAGCGCTATCGAATGGAGCATCTAACGCAGCTAATAAATCCAAGGACTCAAGATGATTTAGAGAGTCCTCTACCAGAGCGCTTTCGCCCACGTACAATCGGTTGCTTTGACAATCTAACAGGAGAAAATGTTGAGCCGCATTGCCATCGTTACCGAGCTGGTAGGGAGCCAGCACAGATTCAACTTGAGGATGGGTGCAAAATAGCTGCCAGGACTGAGCATTTCCGGTATTGACTGTATTGCCATCGGTATAGCAAACCTGATCGAGCTGAGCTTCCCAGTATAGTCCTAGCCAGCGGCCTGGATGATGAAGTCCTAGCGCTTCAGCAAACCCAGCAGGCAATGTGATGGGTAAGAGATCTATCGTTGAAAAGAAGTCGGAAGCGTAGGTATTGTTGAGCGTGGCCATAGTTCCTCGTATTATTGGGCGTATTAGTGGATTAGATAATCGCGAATGCCGTCTTTTCGCAGGCGCAGGCGTTTGAGCGCTGATTGCTGAAGTTGGCGAACGCGCTCGCGACTAAGACCAAGCTTCTCGCCTACGCTGGACAGAGAAAGGGCTTCTCCTGTCTTTAGACCGAACCGAAGCGAGATAATTTCTTGCTGTGTGGGCGTGAGTTGTTCTAATAAATGCTGCATGTCCTCTTGCATTTGTAGCTGAGCAACCGCTTGTTCAGGCGAAGCCTCGTCATTTTCTAACAGCTCTTGCAGTTCGGTGTTTTGATCGTCACCTATCTGCATATCTAGCGATAGTGGAAGATGAGAGGCTTCCAAGCAATGTTTTATATCTTCAATGCTGGTATTTAAATGCTCGGCCACTTCAGCGGTGGTGGGCGTCCGGCCTAGCGATTGGGAGAGTTCTCTTTGAGTGCGCTTAATTTTGTTGAGCTTTTCGGTGATGTGGATGGGCAGGCGGATGGTGCGGGACTGTTGGGCGATCGCCCGCGTAATCGCCTGACGAATCCACCAGTAGCCATAGGTTGAAAACTTATAGCCTTTTGAGGGATCGTATTTTTCGACGCCGCGTTCTAGGCCAATAGAACCCTCTTGAATCAGATCTAGAAAATCTAGATTGCGGCGCTGGTACTTTTTAGCGATGGAGACGACTAAGCGCAGATTAGCTTCTATCATTCGCTGCTTAGCCTTCTCTCCTACCTGAATCGTTTTTTTCAGCTTTGCTGAAGTAAGGTTTACGGCAGCGGCCCACTCTCGGTGGGTCGGTGGATGTCCTAAAGTCTCTATCAGGGCTGCTTTTTCTGCTTGCAGTGCCATCAACGTTTGCACCTGCTGGCCTAGCATAATTTCTTCGACGGCGGTGAGTAATGGAATACGACCGATTGCTTGAAGATAGCTTTTGACTGAATCGGAACTGTTTGCAGACGGTTGATTACGCTGACGAGTAGGTTTCTGGTTTGTTTTTTGGGAGAAGGTGACTTTCATGGGAAATTCCTACAAAAGGTTAAATTTGAGCAAGTACCCTAAACGGCATATTTGCAGGCGTTTATTTAGAAACAGAAGTTGTTTCTGTAGGATACTGGCCGCTGGATTGGCTATCAGAAGCACTCACGCCTATTGGTCGGGACTGATGCATGATGGCGACGGGTCTAGGAGAGGGATCGCTAGAAACACTCCAGGTGATACCCGTCAGGCCCAGAAAACCCACTATTGCAGCGGCAAGCAAAATTTTCTTTTCCACAATATGAAGCTCCTTGTATTTGGAATAGCTTCACTTTAAGAATGAAAGGTCAAGAACTCTGCAAGAATAGAAAATGTAGATTTTTTCTGTACCACCATTTCTGTACCACCATGAAAGTTCTGCTGGTAGAAGATGACAAGGCGCTGAGCTTGGCACTGGTTGAGATTTTTACCGACAAGCAAAAGTACGTTGTCGATACCGCATCAGATGGTGAAGCTGGCTGGCAGCTTATACAGGCGAGTCCTTACAGCCTGGTTGTTTTAGATGTAATGCTGCCCAGGTTGAGCGGCATCGATCTGTGCCAGCGGCTGCGACGCCAAGGCCATAAAATGCCGGTTCTGCTATTAACCGCCAGAGATAGTAGCGACGATCGGGTGACGGGTTTGGATGTCGGCGCAGATGATTATGTGATTAAACCTTTTGACCTACCAGAGCTTCTGGCTCGAATGCGCGCGTTGTTACGGCGCAGCAGTCTGGAGACATCGCCTGAGATGGAACGGGCTGATTTGCGACTTGACCCGAGCAACGCTCAGGTGAGCTATGCGAATACATTTTTACAGCTCACCCCTAAGGAATACCAACTCATCGAACTTTTTTTACGTTACCCAGGGCAGTTGCTGAGCAGATCTAATATCATCGATCATCTATGGTCGATTGATGCGCCACCCACTGACGACACGGTTAAGGTTCATATAAAATCACTGCGTAAAAAGCTAAAAACAGCAGGTGCGCCCCCTGATTTGATTGAAACTGTTTACGGCATGGGATATCGCCTTGGCTAATCTCAAAAGCGCACATCCTAGCAGTATTAGATCGCGGCTGCTACTGTCTTATTTAGCGGTCATGCTCACCATTTTCACGGGCGCTATTTTGTGGGTTTATGCCTTTACGCGTCAAAGCCTGTACCAGCAGCTCGACCAGCGTTTAGAACATCTGGCACAGTCGGCTTCGCACAGTTTGCTGGCGTTCAAGGTGCAGGCTGAAGAGGGTTCAAAAGATAATCGTTCGGAAGATGTAGATAGTTTGACGGTTCCTCTTGAGCGTACGCTCGATGACGACGGAGATTTGGACATTCCCTGGCAAGAGCTGCGCGAGACGGAGCAGGGGGTGGAATGGTTTGATGCGAATAAGCAGTTGATGGGTAAAGCGGGTACGATTTCGCATTTAACACCACCTCAGCCCGGTTACGGGATGCTTTTGGGGACTACGGTTCGTGCTGTTACTTTAACGGTATATGCCAAAGATTCTGCGCAGGTAGAAGGCTATATTCGTGCTAGCGAATCTACCGCTGAGGTTAGGGCGCTGCTGCAACAGTTTCGCTGGGGTTTGACCCTCGGGGGCGGCGTTCTTTTGAGCTTGACCGGGCTTGGGGGCATCTGGCTAACGCGGCAGTCTCTCAAGCCGATTGAGACGAGCTTTCAGCAGTTGAAGCAGTTCACTGCTGATGCGGCTCATGAATTGCGCAGTCCGTTAGCTACGCTCAAAACCTCTGTGCAGGTGATGCAGGCATACCCTGAAAGGATTCATCCTAAAGATACGCAAAAGCTAGCGGCGATCGCGACCACGACCGAGCAAATGATTCACCTCGTAGAAGATCTGTTACTGTTGGCGCGAATGGACGCTAGCAGCCACGGACAAAGCCGGGTATGGGAGAAGGTGTTTGTTAATCGACTGCTAGCAGATCTGCTAGAGCGTCTGGCGATTCGAGCTAAGAAAAAACAAATTCACTTGCAAGCTACGCTCGCTGTCGAGGCTTATGTTTTAGCCGATACCTTGCAGCTACAGCGGCTATTTCAAAATTTGCTGGAAAATGCCATTCACTATACGCCGGAAGAGGGAAACGTTAGCGTTTCTATGAACCTGGAGGACTCGTGGGTACTGGTGAGCATAGAAGATACGGGCATTGGCATTGCGCCAGAAGTGCGATCGCTGGTATTTGACCGATTTTGGCGGGCGGACGAGGCGCGTGATCGCAGACAAAGCGGTATGGGCCTGGGGCTATCTATTGCCAAAACCATCGCCGAGCAGCACGATGGAAGAATTTCACTCACCAGTCAGGTCGGCGTGGGTAGCTGCTTCCAAGTCTCATTGCCACTGCTTATCAAAAACGATCCAAAAAAACTTTAGAGCCTACCCCACGTTCTTTACTTTCTCTTTCTATAGTTATCTTCAGACGGCAAAAAGAGGGCATTGGCTCATCGGTTTGTTGCCGATATGACCCAGCATACAGGCTGGCACATCACTTTTTGGTTGTTCATCGCCTCAAGTTGATTAGCTCAATCCACAGTGCATTTTAGGAAGTTTTCACGATGCCCCAACATATCAACACTCAGATTACCAACGTTCCCCCTATAGTCCGGTTGAAGAACAGTGTAGCTAATCGTAAGCGCGCTGTCCTATTGCTCTCTTTAAGTGTGGTGAGTGCCATTACATTAGCTAGCTGCGGCAAGTCAGCTCCCAGTGCCAGCGTAGTGCCTGAACCGGCTGCTCAGGGTCAATCTGCTCAGCCAGTTGTTAGCAATGTCTCTAGCAAAGCCGAGCCAACCACTATTGAAAACTTGCAGGCAGCGTACAACGGTGAGTCGAATGCCCATGTCATGTATTTGGCATTTGCTGAAAAAGCCAACGCTGAAGGCTACAAAGATGTTGCCAACCTATTTACAACGGTTGCTAGAGCTGAAGAAATTCATCGCGACAACCATGCCGCCGTACTCACAGCCTATGGGGTGACACCTGTAAATAACATCACCAAGCCCGAAGTTGGCACAACGGCTGACAACTTAGAAAAAGCGGCGGGCAGTGGTAGTGGGAACTTGAGCAAAGCCATCAAGGGAGAATCCTATGAGCGAGACTCTATGTATCCTGAGTTTATTAAAGCTGCCGAAACAGCAGGCGATAGTGAAGCTGTTCAAACCTTTGACTACGCACTTGCCGCAGAAACGGAACACGCTCAGCTCTACGGATTAGCTAAAGCAGATCTAGACCAATGGAAACAAGGAACTCGTGAATTCTACGTTTGCACAGTAACTGGCGAAACCTTTGATGGCGTCCCTGCTGCGACAAGCTGTCCGGTTGTCCCTGGCAAAGAATCTTACGAGAAAGTTGTTTAGAGGAAGTCAAAACCGGCACGCTGTTTTCTCGCTGCTCGTAAGCCCACTACGTTCTCACAACATTCCTACGAGAACGTAGTGGGCCAACAAAGTTCACTCCTCATCTGCTCTTAGCTTCCCAAAAATAACGTTAGCCTCTGGACTATTACGAATGAAACGTAGAGAATTTAATACCCTGGTGGGCGTCGGCATTGGATCTGGTGTTTTACCCTTAGCCGTTACCGGCTGCCAGTCAAAAATAGTAGAACGATCAACTCAGGCTCCAGCGGTGGGCGTTGATGGATTTGAAACAGTAGGCACCCTAACCGAACTAAACCAGACAGGACAGTTGCTCAATGAACAATTAGCTGCGGGTAAAGTGCTAGTTATTAGCGATCCGGCCAATGCTGATAACGTCATTGCAGTAAACCCAACTTGCCCTCATGCAGCCTGCTCTGTAGCGTGGCAAGCTGCTGATACAGCGTTTGTTTGCCCCTGTCACGATTCTAGATTTTCTGCGGATGGGCAGGTGACAAAAGGCCCAGCCACTGAACCATTGGCTACTTATCAAGCAAAGGTGGAAGGCGATCGCATTTTAGTCAATATCAGCTAGGCAGGAAAAATATTGGCTTCTACCCCATTTTCTTTACTTTTGGCAGCTACGCTCATTTGTGACTTAGAAGTCATATACCGACCCTCAATATTAAGGAAATTTAACGATGTTGACTCGAAATCAAATGCTCGCTCTCGGTACGGCAGGCGCACTCAGCCTATTTACCCTGGTGGGCTGTGCAGCCAAAGCGCCAGAGGCCGCAGCTCCGGTTGATTCAGCCGCCCCAACGGCCTCACAGCCCGCCCCGACAGGCTCCGGATTTGATGCGATGTCTATAGAGGTCGCAGATGCAAAAGCAGCAGTTGAGGCCGGTAACTTCGATGAGGCCAAAGCGACCATGGGGAAAGTAGAGGATTCCTGGAAAACCGTAGAAGACGACTTGAAAAAAATAGACAAAGCAGCCTACGATGCTATTGAAACCCACATGGACGAAGCCAACAACGCGCTTAAAGGCGCTAGCCCCGATGCCGCCGTTGTTTCAGAGCACTTAAACATGCTAGAAACAACGATTGCGGGTATTCCTAAGTAGTATTTCATAGCGCTTTTCTGTAGCGCTTCACCGTAGCTAAGCAAATCTTCAGGAGCTGACTAATGACCCGTTTATTTCGTAAATATCACCGCTGGCTGGCCTTAGTGGTGCTGTTGCCACTGAGCCTGACGGTGATTACTGGAATGCTCACAACCATGAGCCAAGAATGGCCGATTAACATTGGTTTAGCTTCTAACTTTTTGCTCAAGCTGCATACCGGCGAAATCTTTGGACTTCAGGCCATTTATCCGATTTTCAATGGCATTGGTGTAATTGGACTGTTAGTGACAGGTGCGAGCATGTTGGGCCTTTTTGGTAAAAAAAAGAGAGCTTCTACCTAGCTATATAGAACGTATCTTGTTTATTTCAGCCATCGTGACTATTAGTAGATGGCTGCTTTGTTGCGTGCGTAAATGTAAGAGATTTTTAATGATGTCTAGAGCCGTCAGCCACGTCGAACGTCACTACTCAGATCGCATTGGCTGGCTGCGAGCCGCTGTGCTCGGTGCAAATGACGGCATTGTTTCTACAGCGAGTCTGGTCGTAGGTATAGCGGCTGCTAATACGGCCCAGAGTGGTGTCCTTCTAGCGGGGGTATCAGGATTGGTGGCGGGCGCAATGTCTATGGCCGCAGGGGAATATGTATCGGTGAGTTCCCAAGCAGATACAGAGCGGGCTGATTTAGATCGCGAACGACGCGAACTAGAAGTCTCAGGAGAATCTGAGCATGAGGAACTGGCCGCTATATATGTAAAAAGAGGGCTAAGCGATGAGGTGGCTCAGCAGGTGGCCAGTCAGCTGATGGCGCACGATGCTTTAGCCGCTCATGCTCGGGATGAATTGGGCCTATCAGAAATACATCAGGCAAAGCCCATCCAAGCCGCGATCGCATCTTCTGCCACATTCTCTGTCGGCGCAGCTTTCCCACTTATTTTCGTTTTGCTCAGTCCTAGTGGATGGGTAATCCCCGCTGTGTCTGTCGGTTCATTGCTATGTCTGGCTTTTCTGGGTGGGCTATCGGCAAGAGTAGGCGGTGCCAATGTTACTGTGGGTATAGCGCGTGTGACTTTCTTAGGGGCATTGGCAATGGCGATTACAACAGCCGTGGGAACAGTGTTTGGCCCTATCGCGTAAGCTAGCGAAGCACTAGAGAAAACACAGATTTAGGCTTTCGCCTCAAAGGTAGCTGGCGTCATTGTTCAGAACAGTTAAAGTAAAGCGTGGTAAATGAGTACCTTCTTCACCTGTCGTGCTTTGTTCTGAACCAACCTTTTCAGCTACCGAATTAATACCAGCGTTCCTGCCAATATCAAAACCGTTCCAAAGACAGCCTTTACGCTCAGCGGTTCGCCCAAAAATAAAGCCGACAATAGTAAAATCAAAACCAAGCTGGACTTGTCCACGGGCGCAACCAGGGACGCAGGGCCAAGCTGCAAGGCTCGAAAGTAGCACAGCCAGGACAGCCCGGTTGCCAGCCCTGACAGCACTAAAAACAGCATCGTTTTTTGAGAAATGTCAGATAGTCCTTGAGTTTCACCCTTTGCCCACACGATTCCCCAGGCCACAGCTAGAATAACCACCGTCCGAATGGCGGTTGCCAGATTAGAACTCACAGACTCTACACCAACTTTGGCAAAAAGGGTTGTCAAAGCTGCAAAGAATGCAGACAGTAACGCAAAAACCCACCAGCTTCGTTCGTCAATCATTCAATACCGATCTCAACTAATGAGTGTTAATCAAACGGTTACATCTGGAAAAACTTTCGATCTCTCTATCCACTATAGAGACAGAAGTACTTTTAACAATATGTCATGTCGTCTTGACGAGTTCTTGACTATTTGTTCTTAACTTGAAAAACATCTCCCACAGCGGAGAAACGATTCAAACAAGAACAACAATAAAGAGAATACCATGAAGAACTCACTCAAAACTCTCCTTTCACTCGGCCTAGTGACCGCTTTGGGCACTGGTGGAACGATTCTAATCGCCAACGCTCAAGATAATGCCCCAGCCGCTACCCGCGATGCTCGCGTGGCCCAAACGGTCGATAGCGAAGCCAAGGAAGGCCCAGAAAACGAGAAAGAGGACGAGGAAGACGACGCTGAAGAGGCGCAGGAAATGGCGCAGTACGAAGCTCTGACAACCGTTAGTGCAGATCAGGCGAAGCAGACAGCTGAAGCCGCTCAGGGCGCTACGGCCACTGAAGTCGAGCTGGACGAGGAGGACGGTAGCCTAGTCTACGAAGTCGAGTTCGCAGATGAAACTGAAGTCCTCGTAGATGCGGGCAATGGCGAAATCCTTAAAACTGAGCTGCCAGGGGAAGAGGAAGATGACGCCACTGAAACGCCTATTCGCGGCAGCATTCAGGTGCCCGCCGAAGCTGACGAGCAAGGAGAGAACGACAACTAGAAGTGCGTGAATCCGTTAGCGTGAATGTCCAATAGTAGATTCAGCGCGACAGGTAGAAGTCTCTAACCTGTCGCGTTTTTTTGACTGATAGAAATTCCACATGCAAGACCTGCTATACAGCCTATATGTCAATCAAATCGTCTTACCAAAGTCTGGTCAAACTATTCTTTGTCGTCCTTTTGGTATGGCTGAGTGCCAGTCCAGCTAGCATCGCCGTAGACTACGCGCTACCAACCGCTCAGGCTAACGTTGTACTGGACGGACGCCCGCTATTTCCGCTTGAACAATCGGGCAAATACACCGCGCAACAGAGAGCAAGGCAGGTGAATCGTCAGTTAGCTCAGCTAGCACGGCTGAAGAACATGATTTCTGTGCAGGTGATTGAGCGCAATCAGCAGCAGACCATTACCGCTAACGATCAGTATTTATTGACGGTAACTGACTCAGATCTGTTGCTGAATGAAAATTCACAAGAACAAGCCAGGGAGTGGGCGCGTCAGCTAACGGATGCGCTTCAAACGGCTCAGAAGGAAAGAACAAAGCCCTACTTTCACCGCGCCGCCCGGTTGACTGGGCTAGTCTTACTCGTGGCACTGCTGATTCACTGGGGGCTAGGTCGGCTATGGCATCGCCCGCTAAGACGAGCTTTCAGGCAGGTAATCCCGCATATTGCAACGACGGGAATGCCAGGAGCCAAGGACTTTAAGCTGATGATGGGGCTTAAGCTAACGCTGCTTAGATTGGCAGTTTGGCTGGGTGCCCTGAACTATGTTGCATCGCTGTTTCCTCTTTTGCGTCAGTACCGATACGATCTGTTTAACAGCTCCGTTACGAGCATTCAGGCTCCTTTGTTTAGTTCGGGCGATCGCGCCTACACCCTGTTTGACCTGCTTATCTTGCTCGGGCTGCTATGGGGGTTGGTCGCGCTCATTCAGGCATCGGCTCAGCTGCTAAAGCAACAGATTCTCAAACGTACCCGGTTAGAACGAGGGGCACAGGAAATCGTCGCTAACCTGTACCGATATACCTCGTTGCTCATTGGCACATTAGTGCTGTTGCAGGCTTGGGGGGTTAATGTGCGATCGCTTGCGCTCTTAGCCAGTGCGTTGGGCATCGGTATTGGCTTCGGCTTTCAAGATATTGTCCGAAACTTTGGCAGCGGCTTGGTGCTGCTAGTCGAGCGTTCTGTACAAGTGGGTGACTTCGTTGAGCTAGAGTCCTACATGGGCGTCGTTGAGCGCATTGGAGCGCGGAGTATTACGCTACTCACACCAGACAATCTCTCGGTGATCGTGCCGAATGCTCAAGTCGTTGAGGCTCAGGTGGTGAACTGGAATCATGAGCATCCTGTCTCGCGGCTGTGCATCAAAATTGGGACAGACTATGAGACTAATTTGACAGTTGCGAAGTCAGCGCTTTTGCAGGCGGCTCAGGAACAGTCAGACGTTTTGCCCAAGCCTGCCCCAGATGTTTTTCTAAAAGGGTTTGGCGATAGCGCCATTGAGTTTGAACTACTGGTTTGGATTCGCTCGCCCGAACAACAGTTTCGCATTTCGAGTGAGCTTTATTTTCGCATAGGAGAGATTTTTAAGCAGCAAGGTATTTCTATTCCCTATCCCCAGCGCGATATTCACCTGCGAAACGCTCAGCTACCGGTTACGTTCTCGGATGAGGTTACCGCCGCCTTGACTCAGGCTCTGAACGGCATAGGAAAAAAGAATGATATTGTAAACAATAACCACAGATAGACGACAGCTACCTGTGGTTATGAATGGCATTTGAGAAGTGGATGAGCGCGACTATCGGCGATTTGAAATCGCATTGAAAACGAACGACAGCGCCACCGTGAGCAGTAAGCTACCGATAATCGAAATGTGCATTTGAAACACCAGATTGAGTGCCAGCAACACCGCTACAAAAATGCCAAGTTGCCAGAGTAAATTCTTATTCATTGTTTTACCTATCGTCTCAAGTCGTAGATTACCTTTTCCAGATACCACTGCTCTGTTTTACCAGGGTTTCTTCGTTTTTCGTAAGAAACCAAACGGTCAGCAGTGGTTTTATTACCATGTACAATCGTCATGAGCTGACGCTGAAGGCTACTGCTAGAAGCACCTTGAGAAGTGGATCGTTTGAACAGGCGAGTGATGATGTTAGCCATTTGATTCGTCTCCTTACGTTTGAATCATTGACTTAACTGTAAGCAACAACCGTCAAGAAGTAGGCAAGGTTAGCAAGTGAAATAAACGCCGATAATTACCGTAGACTACTAAGGTTCACTCTATCGGATTCGCTTGAATGGTTGGGCCAACGATTCCGCCGAGAAAACACCAACAGCTTACTAAATGGTTGCTTCAAGAAGGCGAAGAAGGCGGTGAACCGGGCACTGAGCAAAAACAGCCTCAGCATCCCTGGTGGCAGGTAGTGTGCTTAACGGGTGTGGATTATTTTTCTACCTTGGGCTATCAACCGGGGATAGCAGCCCTTGCCGCTGGCGCACTATCACCATTGGCAACGCTCATTTTAATACTGATGACGCTGTTTGGCGCATTACCTATTTATAAGCAAGTGGCCAAGCTTAGCCCCAATGGTGAAGGCTCTTTGGCTATGCTAGAGCGACTGCTACCAGGCTGGCAGGGAAAGTTGTTTATTCTAGCGCTGCTAGGATTTGTCTCTACTGACTTTATCATCACCATTACGCTCTCTGCTGCCGATGCCACCACGCACCTGATTCAAAATCCGCTGATGCCGCAGGCGCTGCAAGGGCAAATTGTGCCGATTACGCTGATTTTGATTGCGCTGCTTGGGGCGATTTTTCTGAAAGGCTTTCATGAAGCGATGGGCATTGCAGTTGTGCTGGTGGCAGTTTACCTTTCGCTGAATCTGGTAGTCGTAGGGGTGGGCGCGGCTCAAATATGGCAACAGCCCAGCCTGATCGGTCAATGGCAGCAGGCACTCACCACTAGCCATAGCAATCCACTAGCGGCGGTGGGGATCTCATTGCTGTTGTTTCCTAAGTTAGCATTAGGACTTTCAGGGTTTGAGACGGGGGTGGCGGTGATGCCGCTGATAAAGGGTCACCTACAGGATGAAGGGGGTAGGCCGCTGGGTCGCATTGCCAATACGCATCGGCTGCTGACGGCTTCGGCGGTGATTATGAGCTTCTTTTTGCTGGTGAGCAGCTTTGAGACGGTGCTGCTGATTCCGGCAAAGGCATTTCAAGACGGGGGCGCAGCAAACGGGCGAGCGCTGGCTTATATGGCCCATACCTATCTGGGGAGTGGGTTTGGCACGGTGTATGACCTCAGTACCATTGCAATTCTGTGGTTTGCGGGGGCGTCGGCAATGGCCGGATTGTTGAATATTGTGCCACGCTACCTGCCGCGCTATGGCATGGCTCCCGATTGGGCCAGGGCAACTCGTCCGCTGGTGCTGGTGTTTGGCGCGATCGCCTTCATCGTCACGCTACTTTTCCAGGCCAACGTAGAAGCTCAGGGCGGAGCCTACGCAACTGGCGTATTGGTGCTAATGAGTTCTGCGGCCTTTGCGGTTACGCTGGCGGCTCGCAAACGGGGTGAAAAATTCAGCACCTTTGGCTACGGCCTAATTACCCTGGTCTTTTTCTACACTACAATCGCCAACATTATTGAGCGGCCCGACGGCATTCGGATTGCAGCCTGTTTTATTGGGTTCATTGTCATCACGTCACTGATTTCTCGCGTGGGACGCTCTACAGAGCTGAGAGTAAATGCCGTGGAACTCAATAGTGCGGCTGAGCAATTTGTGAAAGAGACAATGGCAAAGTCAGAAACGCATTCTCTCGAAGTTATTGCTCACCACAAGATAAAAGGAGACTGGCAAGAGTATCAGCTCAAAGCTAAAGAAGTGTGCGAAGACAACCATTTGCCGCTAGATACACCCGTGTTGTTTTTGGAGATAGAAGTCTCGGATGCTTCGACTTTCTCAGAGACGCTGCGAGTGCGAGGCGTACAGGTCGGAACCTATCGAATTTTACGGGTGAGGAGTGCGGCGGTGCCGAATGCGATCGCTGCCACCCTCCTCTATTTGCGAGACACCACCCACCAACTCCCTCACATTTACTTCGGCTGGATGGAAGGCAACCCACTAACGTTTATGCTGCGCTTTTTGCTCTTTGGCGAAGGCGATATTCCAGTTACGACCCGAGAAGTGCTGCGCAAAGCAGAGCCGGATCATGAAAAACGTCCGGGAGTATATGTGGGTGGCTAACGCGGTACAGAAGACAGCACAGCAAATAAGTCGCATTGCCTTTAGTATGGATATGCCAATGTCTATTATTTATGAGGCAGACACCTTAATCGCTTTAGGCACTTTGCTGAGTCGCTGACCCGGAGTACATCCCGTGCTAACCCAAATAAAACTGAAGGATTTTAAGAGCTATCGGTCTGGCACATTGCATTTGGCTAGACTGACGGTGCTGATTGGGGCAAATGCTTCTGGCAAAAGCAATGCGATTGAAGCCTTGCGGCTGCTAGCTAAAATTGCAGAGGGCGAAAAGCTCAGCTCTATCGGCCAGCTCTATCAGCAGGATGAGAGCATTTTTAGGGGCGGTGTAGAGAATCTTGGCTATCGTAGCGCTACCTCCTTTGGGCTTGCTTGCGTCACGACAGAGACAGAGTGGAAGGATTTTTCGATTGATATCAGCCTGGGTAAAGATGGCGAGCTGCATGTTTCTGAGGAAAAAATTACTAGCGACATCTCAACCGTTCCGCTTTATGAAATTACCAGCGCACCTCAAGGTGCGGGCAGTGATGTTTTTGTAACGTACAATAATTTTGCGCGTGGCGGGAAAAAGCCAAGTACGGTTTGTAGCAGCCTGATGGCTATTTTTACTCAGCTTCGCAGCGATATTCGGTTTCGCCCAGAAAATACAAAGAGTCGTGAGATTATTCCCGCTGTCGCTGAAAAGTACGTCCGCTGGCTGAGCAGCATTGTGTTTCTTGAGCCGGAACCAAGCGCTATGAGAGATTATGGCCACAGAGCAGATAAAGTGCTGAAGGAAAATGGTAAGAACCTTTCGGGTGTTCTGTTCAACTTATGTCGAGATTTAAAGACTAAGACCGCTGTTCTAAAATTTGTTCAAAGTTTACCTGAGCAAGATATTGAGGATATTACTTTTCTCGAAACGCCTCGTGACGAAGTAATGTTGCAGCTTACTGAAACATTTGGGGGACACTCAACTGTTTACGATGCTTCTATTCTCTCAGACGGGACGCTGCGTGTACTGTCTATCGCGGCAGCACTGCTTTCCGCACCAGAGCAGAGTTTAGTAGTGATTGAAGAAATTGACAATGGCGTTCATCCTAGTAGAGCTTCAGAGCTATTAGAGCGTATCTCTAGTATTGCTAAAAAGAGAAACCTAAGAGTTTTAATCAGTAGTCACAATCCTGCCCTGCTTGATGCCTTGCCAGATGAAGCGATTCCCGAGACCGTTTTTTGCTATCGGAGTCCTGAAGACGGTTCGAGCCAGCTCACTCGTTTACAGGATATTCCCGATTATCCTGAACTGATTGCACAAGGTTCTGTCGGGCATCTGATGACTCGTGGACTGCTAGAGCGGTTTGTTAAACATCATCCTGGCGCGGTGCAAAAGAAGAAAAAGGCAATGGAGTGGTTAGCTTCGCTCAGCGTGGGAGAAGCCTCTTAAACATGAGTGCAGTTGCCATTGTTGATACCACTATATTGTGTAATGTATTAAATATTCCGACCAGGAATAGCGATCGCGCCGAGGTGATGAAGGCATTAAAACACTACCTGGAAGAAGGGACTACGCTACTTTTACCAATGGCTGCGGTGTACGAAACAGGCAATCATATTGCCCAATTAAGCAATGGGAGGCATCGACGGCAGTTTGCCGAGAAGTTTGTCACTGAGGTGAAGAAGGCGATCGCAGGAGAAGTTCCCTGGCAAGTGATGCAGCTTCCAACCACAGAGGAAGTCGGCATGTGGTTGACGCAATTTCCAGAATCAGCCATGCGCGGCGCGGGTATAGGGGATCTTTCAATTGTGAAAGAATGGGATAAGTTCGTCAAAAAAGCGGTAGGTCGTCGCGTTTTTATCTGGACTTTAGATAGCGATCTCCAAGGCTACGATAGCGCCTCCTAGTTTTCCTTATGCTCGACAAATTTAGCCACCTGTCATTAGGTATTCATTCGCTCGAAAATAGCTGAAGAAGTTGGAGAGAACCGGGTGAGGTAGCTAAAAATCCAGAACTTGATAAAAGAATCCATCATCACGGGGACGGTTGCGATGAATATTTTGATGGCGTTGGGTCTGTCGGGTAGGCCAAAGTGATAGGTGAGTCCGGTTAAAATAGCATCCCAGCCCTCGGCTGAGTGAAAGCCAACAAATATATCGGTGACTAAAATAAAAACAAAGATTTTAACCGGATCGCTGAGGCTTAAGAAGGCGCGATTTGCAAAGGTGCGAATTACCGTGAGTCGTCGTTGGTTGAAAAATACCAGGATTGCGAATGCCAACGTTGCGGTGCCATCGGCTAATACATTTTTGAGGCCATTGAGTTCTTCGTCGCGAGCTTCTCGCCATAGTTCTGTTGCTTTTTCGGCTAGCATGTCCTGCCGAGCCTCGACATTCAACGGCGGCGTCAGCTTCAGCAGCTCGCGGATCTCTAACTCGCTTTTGAATTCGGCCAAATGTGCTGAAAACTCGGTTCTGATTTCTTCATTTAGCTGAACATCGGTAGGATGCTTATCGCTGTAGCTGCCTAGCAGCGGGCCGAATAAAAGCTGCTTGGTCAATATCGCAGATATCAGCGGCACAAATAGCAAAATCGCCAGCCATCGGAGAGCGCGTTTGCTCTGCTGACGCCATTGGCGCAGTTCTTGAACAACCTGTTGTTCATACTGCGCGGTTTTCTGCTTATTCATTGAGAAGCTGCCGAGTAGTCCAGGGCGAGCCAGTTCGGTCGCGGCCATTTCTACTTCGCTTATGGCTGGATTGCTAGCTAAATCACGGCTTTTGGTGGCGGCATTAGGCGGCGGCGATGATTTGAGCTTTTCAGCTACGGTGCCTGCGGAAATAGGTTTAGGATTTGCTTTGTTTTGAGGTTTGGCCGATAGCTGCTGGGGATCGATGGGGGTGTCTGGATAAGGTTTTTCTCGATATTGGCTGATAACAGATTCAATAAAACTGAGCTTGGTTACCACGTCTACGGAAGCTGTACTGGATGAATAATTATCATCGTTGGTTTCTGAGTGATCTACGGGCAAAGATGCTGTGGGCAAGGGTGCGCCGAGCAAAAAGCTGTTGATTCTGAACTGAGTGAGCTGGTTGCGAATTTGAAGAAGGTGGCGATCACACAAACTTCTCGCATAGTCATATACCGTCTTGCCCATCTGATCAGATTCAGTAATGGGTTGCCCGTCAGCATACTGGGTTTCCAGCGTTTTTATCGCCTGCGCAACTTCATATGCACGATTAAGCATATGAGTGTTTCTGTTAACCAGCCATTGATTGACGCCCATATATTTGACCTTATTGATATCCTCTATCCTTGGCGTATTCTCGCATTTATTCGATGCCAACAAAAATGCCTGAGAGACAGCGCTTCAGGCATTTTTGACGACTATTCAGTCTGCGGAATTCTAGTCAACGTACGTCCACCGAAGCGGAGTTAGACCTGAGCTGATCTTTTTTGGTAATGGTCAAGTAGCCGATTAAGAGCGTAATTGTGGTGAGGAAGATAATGCTTGTGCCGGTAGGCCCAAACCCGAGGCCACCATTTTTAGTGGGTTGTGAGAGTAAATCGCCAAAGGAAGCGCCGAGGGGTCGGGTGAGAATGTAGGCCATCCAGAAGGCGAGGATTTCGCCCAGGCCAGCGTAGAAGTAGGCGGCGGCAATGAGGGCGATCGCTCCAGCAAAGGCCAACGTTGACCGAAAGTATCCTAACTTAGAAGCCTCGGCTAAAAAGTCGCCTGCTGCCGTACCCAGTGCAAAGGTCGTAAAGATCGCCGCCCAGTAAAAACTCTCTCGTTTTGCCGTCTGCACAGAGTGCATTGCCAGCGTATGTTCGCTGGCGTACCAAATGGCAAATACGATAGCCAGCAAAATGCTAAAACCAATCGTCGCAGTAATTAAACTTACGCCTAAGTTATCGACCATCAAATCAGTCACTAACGTACCAACAATGCTGAGCAGCACAACTACTACCCAATAGCTGATCGGAATATAGCGCTTGAGCCTGAACTGATTGGCTAATGCCATAATCAAGAAAACGCCCATTACTAGCGAGGTTGCCAACAGACCTAGCTTTAAATTGACAGCTAAAAAGTCTGCTGCCGTTTCACCCACAGTGGTCGCCATCATTTTGATAATCCAAAAGTAAAGCGTCACAGCAGGCACTCTTACCAGCGCCTTTTTAACATTATCTGAAACTGGAACCTCGATATCTTGCATGATTTTCTCCTTATTTAAATAGTTGTAGAGTCAGAGCCGGGGCTTAAACGATTTCACTTGAAGCATGTGATTTATGGCGTTCGGCTACTCGCTTTTTCTCTTCTGAACGCATCGAGAAAAACAGAATAATCGATAGCAGCACCAGCGTAATTAAAGAAGCAGTGCCTCTGGGAATAGCAAGCCCGCCTTTGCTTAAGTCCTTGGTGAGAAAGTCACCGAAGGTCGCACCAAACGGACGGGTGAAAATAAAGGCAATCCAGAACAGCAAAATCTCGTTGATTTTGGTGGCATAATGCAAGGCGACGACAACCCCAATAACGCTAGCCGTTACCAAAGCACCCTGGATATAGCTTAGTCCGGCACTATCTACCAGGAAGTCGCCAAAGGCAGTACCCAAGCTGTTGGAAAATACTATGGCTGTCCAGTAGGTGGTTTCGGCGTCTCGTTTGATAATGGGATAGACGGTGAGATCGCGATCGCGGTAGTACCAAAAAGTCAGCGTTGCGAGCAGGCAGGTCACCAAAATTAGCGAGCCAACCGCGTAGCCAAGTCCAAGAGAGCGATCCATCAAATCCGAAACTTCAGTTCCCGCTGTCGTGGTGGCCACAATCGCCATCCAATAAAGCACAGCGCGATAGCGGTCGGCGCTAATTTGGGCGAATAATATAATCCCTAACAGTACGAATGTAATACCAAAGCCCACGTAGTAGCCCCAGTTCAGTCCCTGGGAAATAAAGTCGCCTGCGGTTTCGCCTAAGGTTGTGGCGAATATTTTCATAATCCAAAAGAAAATTGTAACTTCTGCAACCTTGTTCATATTTCTGCCTGAAAGGGGTGGGAGTGAGTATTGAAAGGTGAAATGAGGATTGAACAGCTTTTTGACTTGTTAGAACAATAGAAAGCAATGGTCAAGAACTCGACAAGGCAAAAATATTGCTTAACACCTTGAAAAAGCTCACAAAACGTCACTTTTAACGGCCTACACAAGAAAAACCTTGAGATAGCGCAGGTGAACACTAGCCCAAGGCTTTGGATTTGGTGTGAGGTTTTTTGAATAGAACGTTTAGCTGGAATAGCAGACCAATAGTTACTGTTTGTTGAGATGTGACAAGCGTCGCTGCTGTAGGCGAGACATCTGCACATTACCGGCGCGCTCTACATCGGTAGGGGCACTTCGCCGGGGGCTATTGCGGCGATCTAGCTCATCGAGTCGTCGCTGCTCTAGGGCTGAAGGGCTACGCTGAGGGCGCTCTACGTCAGCAGGCGCGGCAGGGCGCGGGCGATTGAGCGAGCCACCTGGGTCGCCATTACGGTCAAGCTCGTCTTGGCGGCGTTCTTCTAGAGTTTCGAGCGATCGCTGAGCTACCGACTGGCTCAGTGTAAAAGAAGAGGTAGAAGATTGAACAGACGCCTGAGCAGGGGATGGAGCGGCTTGAGCTAGGGGCGCGATCGCACCAAAGAATAGCGCGGCAGAAAATACAGAAAGTGCAAGACGTTTCATATCAGTTACCAAGATAAGCGTGGAAAAGTGTTTGAGAGAAAAGAAGTCAGCGCAGTGCATCCAGGTTGTCTACATGAGGCTTAAAGGCTTATATGAGACGGTGTGTGTGATGTCTCTTTGCGGCTCTCTTTGTTTCTCTATATTTGTATATTAAGGAGAGATTGTCAGGAACTCGGCAAGAAAAGGAGCTTTTTCGAGAAATAATTTTTAATCTTGAAAGTAGCAATCATATTCTCCTGAATGTCGGACGGAGAGGGCTTCTCAGGCTTTGTGAAGACGTATAAACTAGATATTTCTCAGGCGATGACTTTTTGCATCGCTTTCTTTCTTTGGTGTAAATCGCTGGGCAATGGTTTCTGGCTGAATCGCAGACAATACAACGTGTCCTGAATCTGTGATGATGACGGCTCGCGTCCGCCGACCGTAGGTG